>JAAUXT010031225.1_pt1 | contig 12355 bp, 16 predicted proteins | sample 7278171 | NCBI WGS metagenome assembly JAAUXT01 (sample SAMN14350112, study PRJNA611818) | marine sediment metagenome | isolation source: surface marine sediment (1.8m) | place: French Polynesia: Moorea | collected 2018-08
ATCAGTTGGCACAGTGGAATAGCATCTCCGCTGCGGGTGCCGCGCCCCAGGCCTAATTAATTAGGGCCCGCTGCCGCTGTAATTACCACACGCTGAAAGCTACTATAGTAGCTCGTAGCACTTCCAGTGTTAACTGTGCGATGGCGCTCGTCCTGTTGCGGTTGCAAATTCGAGATGAACATGGGTTGATGCTTTGTTGTCTTTATTTAGGCAAAACCAACAAGGTGTCCTCTCACAGGAAGGTTTTCAAATTCAAGCAGGAAGACAGTCATGTTGTGAGTGTCTGGCGGTGTGTGTGTGCATCTCTGTTCTCCATCAGTTCTGAAGCTCTCTGCACCCCTGGCCTTCCCACATTTCTCAAACCTTGTAGCCAAGTCATTGAAACATTGTGCAAAGTCAACCTTAGGTAGGCCCACAAGGACTGCAAGGATGTGCAGAACAAACAAAAGATCCACACAAGAACAGCCATCACCAAAGTGGGTGGAACCAGCAATGGTTACTCCGGGGTGGGTGGGTGGGGTTGGGGGGTTGGGGTGGGGATGGGGGAGGGGGTGGGGGTGGTAGGGGGTGGGGGTGGGGGTGGGAGGTTACATTCCAAAGTGTGGACAGACGCACACATGAATGCTAAGAGTTTCAAAGCCGTCAGCGGCACCTAGATCAAAGAAGTTCCTGCTTCCCACCAGACACCATTTGTAACACAAAGCTGCAATTTTTGCTGAGGTTTGAAGACCAAGTTGGAGTCGGGACCAAAAATGATGCAACATTGTTCTACAAATGTTTGTGAATTATAAAACAGGGAATCCAAATGCTGTATGTTTGGTATGTTTGTGTACTGTTTGTGTATGTGTGTATATAGGATCACAGCCAGGGTGTGGGCCATGGCCAGGGTGTGGGGTCATGATCCAGGTGGGGGGTCATGGTCAAAGTGGGGGAGGAGTGGTCCAAGTGTGGACAGAAGCACACATGAATGCCACTGGTTTTTTTCAACCGTTAGCGGCACCTAGATGGCCGGCAACTCGACCATCAAAAAATGTTTTTTTAAATGTTGCGAAAAATATCAGAGGGCTGAAGGTGTTCTTGATTCCACAGAAGAGATTTGGAAGTTGTCATTTTTATTTGGCTGTGCAGAGTCCATTTTGAAGTTCTGTGAAGTTGTGTGAGTTCTGTGCAAAAATAGCAACCCAACAAGGAAGCCAAACAAGCAACAAGCAAGCTGAATGAGTGTTTCGAGTGTTTGGAGGAAAACGGACTTGGAATTTCAGTGACAAATCAAAATCACACCTTTCCAAATCAAGAGCTCATTTGTCAAGACAGAAGATTTAATCAGGGAAGGAGCACAGTCGTCTTTTCGTATCTCCATCGCTTGACGTCGTGTAATGACGACAGAGTGTCAGTTACCACAGCCAAACACAGTTTTCACACTCCGCCTTTGGGAGTGCAAGCAGGGTGGTGCGCTTCCGTCAGGCAGCGGATACCGCGCGTCGGGCTGTGTTTCCCCAGCCGACGGGCGCTGTCGCCATATGAATGTTTCTTTCGGTTTGCACTGTTCTCAATTGAGTGACACACACTAGAACAGGCCTTGGGTGCCAATCAGTTTCCATAGCGATGCTTCCAAGAAAAAAGTGATAAGATGCAACGGGTGCTGAGTATCTGGTATGGGCATGAGATGACCAAAAAAATTCATCGAAACTGTGCCTTTGGGGCAATGTGGAAGTGACGCGCGTTCATTGTTGTTCCTGGCTCTTTGTTCCGGATGAAGTCTGCGGGATTGCAAACCAAAATACGCAGGTTCATATGAGGCTTTCACTCCACATCACCATTTCGCATGTGTTTCATCGTGTGGCCGGCATTGTTCTGTGGTACACCCTGTGGTCACTCAAGCCGCCGTGGTTCTCTAGGCAGTATTCACAGCGTTGTCAGCTCGGTCAAGTTGTTCCTCAACGCAATGCATTCTATTCAGCTACCAAGTTGTTTCATTGTTGCTTTGCATGTTTGGTTTTGGTGCCAGGTGGTGCTTGCCAGTGCGGTTCGAGCTTTCGTTCGTTGTTGGAGGAAGCGTCCAACGAGCGCTTTGTTTCACCTTTTTCTAGATTGCAGCAGTCAGGAGCGCTTTACCAGTGATAAACAGACGTTGGCGTCACCACGAAACAGGTGGACATACGACGAAGACTCAGGCAGGACCTGAGCCGATGATCCAGGTCGGAGAACACCTTCAAACCCCTTTTACTGCCACACAAGAATCAGATCGGGCCATTTTCCAATATGCGGTTTTCTTTTGCAGAGACAGGGTGAATGGAAGAACACAAAGTACTGCGGCACGTTTCTCAGGACCCTCAGTCAGCACGGAGTCACAGTGAGTGTTCCCGCGTAGTTGGCGTGAGATTCACCCGACTCGTCGACAGCGAATTTGATTGGCACAATTCTCATCAGGCCCTGGGTGGATGTGCACTTGCTGGAGTCATCCACAAGTCAGTTCTTTCCGACCATAATTTTCGCATGGTCGTTTGATTCATGTTCGTCCAAAGATGACCGCTCTTGCACCTGTTACAGCTGCACCATCCATTCAGAAGTGACGTGTTGCTTGAGGCTCCGCAGAACACTGAAGCACTCCACAAAGCCGGCCTGTAGTCCCCGCCTCGGAGCCAACAGAATGACGTGGTCTTCCGGCTTGAGGAAACACTGTTCCTTTTGTGACATTCAAGTTTTTTTCCAGCGCGAGTTAGCGTCTCAGGTTGTCCGCAGGTGACACAAGGTGAAAAGGCAGCTGACTGGCAAAGAATCCCTTTCTTACCCCTTCCATTGAAGAGAATGACGATATGAGGGTTGTGTCGCAAAGAAGACTCGTGTCCCCAGTTAGGTCTGATCGGGTGTGGCTTGGTGCAATTCTTGATCTGCTAAATAACACCACAGTGTCGTGTTGAACGTTCAAATGGTGTTGAGTGAGAATTTACTGAGTCAGTAGACACACATTTGTCAGAAACAAAATCGCAACCTGGCGAGCTACGGAAGAAAGGGGAAATAAGTCACCACCAGTGAAGGAAGAGGGCCAATTTGATTGAGATCTGAAAGATTGGGGGGTTTCATAGTCAACAAATGAAGAGAACTGAACTGACCAGAATCCAAAGAACAGACACAGAACAGTCAACAGAAGGGGGCCCCACCCCAACAGGATCTCACAGACAGGCACGTATAGATATTTTGTTGCAAACCCGTTCCCCAGTGAATCAGTCTGAGCTGTCAAAGTCAAGAAGCACTGTCCCAACACTTTGTCCGTTTTTGGTTGGGATTTCACCTTTCAACATGGCTCCTACTTTTTCAGCAATTCTCTTCAAAAAGAAATTTCCTGCCATCGAATTGGTGGAGCTGAGAGTTTGCATGCGTGCCCTTGAGTACAACCGGGGTTGGTGGTCACTCAAAACCACTCACTTCCCGACAGGTGGCGAACGTTTGGCTCTGCCTGACACGCAGTCCTCTGCCTCTGTTTAGAAAAAGTTCGTAAATGTCAAAATGCACCTGCAATCACAGCTTTGGTGACACTGGACTCCTGCAAACATTTCCGCATTTCCATTCCTGACACAGCAAAGCTCGATGACGCCCCATTTCTTCGACTAGCACACGCTTCCATTGTCATTTTCATCAATATGTCTTGCCACCCCTGAAAGAAGACGGATCAAAAACTCCAGCTCCCAAACCGATTCATCAGTTTGATAACAAGTGACAACCACAGACGACATTCCCCAAGCAGAAAAGAACAAACGTAGTTCCCTTGTCGTGGCTTGTTTCTTCCTCTTGACATGGGACCATTCGATGCCGTTGAGTCTGGGCGCTCTTGGTCGAATCGTAGATTCACCCCTGACATTTCCGGCAGTGTCTTCTTCACAGAAAATTGTCAGATTACTCAGACTTTCAACTCAACTGTAGTTGGTGTCAGCCCACTTTTGACGGGCGCTGCCTACACACAGCGGTAGCAATTTCTTCTGAAGCATATCTCTGTGTCATCTCCAAAAGGCTCAAAAATGTTTTTGTGGGATTTTCAGCTCAGATATCTCTCCTCACTTGCTGTTACTCTTCTTGAGACTGTGCAGATGAGGCCTTCAAGTCTGTTTCCACGATCTTCAAAGATTGAATGTCTTCCCACAAGCTTCACGCCAAATTTATGGGTGTCAACGAAAGTTGTCTCTTCCAGAAAAACTGCCAAGCGCAAAACCAGGTGTGAAGAAATTTTGTCCCAGCATCGAGGGGGCCCTGCACCTGGGACTCCCCTGAATGCCCCAAACCAATGACCTGTTTATTTTTTCTGTTTTGCGCACGTACTCGTCAAACTGACGCTCTCCCTGGTGGAGCCAGACTCTGCTGCCGCCATGCTTCGATCTCATGTTCGCTGGAGAAGCCGCAGAAACAAGTCCCAAAGATTATCTCGAACTTACCAGAGTTCGCACCTCAGCTGTTTGGGGAACCCTCACAAGTCTTGAAGCAGAAATGACGTTTCCCGAAGCATTCTGAACGAAATATCTGGTGATGTGTCAAACATATCTGCCCTCCTCGCATGATGACACTGGAATCGCTTTCCCACTTGTTTGTTTTCAAGCTTCTTGTACGCGAATGGATAATTCTGGAGTGACACAAATTTGGCCAGAAAGTACAAGCCAGAAACAAATGAGGGAGACAAAGAACTGACCATTTTGAACATTTGACAGCCAGTGGTCAAACTCGAAGCCCTTGCCCCACCTGCGGAAAACTGTGTGCAGTTCTCGCGGACCAAGAGAGGGGGTGCCAGGGGCTTTTGCTTCTCATGTAGTCAAGAACGTCACTTTGTGATGACATATTTGTGTCGTCCAGCGCGAAAATGGTACGAACATGGTTCCCCCTCCAGGAGGAAGTGCTCCCCTCGGAAAAGGCCCAGGATGACGTCCTCACTCAAGGCTGGAACCAGTGGAGCACTGTCGTTACAACATGCAAATGCCACCTCATCTTTCACCTTTCGAATACATTTGTTTGCAGGACTTGCAGTCGGACATCGCCGTCATGTCGCAAGGCCTCTCCAGCGTTTCTGCAATCGCTTCGTTCCTCAACGGCTTGTTGCAAGCGGAACCTGGTATGAGTGCTGTGATTTTCATGAATTCTCAGATCTCGAAAACAAGATGCAGTGTCGAGGGCAGGCGCTGGTGTGAATTCGCCACAAAAATGTTCAAATGTAGTGTTGCGTTGTTTTTCCTTTTGCTCATTTACCCGAACAACAAGATCTGACTCTGTTGTTTCACAAGAATCCAAAAGTCCAATGCAAGAAGAATAAACTCGATGGTCGTCCTTTTACGCAGTTCGCATTTTCAACGGCTCCAATGCCTGAATGTAGATTCTCTCCGTTGCACCCTGTCACTCCATTCCGGTGCATCCTCAGTTCTCTTGTGCGCAGAAGGGTAGGTGTTGGGTTCCGGAAATTAGGGAAACAGGAACAATTTGGCCGACGTCCCCACATCGATTCCAACTGATCTCTTCTCCATCTTGTTGTTGTGGAACCAACAAAACAACATGTCGCAGTGCACTTGGGTTTGGTTTTTGTCGGGTCACGAGGAATGGCGGCATGGGCTGCAAGGGTCGAGTGCACTGTGAACCTTCACCATGTCACAGCGCAACCCGAACCTGGACGCACGTTGGTGGCCACGTTGTCATAATGTGCTTTCACCACACTGTCAGGCTGTCCAAGCTTCACTTGAGCCGTCGAACTGAAAGTTCAGCCTTTCGCACCTTGGTGGGATTCCACCCAAGGTCTTCTGTCCACTCGACCCACCTAACATTTCTGAACAGAAAAAATGAACCCCTCTTTGAAAAGTTGACTCTTTATTTCTTCAGAGGTGACCCACAGGGAACGTGGTTCCATCCTCATTGAGCAACATTTTTCCTCAGCTGTTTCTGGCTGTCTCAGAATGGACAATCTACGAGGGGAATCTACAAAGATTCCTTCTTTCCTATGTATCTCCGGCGATAAAAAAAGAAGGAAATTTTTTGTTTTTTTGATCAAATTCTTTGGCTCCTAAAGGACATGCGCAGAGCACAAAAATGCCTTCAACCATGCAATAAACCAATGTAAAACATGAACAAAAATGCACTCAAAGAACAGTCCGGTGATGTGGCATGCACTCAATCATCTTCTGAGTCACTGGACACTTTTGGCCTTGGAAACTTCGTCAATTTGAACATTTTGGCCTTCAAAATAATTGCCATTTGCGGCCACACATTTCTTCCAGTGCAAAGCCATGCTTCTGATAGCATTGTAAAACACTTCTGGATCAGCCTGCTGACACAAAAGACGAACTCTGTTCTGCACTTCTTCAATGTTCCTGAACTTGATTCCTCTCAGTTGCTTTTTGAGATGGGGGAAAATTGCGAAATCACAGGGCACGAGGTCAGGACTGTAGGGGTGGGGTGGGGTGAGTAACTATGTTTATCCCAGATTCTCCAAGCAGAGCAAGAGTAGGCATGGCCGTATGAGGTGTTGCATTGTCATGATGCAAGAGAACAGTTCTGTAGCCTTCTTCATCTCTTTGCCAAAGTCCAGGACGTTTGTGCCGAATTTGCTCTTTCAGTCTCCTGAGCACATCACAATAGAAATCAGCATCCACTGTTTTTCCCCTGGGTAAAAACTCAAGAAGAATCACCCCATAGGAATCATGGAACAGGATCAGCATCGTCTTTCGCACAGAGTTGCTCTTGACTGCCTTCATTGGTCGACCAGATCCCTTTGTGAGCCACTGGCAAGACTCAAATTTGGTTTCCTGGTGGAACACAGAGACCCAAGTTTCATCACCTGTCACAATTCTATCCAGAAACCAAGGAACTGTGTGCACCAAATCTAGATTTTCCAGACACCTGGCAACACGGAATGCCTTTTGTTGGTTGCTGAGAAGGTGGGGGATGAACTTGGGAGACAGTTTCTTCATGTTGAGGTCCTTCTTAATCACCTTGAAAACTGTGGAAGGGGCAGCACCAATCTCTGATGAAATCTCCTGCACAGTTTTCCTGGAATCTTGCTGCAGTGAATTGCGCACAGCTGTGATGTGTCTGAGGCGTGTGGCAGGGCAGCCAGAACATGGGTTGTCCTTCACTTCTGCCCTCCCTTGCTGGAATCTCTTCTGCCATGTGTGGACTTGAGGATAAGACAATGCAGAACCTCCGTAAACCTGCTGCAAACACCTCCAAATTTTGGTCAGAGATTTGCCAGACTGTGACATGAACTTAATGTTTGTCCTCTGCTCCAAATGTTGATCCATTCCTCCAACAATGAACACACCAAACTCAACCAAAACGAACACAAACAAAGTCAAAATGAACAATAAAACACTGCAGGAAAGGCATCTGACATGCATGGTTGTGTGTCAACAACTGATCGCCAGACGCACTGGCTGACCTGTCTTTGATTGCACTTGGCTCAATCTGTGCTTGTGTGACCTTGATCAGCAACCTCTACACTGTGGAACAAAGTCTTGTCTACATGTGTTCCAATCGCGGACTTGGTATGTCCAATTTCTGCAGAGGTACATAGGAAAGAAGGAATTTTTGTAGATTCCCTCTCGTAATTCTTGTGAGAGACGTGTGAGAAAGAGACATGTTGCAGTGATTGTGCTGACAGTGTGATGTCGCGTGACCAGTTACATGTCGTATGAAAGTGCGCTGCACCCATAAGGAGACCGGATGCATGGCCATGAGTTCCGCCGTGTACCGTGAAAGCTACATCTGAGTCCACTGGATCGACAGCGTGACCGATGACCAGAGCCACAGCAAAATTGGGGGGAAATATTAAATGTATGGGCTCCAAGGCACTGCTGTATCTCTGGGAACCTGTCTGCCCTTGGGCGAAAGTCAATTCAAACACAGAAACCCAGAAAATATTTATCATCTTCCTTGTAGATCTGACCAGCAGACGAGACGACGTGGAAATTAGTCTTCTGATCGGACAAACGCCTCGACAAATCTGCCGCCGGATAAAGAACTTCTAATCGACCTGGTTCTTGACAACTTCTGGTGCAACACAGCGCGCAAAACGAAAAAAAGTAAAACTGTTGAACAATTTTTTGTAAAGCATTGGGCATGATTCTTGATATTTTTGAGCATAAATTTGGCGTTGTCTGTTCATTCGAATTTGGCAAAACACGCTGTTTGGAAACATCCGAATTATCTGACAGGTACGCGTATGTCGACTGTACGTACTGTGTTCGAGCTTTGCCGACTTTGTGCTGTTTCTCTATTCCCCCGACATCGCAATGCGAAAAGAGCGATGACTTTCGTCGAGTGCTTTGCAAATCCGAGCCAAGGCTGTTCGCGGAGCAGCGCTCAGTACAGGTTGGGTCCAGATTGTCCGACAAGGTGGATAAATTTGGACCAAGCTGCTTAATCTCGGTGGCCGTAATCGGACAGGTGCTGTCAACAGTGTACCGATCGGTTGTCCAAACGTGACCTGTGCAGAACCCAGAGCTGTGCTTGCCGGCTCTCGTGATTGTTTTGTCACAAACTGCCAGTTTGAAATTCGAGTTTAGTGAGATGTCGGGCGATCCAAACATGTGGATTATCTAATTGTTGTGTCCACTCAATTCGACGAACATGAAAAGAGCCGTCGTCAAACCGTTATTCGTCGCTATTGTTTTTGCTTCACAGTGAACAGAAACACCCAGCAACTTTTGCCTCGAATCACGTTTTTGCCAAACCTCTGACGAAGTCCACTCCCGGTGTTTTGTTTTGTCTTTTCGAAGATCGAACCGGATTGTTCGGGCCCAACCTGGCCACATATTTCTTGTTGACAGTCTTGTTGACAATCGCACCACATTTTTGTTTCTTCTTTCAAAATACATATATTTGACAAACTGTGACTTTGGTCTTGTAGCCCATACCAGTTGCAAGAAGCCGAGCCTCAGCCCAGAATTCAAAATTCACTCAAATAACAAACAGAAAAATACTTGGGTTTTCGTAGAAAATAGTCTTTTATTCTGGGAATGAATGTGACTTGAGTTACAATGTGAAAAATCAGACAGTTTTATGAATAGTATTTACACCTAAAATCCTCACACTTCAGTTCTCTTCAAACTCAGTTCAGACGAAACACGGCAGCTCAGCTTTCACGCAAAAGCCAGTCAGAAAAGCTTCTTGTTTCTTGTACCTTACACGTTTGGTTTCTCTTGTTTATTTCCCACTGAACCTCTCAGAAAATGTGCAAAAGCCCGGTATGAGACACATTGCATGTTTTCGCCTGGAACTAGACAAAGACACGCGTGTCAAACAAAACCTGTGTAAAATGTGATAAAAACCGGCGACAAAGAGATGGTTCCGGAAGCGGTCACACGAACGCTGGAGTCCTTGGTTGTATCACACCAAGCAGGCGGCCTTTTGGCCTCGTTTAAACAAGTATGGCTGAGGCAAAAAATTGCTTTCACAGCATTTGTGCACACTGCAAACGCAAACGTAATTTTTGCACAGTTCTAGCCATGCTACAAACGTCAGGAGGCGGTCTCTTCTGAACGTTGAACAATACTGAACTGCAAGTGATCGCAAGAAACAACCTGAGAATCAACTCTTTTGTCTTTCGTAATTTCCATCAGCCAAACAAAAGTGGATATGAACAGGCGTGTGCCGGTAATCACAGTAATATTGGGCGTTCTTCTCGACCAGTAGCTTAAAACCACGCACATCATGCGCTTCGAGTCTGAACGATCCAACAGGCGGGAACTGTGAACGCAACAATTGCACGAGCGATCCGCTGGAAAGCACTCTGACATTCGCGGACAGAACGACCGTGAACAAAATTCAATCTTCAAAAGCAATTTGCTCTTCAAAACTGCACCCGAGTTGAATTTCGCAGACTCGCCAAAAATGTCACATTTTCAAAGAAATTTGGAGTCAGAAAACAGAAACAGTACGCCGAATTCATCTGTCCAAAAATAATCCCGACTCAACAATTTTTCCACAAGACTGGACACCAAACTCCGATCGTAGTTTAATTTTGAGACGCGCATACTCGTATGTTGGATCACACAGGAATCTCTGCTGTTCTTGCTGTTGTGTCTGCGAACTGAATGGGCGAGAGGAGGCGATGAGACTTTCCAAGACAAAAGAAACAGACCTCCCCAATTTCGTTTTCTTGTCGAGAGTGCTATTTCTGGAAACAGAACAGGAAATTTAGACGTTTGGTGGGAACTTGTTACATGGCACCAAATCAACACAAAACGCCCGTTCCTTACGGCGTTTTGTTTTCGATCATATTTTGAAATGTTGACCAATCTCTCATGATCCTCAAACATTGTTTCTTCTCCGTACAAACACCCACAACTGTGAGTGGGACACAGGAAACTGGAGACACTCAAAATACCAATTTCTCGACTTTTTTTTGCGTCATCGAAAAAAGTTGGGTCAAATTTGCTGCAAAAGCAAAACGTTGTCAAACAACAATGTTCATCTGCACAGTGCAAGTCATGGACTGGGGCTTCACGTGTGATACCTTGAGCTGAATTGAGATTCTTTTGAGAACAATGCAGACTATCTGCACACAAGAATAAAATACTTCAAAATACTGACAGAAGTAACAATACTATTTGTACACAAAAAACAAAAACAGACGCCTTGCAGCATTCGCAGCGACTATGTACAGACGTCGTCAACCCTTCTGCAAATGTACAAAATTGCCAGGGTTCAACTACAGTTCTCAGTAAATCTACTGATGTCACCACAAAACGAATGAGATTCGACAAAGATCACCTTCTTCGTCAGACCGCATCCATTGCGCAGTCACAAAAAAGTTTCAAGAATCACAATATTTTTGCAGGAACTCAATTCAACGCGTTTGAATAGACCTTGAGACTGGAGCCCGTCCCGAGGCGAAACGTCCCAACTTTTGCCCGAATTTGTCCGATATCTTCTTCTGACCCAAGCGTCGTGAACACAGTTTTGTTTGCTCTGCAGTCCCGCAGCACGGCGTGCACCGGACCCGGGTTGGGACGCCGCCGTCTGGGACGCGGCGACTGAGCGCCGGACGGAACAGAGCGTCACGGCTGAAGCGTCTCTGTGTCGCAGATTCCACACTTTATCAACTGCATCAGATCTCGGGAGTTATTGTCCCTCGAGAAGAATAGCTTAAAAGATGGAAAGAAGGCCAGCCGCACGGTCACCAGCATTGTTTACAAAAAAGGTGTTTCTTTGCAAGTGTGTAGACATCCGGTACATGAACGTTCAGACTTTAGACCTCCCCCCTCAATCCGTTTTTGAAAATTTCTTTTTTCCAGTTGCTAAAATTCCCCACCCCCTTCTGTTGGTAAATTCTGAGCACAGTGACAGGTGGGCAGTTTGGTAGTTCCTCCCCTTCTCCGATGAAGTGAATCCTCTGTGAACCCCCCTCTCTCATCCAGTCAGTAATTCCGAGTGAACAGCCCAGCCCAACAGTCGACAAAGAAACTCTACCCATTTCTACAACGGTACTTGTGGTAAAAGTTGGCTGCCTTGCCAGGTACTTCGAAATAGTTCGTGGATCCGTCTCAAGAATTGACAAACAGAGGGGGATGCATATCAAACGTCTGCTTCACCTGCACACAATTCATGCTGCTTGTCTCTGGTTCGCTGCACAGGAGATCATGTGATATAGGCTGGCAAGGTTGACAATTAAAAGTGACGCAAATCACAACGTCGAAAGACTGGCGACAAGAACGGAGCAGGCAAGTTGGACACTGTTGCAAACAGATTTCACGCCGAATAAAGAAAAATTTGCCTGTCCTTTTCCTGACGGTTCAAATGACATTTTCAAACGAGAAGTCTTGAAAAGGAAACGACTGCAGCCAAAGGTGTGAATGACGCATTCGTCTGTGACATTTCCTGCACAGTTATGAAAAGTCTGAGGAAAGAACATGGGGCTAAAAAGTCAAGCCAAAGACGGACTGAGTGTGTTGTCGCCTGCCCCGCCGCGCCCCCCGCCCGGCCCCCTGCTGCCGCCCTCCCGATGCCGCACGGACCCCGAGCGCGACTCGGAGCGCTGACTCCGCGTGTCCGAAGACTTGGTCCGCCGTCGCCGACCGCTCTTCTTGCTGCGGATGCTCTGCCGCTCGACTATCTCAAAAGGCCGCAGGCAGAATACCTGCAAATAGACATCCCGCGATTCAATCTTGAGGTTTGAGATTGTATTGAACATGAAAGGTCGCCACAAGATACATCAGCGAGTTGTTTCTCCGCGCCATTGGTGACTGGCAATGTGCGGCTGAGAGCCACAGCAATGTCGCGTGACAACAAGAATGCTACGCATAAAAAGCGTGTGGTCACACAAACGTTCGTTGTTCATAAATGGTCAGTGACCATCACTGATCATTTAGAAAAAAAAAAAAAATTC
>JAAUXT010082351.1_pt1 | contig 12355 bp, 15 predicted proteins | sample 7278171 | NCBI WGS metagenome assembly JAAUXT01 (sample SAMN14350112, study PRJNA611818) | marine sediment metagenome | isolation source: surface marine sediment (1.8m) | place: French Polynesia: Moorea | collected 2018-08
CCCAACTGATCGTTTGTGATATCACTACATGTGTGTGTGTGTGTGTGTGTGTGTGTGTGCGTGTCCTGGTCAGCCAGGATGTCCGAGGGTCAGTTCTCGTGGGCGTGTGTGTGTGTGTGTGTGTGTGTGTGTGTGCGTGTGTGTGCGTGTGTGTGTGTGTGTGTGTGTGTGTGACTGAACCTGAACCTGGATCCACTGGTGTACTGACTTCTGCGAAATGTTCACTTAACGGATCTGTTCCTGATTGGACTGTACACTTCGCTAATCGCTTCACTGGTCGCTTTCAATTTGTGACAGATGTCAAAGCCAATTGAAGCAAATTTATGTGTTCGGTGGCTCTACCTTTTGGTGCTGCTTGTCGATCCTGTCCTGCCCTCCTCCCTGCAGCGCCTGTTCTCGAGTCTTCTCGATGTTGGTCTTGACTGACAGGGTGTGGGACGCACTGCACCAGCGTTTAAACACAGTGCCGAGGCTCACCCTGCTCACCGCACCCGACACACACACCCTGACCTGCGACAACATGATGTTCCCCCAGAAAACAAGAAATTCGACAGCGGTTTGGCTGCTGCTGAACCACTTTCCGTTTCCGGTGTTTTGCCTGGGTTGCAACGGGTAGATTTATCTTCACCGGCTCCGAGTCAAGAAACACATCACAACAATCCGGCCCCACCGCTGGTGCACAAGAAGCGCCACTGACACACCTCAATGAAAGAGCACAATTGACAGGTTCTCAACTTTTTATTTTCATCATTGGCTTTAAAAAATGTACATTTGAAACTACACAACTTTGGCTGTTAATGCACAAGATTTGATCACACATCTACAGGTTAAAGTCGAACGCTCTAACACCTCCCTCCAGAAGAAAATTTGACTCGACCGACACGGAAGACGCGACGAGAGAAACGACCGGGAACCGGGTCAGGTGGCCTCCGGTTCTTTCGCGGGTAAATTCACAACCAACGTTCAGTTTCTCTCGCTTTTCCCCTTCTTCTCAACCAACACATGATTTGAATTCGACAACAAAGAAAGGAACTTGAGAGAAACAAAACAATGTGTCTCTTTTGAGACCTTTTGCTTTCCGAAGCAAAAGTTTTGACACGGAAGCACAAAGTTCTCGCCCAAACACTCGCACTCAAATGGGTTTTTCGCTCTTGTGGCAGCGAAAAACAGTCTGAAACTAACATTGGAAATGTTTGTACTGTGACGTTCAATCTACAAGAGAACGAAATTATGTTTTCAATTTGCAAAACACAGTGTGGGCAGAAACAATCGGGCTTCCGTTTTTGGCGACCCCCCCCCCCCGGCTCTTTTTCTGTTCTTTCCTCGCAACATTCTTCTTCGTTCAGCACTACAACAATTCTCCATTCTTGGTCAACTGGCTTTGCACGGAAACGAACAAGATACACGGGGCAACAAACCAACTGGACACCGACAAAGTAGAGAGTGTCTAAATGCTTTCTGTTCATTCGCAAAGAAACAGAAGAATTTGCAGGAAGTCCAGTCTGTACATCAACACCGTCAGCTGCAGGAGGATACAATTCTGAGACCTACTGCAGACCGCGCACTTCTTCTCACACTCGCGAACAGAGTTCGACTCATCCCAGCTCCTCCTTTTCTGCGGCCAAAACCAACAGATTTCAGTCACTTTTGTGTCGCCCTGCGAGCCACAAAGGGTCGTGAGCACCACTCTGGCACAACAATCAACGCGTGCCCGATTCCAACAAACCTTTCGAGGGAACGTGAAAAATAACACGCGTCGGCAAGGAAAAAGGATACAAGGCATTCAAATCCATTTTGACTAAATTCTGAACAAGGACTCACGAAGTGTTCAAATTCCCAAAACAAGCAATCACCCTTCAAATAAAATCTGGCCAACACCAGTGCGCTCGTAGCCCATCAGCAGATTCACAAACTTCTACCGTCGTGGTACCGAATTTACCCTTTTTCTAACGCTACCGGGCACATGGCAATTGTACGGGACGTGTGCGCTGTAGCTGCCAACCGTCTCCATGGAAACAGCTCCTGTCAAACTACTCAAAACTCACTCCGTAAATATATTTCACTTTGTACAAAATTTTTCCGTTTTCTTCTTGATTCGAGACACGCACTATTCAGTTGCTTTCAAAAATAGAAAAGTTGAGGTTCAAGGTACACAAACGGTTCAATCACAATAACTTCACCAGAGGGCACTTCTCTCCGCAACAAGAAGAGAAAACAAGTTTCTGGTACATGGCATGAAAATTTGAGAGAAATGGGGCGGAAAATTTTATCCTTCTTGAACTGATTTCTGCAACTCTGAGTCCAGCGAGTCCGCGCAACAAAACCACAATCATTTGAAAACTTATTTCCATCAGATCTGGCCGGGCGCAAATGTAGGTCTCAAGATTTCAAACTGTGTGAAAAATTGAACGAAACCAGTGTTTTGAACGCAGGCGAATGTTGTGCACTATTTGCGGCAGGAGTGATCACCCCTGAAACGCAACCGCGAAATTGTCAGAAGAAACATTGGGGAACAGGAGATCAAAACATTCTCAGAAGTGAACTCGGAGCACCACCAGGAATTTTTGATCCGTTCCTCACTTTTTCTCCTGATCACAAACAATATTTTTCTGTTGTGGTTTCAAGGTGATCGCAATTGCCCAGTACACAACAGCAAAACAAGGCTTCGCTCGAGTGCATCTGTGCGAAAAATCAAGCGGCGTAAAATAAACTTTTTTTTCCACACAAACATGAACAGCGCAAGATTGGGGCCGAATTACAAGTCCACCCCAAAGGAGCGGAAAATGGAATCATTTTTGCCACCTGATGCGCACTCAACATCATCCCCTCATCGCCTCAAACGAAACTGGTGCAGAAGCTGCGCAGTGCACGCAGCTCCGCATCTGTGGGTCGAAACGAAACAGACGCTGCACTCGTAGATCACACAGCAGCCACTTCCGTGGCCAGGTGAAAATTTTTGGCTGCAATCCCAAAGAACAGGTGTATCGGCACAACTCTCTCGCTCGGGAAACGAAAGATGTGAGCGTGAACACTCAGAACAGAGGAATCTAATACTTTGAACAAAATGCACATTGCCAGGAGAATAAATTAACACATTCTAAAGCTGGCACTTCTCCAAGCTAGGTCAACCGGGTACAGTTCGCCTCATCATCGAAGGGAGGGCCTCAGGGCGGAGAGTGAACATAGCTTCGGGCGGACCAGACTCGCTGCCCTGTCCGGGCGGACGCCCAACCAGACGCCCTGCGCGGACAAGTCCTGCGGTAGGCCCGCTCTGTCGCCCGACGCCCTGTCCGGGCGGACCCTGCGACACGGAAGCGCTCCTCCCGCCCACTACAGTTCCACCCAACCGCAGTCCGTTCCCCGCAACCCACGTTTTCACGCAAACAAGCGACTAATCAAACTGACCGTGCAGGAAACGATAACTGCGCGTGTTTTACAAGCGTTCCGACTCTATTTACACCGTTCTTTATCACTTAATGAAACCTTTTATCAAAAAGGTCACTTGAACTTTTTTTTGACTCGGGAGTTTTGACACACCATACAAAAGTCTGTACAAAAATGACGCGAGTCTGGCGAATGTAACTCGTGTGCGGTCTCACGAGTTTGTTCTGTATCTTATTTTTCGGACGTGGCTCAGACCAAACAGCAGCTCCAGGTCCTGATCAGTCTGTTCGCCCGGCCTCTGGGCGACGCAGTCCCTGCGCGGCGCACAGTGCACGGCGCTGGTTTCCAGGGAACCGGCGCGGGCGGCGTTGCCATGGCGAGTGGCGTTGTACACGAGTGACGGATGGATCTGATGACGCGGTATAAAATACTTCATCCTGCAAACAAAAACCAACAAATGATGTTCTGAGGATTGTCTGTCACACAGCAGGACCATGAAAAGCGGTGGAACTCCACCGGGAAGTTGTGCGGCGTCGCTTTCTCTGTTGACACTGGTTGCCATTACACACCATTAGTCTGCTCTCTGTCTCGTCAAATGACAACAAAGGAATATTTGGGCAATGCTATTCACAGCAGTTTTCGCAACCGCCGTACGGCATGACGGGATCTGGCGTGACCTGACGCGTCACGGAGACGCAAAATCATTACGTGACGTCACTGGACGTGGAAACCACAATCACAGTGGACGAACCGTCTTTTCTTTCTGAGCTGAGGCTCCATGTTTTGAATCAGCTGACAAGCGTTTCTGACCACGTCAAGCATTTCTGACCACGTCAAGCATTTCTGACCACGTCAAGTGTTTCTGACCACGTCAAGCATTTCTGACCATGTCAAGTGTTTCTGACCACGTCAAGCATTTCTGACCACGTCAAGTGTTTCTGACCACGTCAAGTGTTTCTGACCACGTCAAGCGTTTCTGACCACGTCAAGTGTTTCTGACCACGTCAAGCGTTTCTGACGACGTCAAGCGTTTGGCCCCGACACACCTTGGAGATGCAGGCAGCGGACAGACCAGTGACAGGTTCAAACTCCAAGTGATCAAACGTCTCACAACACTCTCGCACCTACGTATGTGAACGTCAGATTTGGAATCTGAACCACAGTCAGGACGTCAGCTTTGGCCATATTCTGCTTTCCCGACAGCGCACAAAAACTCCCCAAGCCCACAAAGTGTCTCTTCACCCGCAAAGCCAAGCACTCTTCCTTTTCACATTTTGGGCCCCGCCCCCAACAAGGGTCGGTCCTGCCCTCCCCCTCCCACCACCACACTGGATCCGCAGGAGAATAATATTGTCTGTATGTGGCTTCATTGGGGGTTGTGTGGACACATCCCGTGTCATCAAATGTAAACCCATGAGCAACAGGCAGCAGCAGCAGCAGGCAAGACGACCACCACTGTATTTGGCCATTATTCAGTCATGCTGATTCGGAACGTTTACATTTTATCAGTCGACTACTCGTGTTGAGCCAGACATGCCATGCTACAGCAAACACCGAGTCCCCCGCCTTTCACGTACATGTCAATTTTATGCACTACATTAATTTTATTACTCTGACCCGTTACCTCAGACCGTACGGATATGCACCGCTTGTACCTTCGCATGCATTCGCCTCACGAAAGGTTGAACAGGGCTCTGGCCACTGAACTTTGCATGCCTGATCATCGCTGCGACACGACCTCATCAGTTTGGAATTTTTGGAGCGAGCATGTGAAGGTTTTTGCCACCATCCCACAGAGCGCGCACCTGATGACGACGGCGCTACATCCTCGTGCCAGCGACAGCGACAGCGCGCGATTTCACGCCAAGATAAACAGTTTTCAAATCCAACAAACTGAAAATTACAACTGAACTTTTCAGGTCAAGTGAACACTCGCACGCGGTGTTGAACTCAAAACCAACTCTTGAAACAATCTAATTTCCAACTCGGAAGTTCGAAAAAACTTCCCTGTCAAAAAGAGCAATAAGAGGATCGTCGTGTGACACTGAAATGAGACGTTTTGGTTTTGCCAAGTCATATCATTTGTACGAGTACGCGGAAGCGAGTTGCACAAAGGAATCGGACACTGTCCGGCTGTCGCTGCTTCTCTGATCCGACCACAGAACAGCGCTATGTGCTGCACACAAGGCCCAGGGCCCAACTTTGGACAAAAAACTCAACTTCCCCATCCCCCACCCAACCCAACCAACCACCCCACATACTCGTATACACACACACACACACACACACACACACACACACACACACACACACACACACACACACACACTTTCTGGCCTCTGGCTATTCAGCTTTTCCGATCGTGTCAACGCCTGTTTCCATTTCAGAGTCGTCTTCATCTCAACGCAGGGACTTCACCGTGACAGGCGTGACTCACGTGGTCGAATCAGCTGCGATTCAACTGCTCGGGAAAGTAGCAACGATGGACCCGATCCAAAGAAATTCCCATGCTCAGCACAAGATGACAAACACGCCTCGCCTGTTGTTACTGAGATCAAGGGCCGCCGCACTCAAGATCAACACACTGACTGTTTCACAAATATGACATCAGCCAGTAGAGTCCGCACTGCAACTGCTTATCAGTTCATAGGAGGATCAAAACTATTGGTTGTGTTGAATTCTGGTGCAAAGGAGATCAAGACAAATTGGTGCCCATTCAGACCAGTGAAGTCTCGCCAAACAAGGACCTTTGTTTCAATCCATTCATATCCAACCTGAAAACCTCGTCACACAAAGGGTTTGCAAAACAATGGTCATTTTTCACAAGCTGCTCTGAACAACAATCACGATTTGCTGTTCCGTCCATGCGCGACGTTCGCCCCTCCCCCCCTCCCGCCCCACCGGGCGGACCCCCCCCCCCCCGAGTCGGACCCCTCTCCCCCTCCCGCCCCACCGGGCGGATCGATGTCCCTGGCGACGCCGGCCCGTCTGGCTCAGCTCCGTGGTTATGCGGCGCTCACCCGACCAGTGACCGTAATGCGCCCAATCCACCGCTTCACGGCTCCGGACACAAACATTATCGATTCCTGCCACATGTAATCTCTCGCAAAATCACTGCTCAAACGATGTCCATAAATGTAAAGCTACTGCGGCCGAAGTTTGGGGTCCACTTGGCCCCGGGCTGCAGGGAGGCAATTCCAGAGGTCCACTTCGGAAAGGATTGCAAGCTCTCTTGAAAAGTCAACTCGTGTTGGTCGGGGGCTCCGGGCTGCACTGTGCTCGGTGCAGACCATCCCAGATTGGCTAAAAACGAAGGTCAGCGGCGTCAAACGAGCAAAAGGCAATGAATTGTGGGCGGGGCACTTTCTTCCCTCCACTCTGCTTTTCAGGCAGCAGCCCAACTCTTTACTCGTATTCACGTGTTTTGTGCTGTTGTCCCGTTTGCAACACGCACTGTGTGTAAAGAGTGACAAGCTCTCCGAAGAGTGACGTTCATGCCGCAGTTGAAATGACCGTTCTCTCTCTCTCTCTCTCTCACACACACACACACACACACGCACGCACACACACGCACGCGCACACACACACACACACACACAAGCCCACGAACCCCGCCCTCCCCCCGCCGCCCCCGTTGTGTAAAATTGTGAAATGTTGGCAAAACATCAAATGGAGCAAACAGGTGCATGGTGAACATGCCGGACGTTCAACTCGTACTGTAACGCACAAATGCCTGCGACTACGTAAAAGAAGCGCAAGACCGTCTCACGTGCACACAAGAATCACAAGGTGAAACCTTCGAACCTTGCACACCAATCCGGTTCGGCTGGAGTGAGGACAAAAGACCACACGCTTTCCCAAAGAACTTGCCAAATTCCCATTCAGACTGCCAAAACACAAATTGTAGTGAAGACAGTTGAGCACCGCAAAAAATATTCAGAACAAACTTGACACTGATCTCTTGGAAGTGCGATCAGAAAAATACTCACCAATATTACAAAATAGTGCAGCACCCGTTTCCATCCTTGCCAGGACTAGTGTTCATTTCTCTCACGATCTCAATAAAGACCTCGTTCACATTTTGAGTACTTTTGGCGGACGACTCGAGGAAAGGGCTTCCCCAGAGCTGCGCGAGAGCGAGGCCCTCACTCGTGTGCACCTCCCTCTGGTGCTCAAGGTCACACTTATTCCCGACCAGCAGAATCGGCACTTTATCCGTTCCCTTCACCCGCATAATCTGCTCCTTCATCGTCTTGATGTCCTGGAAGGTCTGTAGACTCGTAATGCTGTACACTATCACGAATCCCTGGCCGTTTTTAATGTACAGGTCTCGCATGGAGGCGAATTGTTCTGTTCCTGCCGTATCCAGGATCTCGAGGACCGATGGCGCGCCGTCCACCTCGATCTCCTTCCGGTAGAAATCCTCGATAGTCGGGTCGTACTTCTCCATGAAGGTCCCCGACACAAACTTCACTGTAAGGGCACTTTTTCCGACTCCACCACTGCCCAACACGACCACTTTGTACTCCCTCATGGTGTTGGATCCTCAAAGTTCAGTCAGAGCTCTTTTCCTTTCTTCCCAACCGTTCGATTCTTGTGAAGCCAAGATCCTCTCTCACCAGCTGAAATGAAAGGAATTTCAGGAACTGATGAGTTGGTGAGGGTGATGACACACTTTTGTTTGATCTTCCGAGGGTCAACTTCCATTGAATTTCATTCAAATAGGGCAACAGTCAAAACCTACACAATGCGACAAGTGAAGCAAGCAACGGATTTCCGGAAATCCCGAAAACTTTGCCAACTGTTTCGGCTCACAATTTCGCGCAAGAATCAAAGGCTGATCGTGACCAAAATTGGCTAGTTTCTCAGTTGAAGACACTGACAACAAAAAAATACACACCTTTCACAATATGTTGCCGCTGTGGAGGAGAATCATGAGTGAGAAATCCTAAGATTTCGGCCGCTGTCAGTCAGAGAGTCGCCGTCAGCCGGAAGCAGTTCCCTTTGTTTGCCTCTCAGTGGAGAGTTCCGATTCGCTTCCTGTTTCTGCAGTCAGCGTCTGGCGGGAAAAGCTTTGTGGCGCGCAGCACTCTTCAAGACACTCCAGCACATGATCGTGATTTTTCACAGGGAAACATCACTGATTCAGGCAGAAAATAAGAACAACTTTGAGATTTGTCAGTTGAGAACGATTCTGAGAAAAAGAAAGGTGGCAACGTTCAGTTTTAAAAAACTTCAAAATTTTAAACAAATTTTTCAGCGGAAGCATTCGGGGGCTCCAGGTCCCAATTGCAATCCCTCAGTCCAAAACTTCAAGCGTTCTCTTGTTTGGTCAGATTCTGGTTGAGTCAAAGCTCCAGGCCTGGTCGATTCAAGTTGGGTCAGGCCCTCCTTGCCCCCCTCCCATTTCCGCTGGCACCGCACCCTGGACTCCACTCATCTCAGGAGTCGAGGCTCCAAGACGAGGCTGGAAGGGAGGAAGCCCGAATGGGACCGGTCCCAAAGTACGAGTACAATTCTTGGTCAAATCAAAGATATACTTGACGGTGGAAAATTTGAGCAAATCATTTTGCAGCGCAAAGCGCCCAGCCCCCTGCTCCTGTCTGGGAAGCACCTGGCTGACGTGCGCAAAAATACACACACACACAACACACACACACACACACACACACACACACACACACACACACACACACACACACATAACAGGTCAACTTCTTGGAGAAGTGATTTTCTCGAAAACCGTCAGTCCGGTGTCAGCTGTCCGCGTTCAGTCTCATGTTCGACATTCCCAGCTGGCAAATGTTGCACTCATCACACGTGCCACACACCGCTTCACCGCTCCCTTCAGGTGACACCTCGCCAATGAAACGAATCGTCGCACATACTGTACTGTACTCGGAAATGAACTTGTACTGTGGACACAGAGAACAATGCACAAGACTTCGGGTCCGAATTCGCGTGCTCTTCATGTTTCATTGGTTCAGGAAATTAAACTTGTTTTTGAGGAAATTTTGACAGGCTCTTCGTGTTTCAAAAGGAAATTTTGACAAGGTTTTCATATTTAGTTTGTTGCCGGTCACTCTGCCGGGGTGGACTCCGAGGTATCTGATCCTCGCACCTGAAATATTTTCCGCGTCTGTTCCAACTTGGCCATGCAAAAAAAAGTGCGCACGGTTTGAGCGATACCGAGCCTCAAAAAAACTGTTCACTGGTCCACTTCTCCAAAAACAAATTTGCTTGCAGAAAGCCCGCATAAACGGGAGGTGAACTGAGCCTTGTCAGGTTTGAGGTGAAACCAGAATCGTGCATGGTTGATCAGAAGTCCACCATGTACACCCTTGTCCGAAAGAGGGTGCATGCTTTCCCCAAAGTGTCACCCTGCAATTTTTTTTCTTTCTCCAAGCATGGACACAAACGATGTTTGTCGCACGCGAGAAGGTTGAGGTCTGTGTGTTCGCCTGTGGTTGGTTGGACCCTGGTTGTGATCGAATCGGGCCCCTGGACCCGACCCTGGTTCCAGCACCACATTTATCAAAACAACACCTGCGAACAAACACCCCAGGACAGGAGCCCGGAGCCGAGAGGCAAAAAAGCCTTTGAGGTGAGGGGGAAAAACACCATTTATACAACCCAATTGTTTGTTCCTTCAGGCGCAAAATTTGATCGTTTCAATGGAAATGGACGGGAAATTTTGCAAACTTCAAGTAAATCGAATGCTCTTCATTCCACAACACACGTTTTCTTCAACACACGTTTTCTTTTTTCTGATTTGATGCAGAGTTACAGGGGGATCTCAAGCTGAGTTGAGAGTGACAGAAATTTGTGCTTGAATTGCGTAACGAAAATCGTTCACTTCCGCGGACACCATTGGGAAGAAGAATTCGATTATTTAATGTGTATCAGACCCTTGATTAGAAAATGAATAATTTGTGCGTGTAAACACGTGTCAAACTGATATGGAAGTGCGCATGCCTCGAGCAGATCCAGGGCCGGGGGGCCTCTGCGCCCTTTTCCGATCGTTGTGTCGTTCACCATGCATGTTGTTTCGTTCCATGCGTGCGCGCGTGCGCGCGTGGAGTTGGGTTTGGGCCTCGCTACCCAAGATCCGCAGCACACAAAATGCTGGGTGAAAGAACTTGAGCCGCAGATCAAACAAAATGAGGAAACATAACGGGAATTCGCTGAGTTTTCAATCTAATGATCGAGAATGCATAATGCTGCTTCAAACAAAAGTTGTGCGATTTTGCACAAGCTTTTGGGACGTCTGCAGAGATTATTGACAATGACAATGATGGTGACAATCTCACAGACCCTGGTTCTTTGATCATTTTCCAAGCGCGTGTTGGTTTCAGAGAGAATTTTTGCTTTTATTTGCAACAAATTTATTTCACCACGATCGTTATTCCAGTAACTTTCACGCACAAAACACAAAACCTCTATTTTCGCCACACCCTTGGTCAGCTCTTTGTTTGCTATTGTCCACCTACAAATTCACACATTTGGCCGAGGGGTGCGGATTATCTGAACTGATAGATCTACTGAGATGTGTGTATGTGCACGGAATTGTCTGTGGGATCAGTTCCAACAGAAGTACACGTTTGGCTGAACGCGACAAGAAACCACAGGAAAAGCCACGTTCCGGACGGGAATCCAGAAGTTTGGCCGCTGAACTTACGAAACAGCACCAATTTGTCAAATCGATAACTGCACCTGATCAAACAAGACTGATTTACACTGTCTCAAAATACACAGAAGAAGAATGTTTTTGCACAATGCTGGTTGCTGGCGTTTCGCCGCAAAATACTCGCACTTATGTCCAGGGCTCAACGTGCTCCATGGTCAAAGTTCGATGGCAAAGCTTGAGTCGTTATCTGTTGTTCGCCGTAGCTGCTGCCTCGTCTCTGGCGTCTGTTTCGCCGATTGCGAGCCCAAATGACCAAACCTCGCCATTACGATTTCCCATGTTGGGAACTCGACTTCGTTCTTTTCAAAAAAAATGGGGTTGGGTGGAAATTTTCCTGATCGTGAGTCTTTTGTCTCCAGCGTTGTTGACACACGTTTGTGTCCCTGTAATTTTCGATTTTCCACCAGGGTTCGAGCATCACGATCCTGCCATGGGCCCCGCCCTGTCATGGTTGAATCAGGTTTGAATCCACCGTGTCCCCTACAAGGAAGAAGATCGGCTGTGCACGTTGCGCAAATCTTAAACGCTTCAATGACAAGTGAACCTGATTGATGACTGAGTGCTAAAAAGTGTGGTTGAATTTCCCAGATTGTGTTGTGGGTCTATACTTCGTGCGCATGCGCAAGAGGAGCCCGTGTCGTGAATGCATCATCGTGTGTGCGGCGCGCGATCTTACGAATCGCATCTTCATACAAGGAAACGAACTGATGGATTCGCGAAGACGACACACGTGCAGAGACGAATCCAGAATTGTGCGCAGGAGGCCCAGGGAACTGCCTCAACTGAGAAGAGTTTCAAATCTGAAGACCTCATCTTCAAAAGAAGCTTGGGTGCAGAGTCCGGTTGAGAGAGCCAGCTAAACATAGGGTCTCGATCTGCACTCCTCACTTTGACACAATGTTCCGGGTCTGGGGATCAGGGGTCTGGCGCCCCTCGTCCCAGGTCTTGGTTCCAGGCTCGTTCGTGAAGAGATCCATGCATCAGCACAACTTCACACGCTCAAAGGACAGTCCAAAGAAGATGTCACCTGAGCGTTCTTGATGTTCGCAGACCCAGCCCAGAGCGGAATCGTTTGCCCCTCACCCGCACCCACTCCAAAGTCAACTGTGCAACAGACCTTTTGTTTTTGGTTTCCACATCAACATGGTCAAGCCTTCCCTGGCCCCTGCAATTTCATTGTGCGAAGTCCCTTCAGGGCGAAGCACCATGTGGTAATGCAGTATACGGCAGCTGGACTGAAATGTCCCCTGCCCCCTGCCCCCTACCAGACCCCCTCTCCCCTAC
>JAAUXT010058412.1_pt1 | contig 12349 bp, 12 predicted proteins | sample 7278171 | NCBI WGS metagenome assembly JAAUXT01 (sample SAMN14350112, study PRJNA611818) | marine sediment metagenome | isolation source: surface marine sediment (1.8m) | place: French Polynesia: Moorea | collected 2018-08
CGTGCACTTGGTGTGTGTGTGTGTGTGTGTGCTGGTGAGTAGGTGTGCGTGCACTTGGTGTGTGTGTGTGTGTGTGTGCTGGTGAGTAGGTGTGCGTGCACTTGGTGTGTGTGTGTGTACGTGTGTGTGTGTGTGTGCTGGTGAGTAGGTGTGCGTGCACTTGGTGTGTGTGTGTGTGTACGTGTGTGTGTATGTGTGTGAACAAGAAAGGCAGAAGCTGAGTCTGACAGACGTGAAGGTCAAGCTCTGTGCGTGTGTGTGTGCGTGCGTGCGTGTATGAGAGACGTACACAGCAAGAGTGAGCATGCGTGTGTGTGCGTGTCCCTTTTGTGTGCGTGTCCGTTTTGTGTGTGATATTACCCTTGAGCCTTCTGGTCACATATACGGCATGACTCATCAAGTCAGTCGACGTTCTCAGAGTGTTGGGTGCAGTCTGCAGGCGATGTTCTGCTCATAAATCCCTTGCTCCGTGCGATTCCGTCATTCTGACTCTCACCGCACTGACCAGATCGACAGGTCGGGGAACAACCAACAAGCGACCATCGATAATGACGATGAAAGAGCGATGATTCGCGCACACGTGCTACTGGGCGATAATGAGATTGTCACGTTTTTCTCCAGGGTCCGGAAAAGAAGTACTTCAAGCGCGGTGACCTGTCGGCGAAGGAGGAGGAGGACTACTGGAGAAGACACAAGCGACTGAAGTCCGAGCACGGGGTGAGGGGTGCACACACACTCACACACGCACACACACTCACACACGCACACACACTCACACACCAGCACACACACAGGTACACACACACTCACTCACACACACTCACACACTCGCACATACACACAGAACACCAACCTGCTTCACACACACTCGCACACATCAGTACACACACCTGCATTGCACACACACTCACACACACACACACACGCACACACTCACCAGCACAACTGCAGGTGGCACAAGAGACTGAAGTGAGAACATGGGATTATGAATACAATCGCACACACCCTCTGGTTTTGGACACGCGACTCAGTTCTGATGACATCCCTCTGTCCCTGTTTGTTTGTTGCAGGATTTTGCGGCAGGGAGAGAATATCTGCCAACTCCCTCTCTCTGCCTCCTGTTGGGTCGGCACGTGTCTTCACTGAGCGCTGTTCTTGTTTTGCAGGATGAGGAGGGTGAGGGTAGCGGACAGAACGAGGGATCGAGCGCCGAAGCGAAACCGCAGCGAACCCTACCGGCCGCAGAGGTGAGCACGCATACCACACACACACACACACACACACACACTACTACCGGCCGCGAAGGTGAGTACGCGTACGTCACACACACGCATTCCCATACGCACACACACCACACGTCACTGCACTCGCCTGTCTTGAACACACACACACACACGCACACACACACACACACACACACGCGCGCGCGCATGCGTGCTTCTCGCACAGGCACACACTTTCCGTTCACGCACACCTCGCTCCCACACACGCACACCTCCCTCCCACACATGCACACCTCCCTCCCACACAGGCATACCTCCTCCCACACACGCACCTCACTGTTGTTCCTCTCTCTCTCACCAGGTGGTGCGGAGGCTCTGGGAGCGCGGGACACACACACACACACACACACACACACACACACACGGCACGCATACCTCCCTCCCACACACGCATTGCGCCCCTCTCTCACCAGGTGGTGCGGAGGCTCCGGAAGCGGGGCGGCAACACACACACACACATGCACGCATACCTCCTCCCACACACACGCACCTCACTGTTGCGCCCCTCTCTCACCTGGTGGTGCGGCGGCTGTGGGAGCACGGGAACACACACACACACACATGGCACGCATACCTCCTCCCACACACACTCCTCACTTTGTTCTTCTCTCTGTCACCAGGTGGTGCGGCGGCTGCGGGAGCGCGGGGAGCCGGCGCGACTCTTCGGGGAGACGGAGGCCGAGGCGCTGCAGCGACTCAAGCGCGTCGAGATGATGGCGCCCGAGATCAACAAGGTGAGCCCCCATTATCGCTCAGAAACACGTGAGTCTCCATCATCGCTCAGAAACACGTGAGTCTCCATCATCGCTCAGAAACACGTGAGTCTCCATTGTCGCTCAACAACACGTAACGCAGCGTTGCTAGTGCGCGCGCGCCATGAAGGAAGCACTGACGGTTCCACCTCCAGCTAAAAATTAGTTCAGTCCACCACAGACAAAAAAAGGTTGCGTGTTGAGCCAAAGTTGACTGGGCCCCTTGTACGGGGGGGGGGGACACGCCCGATCTCTTCCTGGAACGAGGGGCGGCACAAATCGAGTTCCGCGCAGGCGCACGCACACACACTAACACACACACACACGTGAACCCACGTTTGTACACACAGGTGGACACACACACTGACGTGTAAAACATACACACGTACACATACACACACACACACACACACACACACACACGAAATATGCATACAAGCACAAACTGATGCACACCACGCTTGCACACACGCACGCACGCACACCACACACACGCAGTACACATTGGGGCAACTGTCTTCACACACACTGACTCTCGAAGGCAAGGCGTCTGTGTTCTGATCTTCCTTCAGAGATGTGGAACCCGCACCCCACCACCCCGACCCCCAACCGTGGGATAACCCCCCCCCCCTGGGATACCCCCCCCCCCCCCTGGATACTTGTAAATTTGACCTGCTGAAGTGAGCAGCATTCTCAAAACACGCAGCACTGTTCTGGTGCATCAAAACTTGTGGTTGTTTCACCATTTTACATCAACGACTCGCATTTTGGCGGGACAGCGGCCATATTGTCGTCTGGGCGCGTGTCTGCACTGGGAAGTGTTCCTGTTTCACGGTTTGATTTTGGCTGCAGTTATGGACACTATCAAACCAAATTTTGGTGGAGTGAGGTTTCTGCAGCAGATCTGACCGTTTCTCGCTGTTTGGAGTCGGTTTGTTCTGTGAGATCACGAAAACCTGCGAAACTAGGATACTTCACCGTCATGGCGGCTGGTTCACCTCCCGCCCGGATCCGTGTCCGCCAGACGCGTGTTCTGTTTTCCAGCAGCTTCACGTCTTTGTGCATTTCTCCCTCGGTTTGTTCGCTTCTTCCTTTCTTCTCTGTGCATTTCTCCCTCGGTTTGTTTGCTTCTTCCTTTATTCTCTGTGCATTTCTCCCTCGGTTTGTTTGCTTCTTCCTTTCTTCTCTGTGCATTTCTCCCTCGGTTTGTTTGCTTCTTCCTTTCTTCTCTGTGCATTTCTCCCTCGGTTTGTTCGCTTCTTCCTTTCTTCTCTGCTGCAGGGAATCCGCAAATCTGGAGCTGAGTGCGCCTTCAACCGTCAGCTGCTTCATTCATTCATTCATTCATTCATTCATTCATTCATTCATTCATTCTGTCTTCCTTCCTTCCTTCCTTGTTCACTGCTTCTTTCGTTCCTCCTCCTCGTCTCTCTCTCCTTCACTCATTCCTTCACTCGTTCCCTCCTTCTCTCTCTCCAGGGCTTCAACAACGACCTGAAACTCGCCATGGACGCTGTGGACCAGCAGTACCTCCAGGAGCTGCTCAAATCCGGAGGCGACATCGCAGACTCCGATCTGAAGAACGACGTGAGGGTTGTGGAGGACGGGACAACACACGAGGAGATCGTGGTGAGTGCGTGTGTGTGAGGTGTGCGTGCGTGAGAGGTGCGTGTGTGAGGTATGCGTGCGTGTGTGAGGTGTGGCTCCGACCTGAAGAACGACGTGAGGGTCGTGGAGGATGGAACTACACACGAGGAGATCGTGGTGAGTGCGTGCGTGTGAGGTATGCGTGCGTGTGTGAGAGGTATGTGTGGTGTACGTGTGTGTGATCTGAGAGGTATGCGTGCGTGTGTGAGGTGTGCGTGCGTGTTAGGTGTGTGTGGTGTGCGTGTGTGTTTGTGTGATCTGAAGAGGTTGTGGGGCATGGGACCACACATGGGTGTGCGTGTGTGAGATGCGTGCGTGAGGTGTGCGTGCGTGTGGGGTTTGCGTGTATGTGTGGTGGTTGCACGTGTGTGTTGTGTGGTATTTGCGGAAGGGGCGGTAACTCAACCATCACAAGAATTCACCAGAATGATTTTGGGCCATTTTGAGCAATTTTCATATTTTGGCCATGGTTGAGTTATCCCCCCCACCCTAAATGGCCAACTCAACCATGGTCAGAGTTCGGAAATGACTGTTCGTGTGTGGGTTCAACTGTGAGCTCGTGTGTGTGTGTGTGTGTGTGTGTGTGTGTGTGTGTGTGTGTGTGTGTGTACGGTGTGTGTGTGTGCAAGCAGGTGTGGGTGCATGTAAAATTTCACCCGTGTGTGGGGTGTTGGTGTGTGTGTGTGGAGGTGTGCGTGCAGGTCCGTCATTGCCACGAAACCAATTCTTCGCGAGCACGTTGGGAACGAATCCACAGGAGACGATGTGTCTGTTCGGAAAATTTTGCTTGCATGCGTACCTGTGTTGAGTTGTGCGTGCGTGTGTGTGTGGAGACGTGTGTGCGTGCGCCTTCTTTTGGCGTGGACACAGGGAAAAGGTCTGCTTTCCTGTGTGCGTGTCTGTGAAGTTGTGTGTGTGTGCGTGCGTGTGGTTGTGAGGTGTACGTGTCTGCACTTACGTGAGATGTGTGTGTGTGTGTGTGTGTGGAAGTATGTGTGTGGAGGTGTGTGTGCGTGCGCCTTCGTTCGGCGTGAACACAAGGGAAAATGTCTTCCTTTCCGTTCTGTGTGTGAAGTTGTGCGTGTGTGTGTGCGTGTGGGAGGTGGACAAGTGGGGAGTTGTGTGAGGCAGGGGTATTTCTTGTTTTCGTAATTTTATTTGACGAGGATGAAATTGCAGAAATGTTATCGCCCACTCACAATTTGACTCAGAATGTGACCAAATTCTGCAGGCGAACCGTCGGCACGTGCCGGTTCGGGTCGTTCGTCGGTTCGGGCGCTCGGCGTGTGTCCGCACCGTTAAACGTTCTTGTTGACGTTTTCAGAAGAAGGCGGAGAATGCCGGGCAGGGCGACGAGGCGCTCGACAGCGAAGTGGTGCTCTCCCTGCTCAAGGTCAGTGTGCGTGCGTGTGCAGGTGTGCGTGCAGTTGACGCGTGTGGGGGTATGCGTCTAGTAAAGTGCGTGTGTGTGGAGGTACGCGTGCAGTGGGGTTGTGTGTGTGTAGTAGAGGTATGCGTGCAGCGGAGGTTGTGCGTGGACGAGCGTACGCATACGGTAGAGCGGCTGCTCGTGTGAGTGTGTGTGGGTGGATGTATGTGTGCGGTGGAGGGTGTGACAGTGAAGTGGTGTATGCTTGCTCAATGCGTGCGTGTGTGGAAGTGTGCGTGCAGAAGTGTGTGGTGAAAGGACTGGACAGTGAAAGGGTGCTCCCTGATGAAGATGTGTGTGTGTGCGTGTGTGTGAGTGTGTGTGCGTTTGTGTGAGTGTGTGTGCAAGTGTTTACGTGATTGTGAGTGCGTGTTTATGTGGTGTGCGTGTGCATGAGAGAGTGTGTAGGTGAATGTGTGTGTGCGTGTGTGTGATGTGTGCACGGTCAGCTCTCACACCTTGAATGCAAGTTGTGTGAAGCGTGTCTTTTCCATAAGCACCAGCAAAAATTTCGTCACTAGGAGGTGGCTCCCCTGGCGGCCATTTTCTGAAACCGGAAAATTTCCCGACTTGTCGGTTCTGTTCGGTAAATTTTGGAGTCGAGAGACGGTTTTGGGTTTGTGAGACACAACAAGAACAGTTGGTCGGTGCGGACACGCCCGTGCTCAGCTTTCCACGCTGCAGCAGGATCTATTTTCTGGGGGTAGAGTTTGGCGAACTTTTGTGGGAGGTGAAACCGTTTTTGCAGATTCGCAAATATTTCCGACAAGAGGGGTCGGGGGTCTGCCGAATTTCTTTTGCATGGTGAGAAAATTTGCTGAGATTTTGAGAAATTTTTGCCACTGGATCTTCTACGAACAAAGTGGAATGGAAAGTGATGGCTTTGGCTTCCTTCCCAAAGAAGTCACAAGTTTTTGAGACAAGAAAAAGCGGAAAGTGTGGGTGATGACATGTGCTGGGGGGGGGGGCGTCCACAGAGTCTCGACTGCAGAGACAAACAAAGGATGCAAGTTGTTTTTCGTGGCGGGGTGTGCGGGGGTCGGGCAACCAGGGACCACCCTTGCGGCACAGATCCACTCTTCATGTGTGTGTGTGTGTGTGTGTGTGTGTGTGTGTGTGTTTTCTATGCGCGCGCGCGTGTGTGTGTGTGTGTTTTCTGTCGGCGTGTGTGGGCGTGTTCTGTTTTCACGATTGTGCGCAACAGTCATTTGCCACCGAACGAACCGCGCGCGCGCACATGTGTGTGTGTGTGTGTGTGTGTGTGTGTGTGTGTATGTGCGTGTGTGTGTGCGTATATTTGTATGTGTGAGTGTGGCTGTGTGTGTCCATGTGCGTCCCAACCTGTGTGTTGTAGCAGTGCGTGTGTGTGTGTGTGTGTGTGTGTGTGTGTGTGTGTTGTCTGTGTCTGTGTCTGTGTTCAGGCTGGAAACATACAGCGGTGTGGATATCCTTGCAAAACGTGAAACACATGTCCTTGTATCCACGCAACTCAGTTGCGCTCACAAATGTGTGTGTGTGTGTGTGTGTGTGTGTGTGTGTGTGTGTGTGTGTGTGCAGATGTGCGCGCGAGTGTGTGTCACAAGTGTGTGTGTGTGCCTGTTACTGGGTGTGTGCTGTAGCTTGTGTGTATGTGTGTGTGTGTGTGTGCAGGTGTGCGTGTGTGAGGTTGCCTGTCGACGTTCTCTTTCTTCTCTCATGTCCTTTCCTGCGTCTCAATGGGGAGATGAAGCGCGACGTCAGATGAAGCGCGACGTCAGAAATTCCCGCGCGTCGCGTCACGCACGCGACGTTTGTTGGATTTCCAGCTTTTCACGTCCCAATCACACGTGAAAAAGGCATTTTTGACGTTTGAAAGTGCGTTGGTGACGCAACGCGGCTCTCACGCATGTAAATGAACGTCGTGCTTGGTCTGCCTCACGAGCGCTGTCCCACTCCAAAATTGGCCGCTAGGAGGTGGCGCCTCTGGCGGCCATTTTTCGCCGAAAACCGAACTGCGCGCAACCCATGTTTGTCGAGCCTGACTCTTCGGTTGTGCGTTGTTTTTGTTTTTCTTTCTTGGCCGGGACGAGGTGGGGGGCTGCCCCTTTGCTGCTGCTCACCCTCTGGCTCTTTGACTTGATGTCCTTTTGTTTTCACGCGACTTGAAAGGTCGGAGTTTTGGGATCGACATACACACGCGCGCACGTACACACACACACACACATACAGACACACACACACACACACACACACACACACACACAGACACACACGTTCCGTCGTTGCGCTGAACAACAGCACGACAACAACCTTCTCAATTTAAAATATTTCTTTGTATTTTTTTAGATTCTCATAAAATCTCATAAATAAAATCACAGACAAAAATCACGGATCGAAATTTTTAGCAGCAGCTTTTAGAATCTCGTAATCTCATAAATTCTCATAAATATAATCACAGTCAAATATCGCAACAGCGATTTTCCCACCTTGTCACAATCTACCTGACTGATTAGAAAAATAACATCATTGTGAGATCACGGGTGAACAGACGGAACGGTTTTTCTCTGGTCAGTGTGTGTGTGTGTGTGTGTGTGTGTGTGTGCGTGCGTGTGTGTGTTCATTTGTGTCTGGTCTGTGTTTCCAGCTGAAAGGCACGTCCAATTGAAACGGGTCACAATCTCACTTGAAGGCACTGAGTTTTTGGAAAACGGCAAAAAACTTTGTTCTGCGAAAAAATTTGTGCGAGAAAATTACACACGTAACAAACGTTGGGGGGGGGGCATCTCATCTAAACGTGACAAGTGCGTCAACGTAACACGTGAACGATCATCAGCAAAAGTTGTAAAAATCTGACAAAATCAACAATCATTTAGTTCGGAATCAACAACTAAATCACATAAAAATCAGAGTTTAGCTTTTGGCGAGGACAATGATTGTTACTCAGCCAGCCGGTGGCACAAAAGAAAAGGAACGGCGTGTCAAAACGCGTCACGTGTGACGTGGTACTGACCAAGGAACATTTCTGCTGAATTTCCTTTCGTGTTTGGTGCTGATATATTCTTATTGCATCACGTATAGTCGTGAAAGATCACGCAGGTATCACGAGTGAAATTTTTTCAGTGTGATTTGGTTGACTGATAAATTTTTCAGCACCATAGATCAGTTCTCGCGAAGTTGACCAGCAATGAGAGGATCACAATCACAGACGGAAATCACTGTCGCGCATGCGCATCGGCGTCTCTCCTCCGCGCGTCCCACGTCTCTCGTTCCCGCACGTTCACGTTTTCCTGAGCGATAAAAGAGGGTCCACGTGTCAGTGAGCGATAATGGGTGTTTTGCTCCGCAGCTGCTGCTGAAGCTGTGGGCGACGGAGCTGAACGAGCGCTCTCCCGAGGAGAAACGCGGGTTCCGAGGGAAACTCGCGTCTGCGCAGCACTCACAAACCGTCACCTACATGAAGCCGCTGCTGCGCAAACTCAAGAAGAAGGTGAGCCAAGTGCTGCTGAGCGATAATCCACGAGCACGTGCTACTGAGCGACAATCAAGGTCAGCGATACACGCGCCTGCAACAGGTGACGCGCTGCAGGCGACGCTCAGCGTTCTGTCTGTGTCCGTCTCTCCCTCCCTCCCACTTTCCCTCTCCAAAAAGCTTTGTTCTGACGAGCTGAAACACGCGTCTTGCAATGGCGCGTGACAAACGGAGACAGAACAAGAAGGCTCGCCAGTGTCGACACCGGCTCGGGGTGGGGGCCTCAGTGGTGCGCCTCAACAAGGTTCAGGGACCGGGCCTTGTGTGTGTGTATGTGTGTGTGTGTGTGTGTGTGTGTGTGTGTGAGTATGTGTGTGTGTATGTGTGTGTGTGTGCGTGGTCCCGGGGGCTCCCAAACCACAGCTGCGCCAAACCTGAACCCTTTGGTTGTGCGTTTCAGAAGTATGTGAAACTTTTGACACCTCCCGACCTTGAGAGGTCACGCCCGGCTCTGACCCCTTCCGTCAGGTCACTGACGGGTTCAGGCGCGACGTTTGAAATCTCGCGACACCAACGTCGCGTCACTGACGTGACGTTCAGGCGTCGGCAACGTTTGATGACGTAACGTCTGAATTGCCTTCTCGACGTCAGCAAAGCTCAAATAGACAGGTTCGGCCAATAGAAAACGTAGACGGACCCGTGACGTACAAGACGTAGGCGCGCGTACGCCTCAAAATTTGCAATGAACCCCAGGAATTGTTGCTTCACATCCCTGTTGTTTGTCCAAGAACAAAACCAGAGGTTTGTTCAGTCCCAGTGACAAAAAGATCTGGGTACGTGGAGTGTTGCAGCGGACAGGCGTGATTGCTACGTCTACGCTGACGCGCACGTCGAATTTGTTTTGCCGAACCTGCCAAACAGAAACGACACGTCGCCGTTGGCGTGACGTGTAAAATTTGAGCGCTGCGCTCCCCGTTGTCTGCGTGTGGGGAGCACGTGCTGAATCTCACGTACCACGCTGCGCACACGGCTAACGATGTGACGTACACTTGTCTGCACGTGTCCGTGTGCTCCCGAGTGTAGCGTGTGAACGAAAGATCAACAATTCAACTTTGTAGCGACAAAGAAAACGGACGCGCCCGTTGACGTCGTCACCTCAGAGACCACGAATTGTGTGTTGGCGTCGCTCACAAGCGTAACTGAGCGGTCATGTGACTTCACGTGTTGGTGAGCGATAATTGGAACCACGTGTTTGTTGCAGACGCTGTCGTCGGACATCCTGAGTTGCCTCGTCGACATCACTAAAGCGATGCTCGACCGAAACTACCTCCTGGTGAGTCCCACTGGTTCACTCATTCTGTCTCTCCCTCATTTCATTCGTTCAATGTTTCATTCCTTCTGTCACTCATTTCTTCATTCACTCACAGTGTCATTTCGTCTGCCCATTCTGTCCGATTGGAACCACCTCCTGCTGGGTGACATTCGTTCTTCACACCTACATACACGCACACACACACACGCACATTCGTGTATGTCTCTGTCTCTCTCAAACATGCTGTCTCTCTCACCAACACGCACTCTTCTTTCATCTCTCACCCGTTCGTTCTCTCTCACTCACTCTTTCGCTCTCTCTCTCTCTCTCTCTCTCTCTCTCTCTCACACACACACACACACAATCTCTGGCCGCCTCTGTCTCTATTTCATCTGGGGAACTGAACAACTGCCCAGCGAAGGAATTTTCGTGTAGCGTCTGGGTGCGGCAAGAAATACACGACGTCCCAATGACAAATTTGTCCCGCACAGGAAAAACTGAAACTTTGTCCAAACGGGTTGAGTTTTGCGAGGAGTCAATTCCGCATCCCGCGTGCGGTTGTTCCGAAAAGGACTTCAGTCTCAATCTTTCCCTCACTCACTCACATTGTCTGTCTGTCTGTGTCTCTCCCTCTCTCTGTCTGTCTCTGTCTCTGTCTCTCTCTGTCTGTCTCTGTCTCTGTCTCTGTCTCTCTCTCTCTCTCTCTCTCTCTCTCTCTCTCTCTTTCACTGTGTCACATATTCCCATCGTTTCCTTTCATTCATTCACGATTGCACGAACTCTCACACATCCGCAAAATTCGCCGCTAGGAGGTGGCGCCCCTGGCGGCCATTTTTACCACACCTCGATACAAGGTGAAAAGGCCTGTTATTTTTCGGGCTTCTGGAGGATTTAAACAGACCCCTTCTCGCTGCATCGCTCTCTTGCTCTCTCTCTCTCTCTCTCTCTCTCTCTCACACACACACACACACATACAATCCCAGACACACATGCACACATACGCGCGTGCACACACACCCATAAGCCCCCTACTCTCATTTGTCCACACACGTGCACACGCACGAGAGAGGTTCCGCAAAGCCGAGTGTTGACGTGCACGTAGACGTGGAATTGTTGCCTTCTACGCCACGTCATGGCGTGAAACATGACGTAAAAACAGCAATTCATACGCTTCACTTCTTGCTCAGACTCTCACGCCAGATATTTTGAGGCAAATAACTGCTGAACCATTGCTCTACCTCGGGCTTCACGAATGTCATCCGTGAGTCCGCCCTTTGGTGTGGCAAGACCATTGATGAATTCCCAAGCACTTTCAGTCTGAATCTTGAAAGTGATTGGACACTTGTGTCCCTCTGTTTCCCCATCAAACTTTGGCAACTTAGAAATTGCTGTTAGTTTGAAATTGTCCCCCGTCCTCCTGGGTCTAGGATTGTGACATGGATTCTGATTTTGGTTACCGTTAGGTACTAGCTCAGGATCCAAATCACCATTGATGTTCAAATGATGATCTCTGGGATCAGGATCAGGGTTCTGCTCATTAGGATCTGGGACTAAAGTGTTGGTGTCCACGTCATAACATACACCTGGTGGGTAACCAATGTCTTGAAACACTCGAGACAGGTAATACTTCTTGTCGCAAGTGCTCCAAACCAAACCGTTAGTGATCTCAACCTGAGGTTTAGCAAACCAATGGTACAACAGAATATATGATTCAAACTCTTCATGCCAATGAACAAAGTTTGTGATGATCTCCCAATTGTACCGATTCTGTGCTGTGAGTCTTGTTTCAGGAAGACGTTGTTCTGTCAACAATTGCACAAAATCACACACATGGATCTGCTCCTCTTCAGGACATTGCAACACATGAACTACTTTTATTGCTAAAAATTTTGTTGGGGCTTGGGGATTTGCTTCATGTGGATTGAAATAAACTTGGTATCGATCGTAAAAGGTTGCATCAACTTTTTGTTGTCTAGCCGCGAATATGTTGTACACAGAAGTACCTATCAGGGTATCTTCTGAGGTACAAGGTTGCATGAATGAACTTGATTACAGTCAGCATGTAGCTGTTGGACCAGTTTCATTCATACCTCACTCAGTCAATGAATAGAAATGTAGTTGCAGCTTCTCAACGGAAACTGAAAGGTTTCAGGTTGTGGGTTAACAATGTGGGTGAGCACTCACAACATCGAGGTTTATCAGTGGAACCTCCATGTTATGTATGAGTGCTCAGGCCAGCATCGTTCCAGAGTCCTTCAGCTGGCTGAGCCATTTCGCATTGTTCGCCCAGAGAGGGGAGCCAATCCCTCCCATCTGTTGGCCGGGTTGCAATGAATCAGTCACACATGTGTGGATTGCGGAAAGTGTTTATTGGCACTTACCTGAGCTTCAGAGAAGTGAAGCCCAGAGTGCAAGAAAACAGGCATTTAAATACGCAGGGGTCTGAAGCTGTGCTGAAGGTACAGCTTCAGAGGAGAG
>JAAUXT010076715.1_pt1 | contig 12349 bp, 9 predicted proteins | sample 7278171 | NCBI WGS metagenome assembly JAAUXT01 (sample SAMN14350112, study PRJNA611818) | marine sediment metagenome | isolation source: surface marine sediment (1.8m) | place: French Polynesia: Moorea | collected 2018-08
ATTCCTTCCTCGCACATTATCCCCAACCCAAAATGAACCAAAAGAGCCCAAAAGATCCCAAATCAATCCTCATCTTGACCATGAAACTGCTGTAGATATACTTTTGGAAGATGCTGCCTATAGGTGCTTTGATTTGGCTCGCACCGATTTGGCTCATTTGAGCCCAAATCGGGTGACCCACCTCAAATCACCTAAAAAGCCAGCAGTGGCTTTGAACAAGTAGTCTTTGCTTAATGTGGTGCACTGAACAATCAGAAAGAAAAAAGTGTGCTTTGGTGAGATGAATGTGTCGCACTTTTTTGCAGGTCACAACAGTGAAATTATAGAGAAATCAGTTCAGGAGGTAGACAAAGTCACCTATGGGCACAAGGTTTCAAAAGACTCCTGTGTTGTGCTGCAGATGAATCCTCAGGAAGACTGGAGTGTGGAATGTACAAAACTGTACTCACGTTTGGAGCCACTGCCTCGTCACAAAGTGTTCAGGATAGACGACCTGTATCTGTATCCCACCTTGGAGTTGAGAGCGTATGGTCAACATCAACAGCGATATCATCCGTGGGTGGTCCAAGACAAAACACTGATCTATTTCGTCCCTTTTTACTATCTTTACGGGATATTTCTGGAATACAGTCAAACACTCCAAGTTGAATCTTCTTTACAAAAGAAGTGCTCTTTTGTGATTGGCCGAGATGTGCACAACTTCTTCTGGTGCAAAAGGGTTTTTGTTCCCATTAAAGTTCACTTGAAAACAATAGAAGTCCCTGCCAAACTAAATGATCTGTCATTTTTTGAATCATTCCATTTGCCCACAAATACTTTTGACTCTTGGATTACATCTACGCTGTTTTATGTGAATTGTACAGAATACAAAAAAGAGCATTCCCAGATGGGATTGTCTGTGTCACGTTTTAGAAGAATATGTGCGGATGATAACAGATTCATAGACATGGCGTATTCCTATTCCAGTGAATTGTATTTTCTAACACCTCCCAGCAACGCTCATTCCGAGAAAATTATGAACCTTCTCTTGACATTACTTGTCCCAAGAATACAAAATGTCAACGTGTCAATTTTTGGATACATGTCAGTTTACAGCCAAGCCAGTGATTCCTTCTGTTCTGGAACTTACAAGGCATGCTTTGCCAACAAAAACAGAGAAAAGCATTGTCTGACATACAACAAGAAACATCATTTGCATGATTATATCCCGATGCCTCATACACCATGTAAAATGACCTACAGAACTAATGCCAGGATGGAGCCTTTCTTTTTCAGCAAGAGTGGAGCTTTCACTATACAGTTGTTGCCCTTGTACACAATGCCGTCCGTTTTCATCAAACTCACTGACGATCTTAAGGCGTACAACAAACGACAAACGCACAGGAACCGTATTGTCATAGAAATTATTTGGGAGCTGAAAAGTTTTGAGGTTTCCAATGAGAATCAGTACGTCTACAGACTTTTTTATTCAATAAAAAAGATGTCTTGGATTTCAGCACACAAGAAATGTTCTGCCATTGACATGAGTCTCCCCACGTTTGGCAGTGAGGCACATTTTGAAGAATTTCTCCTGTTCATCGTCAAACAATATGGTGTGAAACCTCATGCTGTCTTTGTTGGGTTGTACAAAAAGGCAAGTCCCTTTTTGTGGCCATCTCAGACACAGGTAGTTTTTTGCTCCTTTGTCAATCAAAATTCAGTGAATCCTGTATTCATTCATTCATTTCAGATATCTGCCAAGGAATTCCAACACACAAACAAAAGGCCACAAACCTACTTCCCTTTGGTTCATGAAAAACAGCTCTTGGCAGTGGAATGCTATTTGCATGACATCAAAGGATCTGCCAAAACACTGAGAGGTGATGATGGCAGTGGATTTTCAGCTTTCATAATCACAAAATTTGGAGGTGTTTTGAGGAGACTGGTGAAGAAACATCAGTTTTTACACTCCCAAATCATGTGCTTCATGATGATAATGTTGAATCCACACAAACCCAGTGTCTATCCCGTGAGTTGCAAAAACAACATTTCACATTTGATTGTCTGCGAACAAATCCCACAGTCTGAGTCAGTGAGTGTGACAGACACATTGCATCCAGAAACGAAAGAATTGTTGGGCGCAATTATGTTTCCTTGTTCGTCTGGCATTTTTGTGTCAACAACCAGTTTGTGTGATGGTGGTCAAGATTGTGAAGATTCCAATGATGATGAAGAATGTACCTGCTATAGAAATGGCAAAATTCAGCAGGACAGTTCTTTTTGTTCCAGAATCTGCCAAGCTCACAACTGTAAATGCCCAAAATTAATGCAACAAGCCAAAACTGGTGGGTGTGCTCAGCACAGAGAGATTTCCTTTGATGAGGGAATTGCCTTTGGTTCAAACCGAACATGGCTTTTTTCCTGTCATGATGGGTCAACCATCAGCACGGACCTTGTGAATGATTTGATCCCAGACTGCAAATTTGGTGAAGATGAAGCTCTTCTTTCAAACATGTCAAATGTTTTTGCGTACAATTGTCCCCAACCAGGCATGATTGAATGCTTTCCTGGCAGTATTGTGTGTTTCACAGATGAAGAGAGATGCCAGTACAACATTGGTGAAACAACTAAAGTTCTTGTGCCCTGTAGAAATGGAGCACATCTGAGTGATTGCAAGCACCAAAAATGTGGAAAAAGGTTCAAATGCAAATCAAGTTATTGCATCCCATACAGATATATTTGCAATGGACCATGGGATTGCTGGGGTGGAGAAGATGAACATGACTGTGCAAAAAGATTGTGTACAGGCTTGTTTAAATGCAAGCTTTCAGAAATTTGCATTCATCTGGGTGACATTTGTGACAAAGAACAAGACTGTCCATTGCAGGATGATGAATATTTGTGCAGAGTTAAACGTTGCCCACCACAATGTAGCTGCTTAGGATTTGCAGTCAGCTGCTTCAGAATTGTTCTGGGAGACAGACATTCAAATGTGTTCTCTTCCTTTGTATTTATGGACATTTCGTTCAGTGTGTTGCCTGCCTTTGGCTTCCAATGGAGCTTGACTGATGTGTCGTTTTTCACATTTGCTCACAACAATCTTTTGTGCTTCCACTCTTTTGTGAGGTTGTGTGGATTCAGCAAAATTGTAAATCTGAACCTCAGAAGAAATGCTCTGATGATCTTGTCTTCAGCAGAAAATGTCAACAATTCATTTTATCACAAGTTGACTGTCATTGATTTGTCTTCAAACCTGATCCACACCACACACCAAAATGCATTCAGAATATTTCCAGCACTTCATTGTTTGGATTTGTCAGACAATAGATTTTCAGTCATTTCAATGCAAGTTTTTGTTTCATTGCCGAAGTTAATGCTGCTGAACATTTCGCAGAATCCCATTTCATCTTCCAAGAAGAGTCTCAGAGATGGTCCTGAGCTTCGTGTGTTGTTGACTGAACATTATCAAATTTGCTGCTTGACACACAGACCTGGCCTGATATGCACATCCAAACCAACATGGCCATCCACATGTGAAAGGCTCTTGGGAAGCTCCTTGCTCCACATTTTCATCTGGCCAATTGCATTTTCTATCATTTTCGTCAATTCATTGTCTTCTCTTTGGTCTTGGAAATTCATACTTGCCAGGCAGTCGAAAGCAAATTCAAATTCCAGAATCTACAAAGTTTATGTGACAGCAGTCAACTCCGCAGACTTCACGATGGGCCTTTATCTGGCAATATTGTCTGTGAAGGACAGTTTGGAGGGTGCTGAATATGTAGAAGAGGACATTGTGTGGAGAAAAAGTTTTCTGTGTTTCTTGCTTGGTGGAATGTCACTGTTTTCCATTGTATTTTCATCATTTTTGCTGTTGTGCTTGAGTATCACAAGACTTAGTGCAATCAGATTTCCGCTTCTTGCCCTGAGAAACAAGAACAAATCCTTCATCATTTTGTTTGTCATGTTTTTCACATCTATGTCAGTCACTCTGGCATTCATCTTTGCAAAATTATACGTTGATACAAGCACAAGTTTTGATACACCTTTGTGCATCTTGTTTGGTGCTTCAAAAGGTTCTGTGTTCCACAGTGTTGGAACTGCAAGTGTTGCAGTTTTGCTGTTGGTCTCAATGATTCTGACTTTGGTCATTTATGCCCTTCTGCTCAGATATGTGCAACTCTCAGGGGAAAAGGTGCACAAGAAGTTGGGTGACAAGAGTTTATTGTATTACCTGACTCTGGTTTGTTTGACCAACATACTGTGTTGGTTTCCTGCCAGTTGCTTCTATCTGGTGTCTGTGTTCCAAGACTATCCTGTTGTGCTTCAGTACCTGGTGCAACTGGTGGTGCTCCCCATCAACCCTATCATGAATCCTGTCCTGTTCAATGTCAGTGAGATCAGAAACTATGTTTTGCAAAAGATAAAGCCAAAGTCGGAGGGGAGTTCCTCAGGCGTGGCCAAGGAAAGTTCAAGATCGGGGGATTCACTCAGGAAGCTGTAGGTCTGATCCCCAAAGAAAGTGTAGTGCTGGAATGTTTGAGTCATTTTGCTGCACATTTTTTTTGGAAACTTTCATGGGGTGCTGTTTTCAATTTTCCGTGGACAGATGAATTCCGAAGCCTCTGTCACAGCAGAATTCCGGCGGACGATTTGAAAACGGTTCCAAGTCAGATTGGGTCTCACGCGGTTCACAGATGGCAAATGATCGAAAAAAGAATGGCGAAAATCTGTACAAGGCAAGATGTTATCAACCCTGCTGAAATTTTTTTTTTTCAGACCTTGAAAGTGATTCACATTTGAACAATTTTTGACATCTTCTGATATTTGTCCGGATTACAAACATCCGGCACATGCGTGAAGGTGGAAATAAAACAAAGAGTTCAGCTTTATTTCTTTTTCATTTTTGATGTTTTTGCCTCAGGAATGGATTATTTCTCCAAAATTTGTGTGAATTCCTGCAAAAATTTGGGGCGTCGGATTTTGCAGCGCGCGGCGCGACAAAACTGAGCGAAGTTTCCCGCAGAAAATTGGCGGGAGGATCGAGCAGCAGACGACGCGACGTCGGGAGCAGCCGAACACACAGGAGTTTCAGTTTTGCCAGGTTTGTGTCAAAACTTGCAAGAAATAAGAATTACTGACCTCATAATTATCAGCAGGGTGATGTTTGTCAGCAGGGTGATGTTTGGGTGACAATTCATACATTTTGGCAAGGAACGTTGGCTCGGACTGATTCTTTTTCCAGCAAGGTCAAGTGGACCAAAATCAACCAGTGTTTGTCGACTGTGGCAAAACATTGAGATTCTTGAAATCTACATCCAGAGCTGGAGTCTACACCAGACAGAATCGACACTCTGGATGCATTATTTTATTTGTTCACTATCGGTGTAATGAAGTTCACTGTTCAGACTCGATACGAGCGTACAGTCCTGGCGAAACACTGCAACACGTTCGAGCCAGACCAGAGTCGACGTTCTATCCACTGTTCTGTTGCAGGAATTTGGTCTCAGAATGACGACGAGCGTGTTGCCGTGGCAATGCCTGCTGCCCGGCTGCGGGAGTCAAGGCAAAGGCAACAAGGCTCCTCGCCGCTCGCCCCGACTTCGAGACAAGCAGAGACTGGAACAGGCCCTGGGCGGCCCCCTCGGCTACCTCGAGCTCCTCCCGCTCGAGCTCAAGTTCACCGTCTTCACCTACCTGCCGGGTGGGTGTTGAGGATAGAGGGGGGTTGGTTGGTTGGGGGAATTCATCTGAGCAATTGATGCAAAACAAAGCTGTGGGGCCTTGGGAACTTTGTGGCGGGGGGGGGGGGCGCCAGCTCCGCGTCTGCTGGTGTCCGGACAGTCTGGATAATCCCCTTCCACGTGGGAACGTTTCACCCGAAATGCACCGTTTGACGTGAGTAAAATGTTCAGGAAAAGACAGGACAATAACTACGACTGCACGCTGTTACCTTTCTGTGCTTCCTGTCTTTGAGTGAAAAACGGACGCGATTGGTTTTCATTTGAAGTGCTCCATTCATGCAATTGAGACTTTGAAACTTCTGCAGTTCAAAACAGGAACTAAATTTTGCGACTTTATTGCCCTGCAAGTCGTGACTGTGCTTCGGGAGGGTGTGGTGGTCCTGTAAGGAACCTTTCTGCCCCGCAGTGTCGGACCTGAGCCTGCTGACGGTGACGTCCAAGGCCCTGCGCGGCCTCGTCGAGCTGTACCGCGGGACGAGGCTCGCGCAGGCGCACCTCCTCCCGCGCGCCCTCTCCCACCAGGTGGTGCTGCCCGCGTCTCAGGAACGCGTCTTCTGCAACGTCTTCAAGCAACTAGGTCAGTGACCGGGCGGGCTGTTCATTGAAGCGTCCTCAGATTCAACAGCATTTTGAGCAGGTTCCATGTTAGACACGGCGCGTGAGTGGGGGATTTGTGACAAGAGCAGAATCAACCGGTTGTGGCTGTGAGGGGTGGCGTGGGGTCCCACCTGTCTCCGTTCACTGTTGTCTCCTGCACCCCCAACAAGAGCAGGACTCCACGTGCAAACGGCTCTGAAAAGATGTACGTGTGTCGGGGGCGCAGGTCTGCTGATGAAGCGCTCCACCTGTCTGTACGCGACCCGGGACCGACTGAAGCTCATTCAGCAGTTCCTGCAGAAGGTTCGGCCCAGTTCGCCTTTTGCGACAAAATTGTGTTGTGTCGTTGTGTTCAGGTTTTCGCGCCGCACACCTCGTCTTTTGTATCGTGCGACCGATTTTGTGCACAGTGAGTCACTGAAGATCTGATAACGTCCACCATTTGTTAAGATCTGTCCAGCAAAGAAGACATTTATTCCAGCTCTCAATTCTCCCACACTTCCAAGTCCACTCGAAAAGCTTTCGGAGCAGGGCTGGAGCCCTTTGTTGCAAGTTCCGTTCTGTGTCCCCTTCAGTACCTGTGCAACTTCCACAAGTCTTGCGACTGTCCGCGGAAATGCGTGGCTCTCAAGTGCTACGGCTCCTTCCTGCACACGGTGATCGCCGGCTGGGACGACAAGGAGCTCTCCAAGGTGTTCGAGGCCATCGCCGGGAACACGCTCATGCTCAAGAACCTCGACAATATCGTCAAGGCAAAGCCAGGTCGGTGGGACCGGTGTTCAATGCGCGTTCCGTGGATCAATTGCGAAGGGCTTTGGCAGGCCCGTACCTCCAGCTCAACAAATGGGATGTACCTTGGGAACCCCACGAGGGGCCCTGGCCTGTATGTAGATCTATGTGTGGGGCTGTCGTGTGGAACGAGATCACGGGTTGAGGCACTGGGCGGCTCACTCACGACATTACAGTGGACGGGTGCTGTTGGCGTTTCGCGGGCACTCTGATTTTGTTTTCACGGGCACACCTTGAGCGCCAGTGAAGCACCATAATGACATCGCCAGGGTACTGAGCCCGGCCCACCTGCCCAATACTGGTTCCGTCCAATCGTCGTGTTTTCTTGGCGGCACCAGATCGAGGCTTGCGACGCCGTGGTCGTCTCTCTGCAGGTCACTGTGGTCACATTGAGCTGCACGTGCGTCTCTTCTACCGCCGTGTGTTCGTGGACGAGGCGCGAACGGACCACGAGAAGGCCTTCTGGCTCGACCAGATCCTGCGTCCGCTCCCCATGGTCCACCAGGCCAAGGTTCTCTTCCTGCTCTTCGGACCCATGACGTCAGGTCAGTAGTTTTGCGCGGATGTCCCTGCGACATTTGGTGTGTTAACCGGTTCTGTTGCGATGGTTTGTGTCTGTGCGTCTGTGGTGCGGATGATTGCAGCACGACTTCTGCGCATTGTGTGTTTGTGAGGACCAGCAAACGCGTGTTAACTGAGTCATTGAAAAGAAAACCTTGATCTCCGTGCTTTCATGCACATTTGCTCACCGGACTGATGACGACCTGGTCTCTCTCATCAAAATATTTTCAATTGCAGAAACCTGGGATTGGCGGTCCAGGGTCGATCAGCCACAGAGAAACAGTATTTTACTTGTGATCTGGTGTTTCTCATGTGCTGTGCCTGTTGCAGACACAGTTCAGTGGAGCATGGTCACGGAGTCGACGCCATCCTCGAAGCAGCAGGCGTGCGCGCACTTCGCGGAGCTCGCCGCCGCCTTCCTGCTGCTGCAGGAGCACGGCCGCGCCTGGACCGAGGACGACATCGTCTCCGTCTTCGACGAGCTCACAGGTCAGTCAGTCAGGCGCTACTCCCGCGCGCGCGCGGGAAAAACAACGCCTGAAATTTCCCGCGCGCGTGAACCTTCTGCTGATGCAGAGCCATGACTGCGCCTGGGGCCATAACAGCATCGCTTTCGTCAATGCAGCGCGCGCGAACTTTCCGACTGCCTCTCTCGAGTTGTTTAGATTCACCCGCGCACGCGTGAAGTTGTAAGACAGTCGCTACTCCCGCGGGCTGGAAATTTCCCGCGCGCGTGAACCTTCTTGCAACAGTAGACTCACGACCGCGCCTTGTAACTAAGTGTCAGCACATTGTGCGTGAGACCTTGGGTCGGTCGCTCGCTTGATAGAGGCCGCAGTTCTGTTCCAAGCTTGTGATTTGGTGTGTCAGTCTCCATGAATCAACCCACGAGACAGTTGCGTACGCGTGAATTTACAAGTCAGCTCGGCGCGCACGGACACAGTGACAAGTTTGGAACAGAAGGTGCGTTGGTCCGTGTTTTATTCGCTCAGCTGCGTGTTCTCGCGTCGAACAGGACGTAGCGTGTGTGATGCAGTGTTGGTTGCAGGTCCTGTTCGGACTCAAGCTTTGTTTTCGCAACACACAACACAACGATGGCAGAAAGTTTGAAAGATCTGAATTGTAAATTTCAGTGCAATGAACGGCACAATATTGAGTGGCTCTTTGCACTTGACGTGGTGAATGCGTCACAACTCTTCAAATACATTGTCCACACTTTTCAAACACAGCAAGCAGCAGATCTATATCACGCAACTAGGAAGGGGTCCATAAGTCCGTCCGTCGCTGATGCTCCTTTTGACGGGAGTGTATGGTTCGGGTGGACAGAAACCGTTTCACTCTCCTCACTGTGCGACGGTGGAAGCTGAGCTGGATGCGACAAGCGTTGCATCCCAGAACGAGTCAACGGGGGGAGGGAGAGGGGGCGTTGCCTTGTGACCCAGCGTCCGTTGATTTACGTCGGGACACAATGCCTGATGCTTCGAGGCAGAAATCTGCAATGGAAGCTACATCTAACGAAAAAGAACCTGGCATTTTCTTCGCGGATTTATCATAGGTCTGCATGGGGAGGTGTTTGCTTTGGTGGAGGGGTCGAAATGACGCGCACGGGCAGACATTTTTCACAAGAGTAGCCCCAAGGGTCACCCCCGCACCTGCGCACTCAAGCGCAACGGAAACGTTCAGAAAACAAGGCTGGGGTACTTTCTTGACAATTCCTCAGTGTTTCAGTTGGAGAAACCTCGGGATGGGAGGAAACGTGGCAGCCAGGGGTCGTCCAGGCTCGGTCAGCCACACAGAAATTCACTTGTGACGGCGAGAAACAACATGTGGCAAGTGGTTTGGCACACGCGTGACGCAGCGTAAGAGAAACATCCGAAATAACGTGGAGTTCTCGCACTCTGACGTTTCGTTGAAAGTCGTCCGAACGGGTTGAGCGCTGCAACACCAGCGGAAGATTCGTGGACGAACCTCGTGCACACGGCACACAGTCGGTTGAAGTCATCTCAGCTGATTTGGCAAGACGTTTACGTGGCATGCGTCTTGCGTTCCGTCCCTGCAGGAAGTCGTTGGACACTGTGCCCACTCTGCGACGCAGCACCCATTGACGTGCACAGTGACGCAACACAAAACGCATTCCACATACAGTATGATACAGGCGACAAATTAACCTGCACTGGCAGGTCTTCAAACATTGAAAGAGTCTGGCAAGAACAAACAAGACCAATCACGAGTTCCTTCTGTGTCTTGCATAGAGTGAGTGTTCCGCAGGAGTGCGCATGCAGTGGCAAAGTCCAGGGCCACGTTCGTTCTGCAGTGTCGTTGGCAGTTGGCGGTCAGCCACCGGTGAGCAGACGGGGCAAGTCAGCGACACACAATTTGACCAGCTGCGTGTTTGTTCGCAGTGGTGCGGGCCACCAACGAGGACATTTCAGTACTGAAGCTCCTTGAACAACAGTCATTTTCAGGGCTTATAGCCCTTGTTTCCTCAAATGTTCAGAATACGGCAGTTGTAAAACGTCCCCCAATAGGTTTCGTCCACTGTGTCTTCAAAGTGGAGAAACACACTTGTCGTGGGCTGTGTTGTTCTGCTCGTTGTGTTGGTATCTGGAAGATGGAGACAAAAGCATTCGTTGTGTCGACTCTGTCGACGAAGAGTACGAAGTTTCTGCGCCGCCGTGGCAGGCGAGGCGACTTGTCCCAGGGTGGTGTTGCGTAGTGCACTCGCTGCAGTTTCTATTGGTGTCACCAGAAGAAGACTATTTGAAAGCACTGCAGTCGATGTCGTTGTGTTTCTGGTCGAGACTCCAGAGACAGTCGTTCTGTGTTGTGTCTCACTGACAGTTGGCGCCACATCTCCAGCAGGAGGCAAACAGCATTGCTTCTAGTTTTCACACACACAGATACCTGTTTCACACTGGATGTATCGTGTATGTATCGTGTGTCCAAGGGCATACACGTCTGGGGAAAGCCAAGCTTGTCACACCCAACTCAATGGACTCAGCGCCCATGTATTGGTTCAACGCATGATGCACACAGCCCCATGGACGTGGAGTCGTGGAGTCCATTGGGCGCACAGCGCATGACGCCTCCAGTGTGATCCGGGTTCCTGTCTGAGTGTCATGTGCAGCAGCACTGCGTGGCGTGAGTCGCGACGCTGTGAACCTCACCCGCGCACCACCCACGTGGTTCCGGCCGCCTCACACGTGGTTCCGGCCGCCGCACACATGGTGTGCCACGTGTATCAGGTGCAGCAGGAGCAGAGCAGTTTCTGCACGTCCTCCTTGTCGTCCTTGGTGAAGGTTCCGGTCATGTTGAGCAGCCCGGCGGGCGACTCGTCGAGCGTTGCCGTCAGCAGTTTGAACACGGCCTCCGTCACCTCGGAGCCCGACCGCCGCGCTGACGTCTCGTAGAAACTCATCCCGAGCGACTTGGCCTTCGCCTCGCCCTCGATGCTCGACACCTGCCGCTTCCCCGGCTGGTCCGCCTGCAACAAGGGGTTGAGGGTGTGTTCGATGAGGCGCATTGGTGCACGAGCTCAAAGTGTACCCATGTCCAGTGGACCACAGCAATGTGCTACAGGGAACACGCACAAAGAAACGACGACACACTTGGGAAAGGAGTGCTTCTATCGGCACGCTGGTGTGTTCAAATGAACATGAAGGTCTGCAGACAGAGAAAGCAATCAGATGTGTTTTCACTTTAAGGGGCGAAGCGTTCAACGACTTTCGTTCAGCTACTGAAGATGACCTTTTATAAAACAACTCAGTTTCTCGCAGCTTGGCTTCGTTTCTAGGGGACTCTTGTTGCTGGGTTGTTCTTGTTACCAGGCTACCTGGTTGCCACGTGGGTTCCTTGTCGCCAGGTTACCTTATTTCCGACGAGGATCTTGTTGCTGCTCGGGTGGCAGTTCTTGTTGATGATGTCGACCCAGATGCCGAGTTCGTCGAACGTCTTCCGGTTGGTGACGTCATACACGAGCAGCACGCCATTAGCACCTGCGGCGTGACGCACACGTGGTACAGGGTCGGGATTATTTGGGGCAGGGGGCGCTGTGCTGCATCCGGTTCTGGACTGGAGGCCAGAACCGCCCTGGTTGGGGTCCGACCCTCGTGGAGCCAGACTCCAATTTGAAAACATTGGTCTGTTGTGTTTTGGCCAGTGGGGTCTGTGACGTGTTGATTCTGTGTTGGCGCTGTCGAACCCAGAGAACAGTGTGTGTGTGTGTGTGTGTGTGTGTGTGTGTGTGTGTGTGTGTGCGTTACCTCTGTGGAACTTGTAGGGAAACGCCGTATGTCGTGTGTGTGTGTGTGTGCGCGTGCGTGTGTGCGTTACCTCTGTAGAACTTGTAGGAGAGCGCGTTCTGCCGCTCCTTGCCCGCCGTGTCCCACAGCTGCAGCCGCACCCGCTGCCCGTCCACCTCCAGCTTCCGCACCTGCAGCGCGGGAGACAGGCAGGACTCATGCATCTGTGTGCGTGTGTGTGTGCGTGAGCGTGTTGGTCGCATCAAATGCCTCTCCACCTGTGAACGGCAGGCACAGCAGGAACCTCCCTTTTTAAGCGTGTGGTCCCGAAGGGTGTTACCACACGCTTAATGTAATCACCATCAGTCTGTATGTCCATCCATCCATCCGTATGTGTAAAGCGGGTCTAACTGGGGGGGGGGAAGGTTGGACCCATTTTGG
>JAAUXT010093880.1_pt1 | contig 12349 bp, 12 predicted proteins | sample 7278171 | NCBI WGS metagenome assembly JAAUXT01 (sample SAMN14350112, study PRJNA611818) | marine sediment metagenome | isolation source: surface marine sediment (1.8m) | place: French Polynesia: Moorea | collected 2018-08
CCAGCGGGCGGGCCTCTTGGTCAGCTGCATCCTTTTCCTCAGAACATGATGGATTGTCCCGACGGAAAGTCCACAAATCTCGGCAATCTTCTTGACAGACAAGGTCTTGTCATCTTCCAACAACATCTGGATGGTGTCCATGATCTCGGGAGTCACTTTGCTTGGTCGGCCTGGGCGGGGGGAGTCCTTGCAATTGTGCCTGCCACTCTTGAACATCTGCACCCACCGGTACACGGACGTCAGGGACAATGCCCTACTCCCGTGCACTCTCAGCAAATGAGCTCGAATGTGGGAGGGTTCAAGATGAAGGGCAGTCATCATCTGGATCTGCACACATTGGTATTCACGGCAGGATTGCATTGTCACCACCTTTGCATAATTTCCAAAGTCAAAAATGAGTCAAAATGCAGCGCAAACAGTTCCCTCCGATGCTGCGCGCAACTCACCACATACGAATTTACCAACCTTACGACTGACGCAACTTGAATGCAGTTTTTAAATATGAAGGAAACAAGTGTCACCGCTCAAACTTGCTGTCAATGTGGGCCAAGGTCACCCCTACTGGTGACCCAAATTACCCGCAAGTTCATCATTCCGTTAATTAAGAATCGCAACTTTGTCACATTTATCTGAAGCCGCCTCATATACCAGCCACTGCTGTCACCACACGCACCATGACCATGACCATGTTCAGCACCAAAACGGTTGAGTGAATCAGAGCTTGTGTGGACGTTTGAGATTCTCATGCACAGTGAATGTACTCGTACAGTGTGCTGGCTTGGCACCCAAACACACGTAACAGAGCATGGAGGCTTCAGACAGATCTCCCGGGAGAAAACGGGGATGCATGACTGAACTCAGTGTATTGCTGAGGCCAAGTGGAACCCAATGTCATCTTTTCACAACTCCAGTCTCTGTAAGAGAAGAACATGTCCCGTAGAACGCCAAGATGATCCTGGGTTCCAAGGGTAACTTTGACGCACTTGTTGCTACGCAACATAACATTTGCGCAATTCTATTTTCAGGCTTATCCAGGCCACTTGGTACCATGGAGACGAACTTCTACACAATGGGCCTCAGTTTCAGTGTTGTCACGTTTGCTCTCAAAGCTAAAGTTCAACCTGGAAAGAAGATCACAAGTGTAATGATCCAGCGGGCTCTTCAGATATGGCAAAAGGAGAATCCATCTCTTCAAGTAAAAGTTGAGAAGAGAGGAACTGAGTTTTGGTTTGTTCCCCTGAGCAGGAACATTCCGTATGAAGAAGTGTATTCATATGACTGGCTGCAAGAACTTCACAATATGTCAAGGGAACAATTGCCGGAGGGGTTTTTGTGTAGAATAAGAAGGGTTATCAAAGCACGTGATGAAGACTTAGTTTTGCTGATTCAAATCCATCACACTCTATTTGACGGTCTATCTTTGTGTGAAATCATAACTGAGTTGTCTGACCTTATCAATGACCAAGCCAACAACAAACCATCAAAACCCAGCAAGAAGGATAACAATCTTCTAAAACCACCATTGGAAAACTACGCAAAAGAGGTGAACATTTTTGCTCCGGTGACAGCCTGGATTCTGTCCATGGTGAATATGATTCCAAGAACACTACTGTACCCCCTACTGATTCAAATTATGAAAGTGATCCCTGAAAACAAAGAAGAGAATGAAGTCAAAGAGTATTTTGCACCAGTACCTGCAGAAAATGAAGAAACTCTACATATGGTTCCCTTTTGCTTGGAAAAGAGAACAATACAAAATCTGGTGAAAATAGCCAGGCAGCACAAAGCAACCATTTTTGGAGTTATGTCAGCTGCCATGAGAACCGTTCTTGAGGAAGACTTTGAAGAGAAAATGGGAATACCTGTTACAAGTTTAAAATCTCGCCCTTTTGACAAAACTGGTGCCTCAGTTGGGCTCAGGAGATACTTCAATGACAAAGTCCCAGACAACTATATGGGGTTGTACGTGAGCATAGTGAACCAGAGAATTGCTTCATCCGGTTGCGTTTCCAAGAGAGACAAGTTTTGGGATCTGGCCAGAAGATACTCGGAAGATCTTCACCAGCTGATTGACAACAATGCGAAGAAGATGATGTCCGTATCGTGCGTTATTATGGAAAGTTTTGGCCCACGTGAGTACATCTTTCATATGTTCTATTACACACTTGCTTGGTACAGGCAAAGGGGTTTTTCACATTGGGTGACGCGCGGTCGTTTTCTGGATCGACGTCAAAAATTCTACCGTCAAAAAGACGACCGCACGTCACCAATGTGAAAACCGCTTAAATTTACGCTGGAAAACCCATATGATTAGGAGGACGGACCTCAGACGAGCTCACAGTTGAATCAACAGAGAAAGTTTTTACGTATTTTCCCGGGACTTGACAAAAACATGTTTGGTGTGCTGACGCTCAATTGTGTCGCCTTGAAAACGTTCCTTGCTTGACTTTGTCTGTTGACCTTGTCCATTGCCTTTGACCTTATCTGTTTACCATGTCGTTGACTTGCCTCGTGACCTTAGCAAGTGACCTCGTGTGTTGACCTTACTAATGTATTTTTCTTCGCTGTTGTTCTCCTTTTCCGCAGTTCCTCTGATGAAGAGGAGGCAGTGTGAGCACCTGCTGACCAAGATGGGACGACAGCTGTTCGTCAGTCACAACTACGGTTCGCACCGCACCCAGCACAGTGAGATGGGTCCTCTACACAACATCGAGGTCTACTCAGGCATACAGGAGACCTTCCCCGTACCCATGTTCTCGTACGTGACTGTGGATGGCCGTATGAGCGTCACAACCTTGCTTCAAAGCGCAGGCATCAGTGCAAGCCAGGCGAGGGTTCTGACTGCGAGACTGCGGGAACTGCTCGAGTCAGTGGCTAGTGAGTGAAGAAAGGTCTGAGTGCATGCAGACAGGGAATCCAGAGGATCTGGGTGCTCGACACATACATACATACATACATACATACATACATACATACATACATACATACATACATACATACATACATACATACAAACATACATACATACATACACACACACACACACACACACACACACACACACACACACACTGCCAGATTCAATACAGCCAATCCGTTCCGTTTTGTAAAGTGCAAAATATGTTCTCGTATTTTCATTTGTATTCTTGGATGAAGGTTGAGGGCCAATCTGAACCCCCCCCCCCAAAAAAAAAAAATACACACACAAAATGCTCCATGATTTGAATACTCGATGACCAGATGGTGGCCAGACTAAGGTTGTCCCAGCTGCTGGATGTCCTGGAGAGAGAGATTGTTGGAGGAAGAGAGAGAAAGAGAAAGAGAGAGAGAAGGGGGGATAGATAGATAGATAGATAGATAGATAGATAGATAGATAGATAGATAGATAGATAGATAGATAGACGAAGGGCATTGCCCTGACCCGGTAACGGTTTGGGCTCGTGTACATTTCACTTTGGGATTTTTGAAGCAGAAAAAGGGGGGAACAACGCTTGTACTTCGTAAACGCTTCCAAATAAATTCTGAAGACGCAAAATGGTTGTTCTGTTACCGCCAGAGATGTGTGACGGTTTGTGTCGTTTGCGATGGCGTTGAGATCCACTCGATCGTTGGAGGGTCTGAAGTCGGTGTGGATCATCCAACTGTGCAGATGTATCATCAGGCCACAAAGGTGTGCCGAGCTCGTACTTGTTAGGTCACAAAGAGAGAAGAGATTAGAGCAAGTGTTCAACTATTGGTTCTGAAGTGTTGTGCTCCATTTTTGGCTTTGCCTGAATAGAAAGACTTTTGCAAGTCCCTGTTTCGTTTGTTCTTTCTGAAAACTTCAGGACACAGAAATTTGTTTCGGGTTTTTGGCTGTTTGTTTGTTTTGACGGTGCCAAGCAACATGCAAGCAAAAGCCACAATGGCAACTTTTTGTCAACTGAAAAGGAAATTGTACAGCCTGCCCAATGATCTATCACTGAAGACTGAAAAGGGGAAATATACCTACAACAGGATGCCATTTGAAAAGGGAAGTTGAGGCACTGTCCACAAAGGTATGACGCACAAAGACCAAGTGGCAATTGCTGGGAAAATAATTCACAGAGGCAAGCACCAAAAACTGGACCATTTGATGGAAGATCTGAAACCAGACAATATGCTGGGGGCCCATGCTATTGATGGTCAAGTTGGTGGACTTTGATCTCAGCAAGATCTTTTCAACAAATTTCCCCCACCAGTACCAGTACAACACTCTTTGGATGTCTTTCCCCTTGGAATTTCCTTTCTGGCCTTGCTGCAAAATTTCTGGAGCTGTCACTGAAAGCTAATCCTGCACATCAAGAACAGAATGCAGCCACCAGAGATAAACTACCCCCAGGGTCCCTTCCTGTGGACAGAGCCACAAACGGAGAAGCTGGCCTCAGTAATTGACATCAACACCATTGATACCAGACTGACAATGATGTCATCACATCCAGACCTCATTGTCCAAGAATCATCCTCGTACAGGCCTGGACCCACAGACCTGCAAGATTCCAAAACACAGTCTGAAGCACTTGTCTCCCTGTGCACCTTGAGTTTGGTGTTATGTGTGGGTGTTCAGGCCAGCATCATTCTGGTTGCATTCAGGTTGCAAAAGTGGAGTCACACACTTGTGGGGTTCAATGTACTTTATACTCACTTACCTCAGCTTCAGAGAAGAAACCCAGAGTAAGGGGTGTAAGCAGTTTATAAACACCTGAAGCTGGGGCGAAGTTGTAGCTTCAGAGGAGAGGGGGAAAGAATCTTGTGTGATCGAACTGACAATCGAGGGTTCAATTGGAGGTGGTTCGATCACACAACATTGGGGAGCAACCCTCTGGTACCAACCTCACCACACCCACCCACGGTCCGCAATCCAGGCCCAGTTCCCAGAGAAAGATGAATGCCAAAAACATAAGAACATTAAAACCCACTTCAGATGTGTTCAAATTGAAGGTGTTTCGACGGCACTGTAGTGGAGCTTGTCTCAGCTTTGAAGTTTTTGGGGATTCATGGGTCTGTCACCTGTCCCCTATGGTGGCTTCTCTAGCTCATTGAAGGGAAAGGGTTGGAGTGTGGATAATGCCTGACAATTGGACAATAGGGGAGAAAACATGCATCTCCTGGTGGATCACCTGGTGCATGCCCTGTGCAAAGAATGCTTGGAAAAAGGTGAAACTATTTTTGCCAGGAAGCAGAGTATCTGAAAGAATGGATTGTCAAATTTGCAAAGTACAACCATTTGTCATTTGAAGACCTGCAACCAGAACATGAATGTCATAATCTTCAAAAATCTAAGAAGAGGAATTTTTGGTAACTGAGGATACAATCTTGTACCTTGGGGTGTACTTGCAGTAAACTGGCTTTCACCTTGCGGTTGATTTTGTACATCTTGCTTCGGCAGTTTATGTAACACAATATGTTCATAATCATGGTCCATTTCAGAATCTGGCAATGTTTCCACCATTCGTTTACCAAATCTGGCCTTGTTTTTGCTAACAATTGCACCTTGGCTCGTACTTTTCGTACTTTCTCAGCCCCTGCAGTGCTCTTTCAGGGTTTGGTTTGTATCACAATTGTTGCAGGACCTCTTGCCTTGTTGGTGCCATCGCTTCCTGTAGAAGTTGTACCTGAAGTCCGGTGTGTGCACTTGTTGCTCCTGATGCTGATGACCTGAGAGATCCAGTCACACTGTCATAGAACTCCACCTTGATGGGAACAAACAGATCTGACATGCATGCATGCAATTGTACACAGTGCAAGTGCCTGTCATCTTTCATGATGTAGTGTCTTCAAAGGAACACAGATGTCCACACACTTCATGGTAGACGCACCTGAGTGTTTGACACTTTGTCGTATAAGACTGTGTGTCCCTATTCAATTTCCAATTTTGCACACAACCCATAACAAATGGGCATCATGTCAATTGCATCCACATTGAGGGTGCCTCTTTGTACAAAGTTCTCCGGTATTCCAGCCATTGATGTCAATTTTGCCCAAACCACTTTGGCACTGGTGACATTGACAATTTGCAAGAAAATGTCCATGTGCACCTCAGTGTTCAACCATCAACTCCCTGGAGCACATGGGAACAACGCGTACAACACATTTGAGCAATACCTGAACTCTTTCAACAATCTCCATCCCATCAGTCCCATCCATGCCATTCCCAACACACAGCAAATCACAATGAACGAGTGCATCAAGGTGTTGTCATCTCCATCCTGGGACGAATTCAATTTGTTCGCTGTTTTCCGAACAATGACAGGCTTGCAAACATAACAAAATGTGGTTTTACGTCAGCTGACTTCCTGTCAGCTGACCAGTTTCGCTTGTGTGTGCTGATCGGCCCACGACGGACATTTTGAGCATGGACGAATATTTGCAAGAAATCAAACAACTGTTGACGCAACACGCTCAGCGAGTGGAGACTTTGGAACAGGGACTGCAGTCCTTCCAAAAGGGTGTTCAGGACCAGTGTAACCAAGTTTCTCAGCAAATACAGACTGTCCAAAAGACGGCGGTGAGCGACAATGCAGAAGGGGGTGGATCGACTGCCAAAAAGGTTGCTTTTACGGACTCAACAACAGTTGCTGTTGATACTGACGGTCACATCGACCCACCTGGACCACGAGGGTCCCGCGGGCGTGCTGCTGTCCCAGCTGTGGATACGTCTTCACAGGGCTTCAGTGACATGGAACCCGCAGCCATCCAGGCCTCATTTCGTGCCATCCGTGACTCCTGGAACAAGGTACGGTTACCTTACGACTTGTTGTTTCCTGCACAGTGACAAGGCATTGGCAAAGACAGTCAGGAGGCAGCCAGTGTTCTGCAGGCATCAGCAAAATACGTCGAAACCAGCCTCAAACTCACAGGGAGTGTTCATTCGGATGTCACGAGTGGTGTCATCACGGAAGAGACTTCCCAGACTTTAGAAGATTTGACTGTGTCCCTGGTGGCTTGCATGCGTTATCTCCAGGAGGAGTACGCTGGTTTGGTTGTGGGAGGCGTGTATGGTTCACGCACCAAGAAGCTGTTTCGTTCCCTGGGCAGTAACGCCAGTGCTTGGAGCAACAACAACATTCTGGCCCGGGTTAAAACAGCAGTGGATCTTGCGGCAATTCGCCCAGAAGACCAAGTTGGTTCTTCCCATTCTCGGGGGTCACACGGAGGTCGACCCTTTGGGCGTGGCTTTGGACACAGTTCATTTGGCAGGGGTGCACGTGGGTCATGACCCTGGGCACCTTGTCAGCGTTTGCATTCACGCTCAGAGCGTTCTGATTCTATGCCAGGATTTCAACCACAAGCAATTGAATCACGTGATGACATTTGATGGGGACACTAAATGCTTGTGCATACATCGCAATTGGAGCCAGTGCCACTGTTGTCAATTGGATTTTGGAGGGAGTTCCCATTAAGTTCACGTCTGTCCCAGAGCCACGTAAACAGAGGAATTTACCATTGACTCCTGCGCAGGCGAGCTTTGTCGACGAACAAGTCCAGCAACTTCTACAGAACAATTGTATTCAGTCAATTTTGAAGGCTCAGGCACACTGTATACTGCCCATTGGAGTGGTTCCAAAGAAGAAGAACAAGTTGCGGCTGATCTTGGACTGTAGGTACGTAAATGAGCACATGGCTTGTTGCCCATTCAAACAGAAAGGAATTGAGGCAGTGCCAACACAAATACAACAAGGAGATTTGTTGGCATCAATCGACTTGGAATCAGGCTTCCATCATGTGACAATCAACCCCTTTTATCGGCGTTTCCTGTGCTTTCAGTGGAAAGGTAGCACATACTGCTGGAATGTACTGCCTTTTGGCTTAAAATCGGCTCCATACATATTTTACAAAATTGTCCGGCCAGTGGTACTTTTTTTGCGTGCACAAGGTGTCAGGAACTCTGCGTTTGTGGACGATTTCATTTTTATGTTGAGGCCCCGAGTGGCCAGGGAGCATTTGGATTTGGCGCAGTATGTCTTGCAAGAATGTGGATGGAAAATCAATTTTGGAAAAAGTGACTTGACCTTGTCTCCTATATGGGAGTTTGTTGGATTTCGTGTTTCCAGTGACCACAACAACAAGGGACCATGGATCGAGGTTTTGCCAAAGAAACTCAGAAAATTGCAGCGTCTTTTGTGCAGTGTGCTGCACGATTCCAGAGGTCAGATCAAGGCAAGAACATTGGCCAGGGTCACAGGCCAGTGTATCGCCATGTGTCGCGCGATTCTCCCTGCCAAACTGTTGCTCCGCAACATGTACTGTCCAAGACATCTTGGTCAGATCATCTGCACATCAACCCAGCAACATGTCAGGATCTGGAGTGGTGGATGAACGTGGCTTCTACATGGAACGGCGCACATCTGTTACCAGCACAGGTGGATATACAGGTATGGTCCGATGCCAGTCAGACAGGATGGGGCGGCTGGACAGGGCATCATTTGGCCTCAGGAACGTGGCCTCCGGAGGTATCAGCTCAGCCCAGCAATTACAGAGAGTTGCTGGCTATTCACAAGGTTTTGCAGTCTTTGGATCCAATCTTACAAGGCCACACAGTTCAGGTGTTGTGTGACAACGTTACTGCAGTAGCCTATCTGAACCATCTTGGAGGAACCAATCCCCTGATGAACAGGCTGACTCAAACAAATTTTGTCTTCTGTCAGAAGTGCGACATCACGTTGCAGGCGCAGTATTTTGCAGGAAAGAACAATGTGATGGCCGACTATTTGTCCAGGGTGTTGACAAAGTTTGAGTTTTCCCTACATCCAGATCTGTTTCAGCTGTTAGACAACATGTGGGGTGCGCACACCGTCGATCAGTTTGCGTCTCAAGAACAACATCTTTGTCTTCATTACAATTCCCTGTTTCTGGATCCACAAACAGAAGGCATGGATGCCTTAGCTCAAGACTGGTCGGGGGAAAACAATTTCATAAATGCACCATTCTCGCTTCTGGACAAGATTCTCAGCAAGATTCAGCGCAACAAGTGCATGGCCACAGTCATCGCCCCTGTGTGGAAAGGACGGGTCTGGATGCAGAAACTTTGGCGCATGTTGGTTGCGCCCCCTCTGTGGCTGCCCAATCACCCAGGCACTTTTTTGAGCAGGAAACCAGAGCCTTGTCAGAATCGCGCTTGGGAGATTTGTTCATGGAGACTCAGTGGTGCCAGAGATTGATGAGTAAAGGCTGGACCCAGGAAACAGCCGACAAGATGACAAAGAGTTTGGCTTCGTCTACCTGGAACAGCTATAATGCACAACTTCGAAAGTTTCTTCAGTTCTGTGACAGAACGACATTTTCAATTCAGGATTTTACAGAGGAGAACATGGCTTCATATCTGTAATGGTTGGTACACCGGTCTCCTCACCCGGCTGCAGGAATGCAGCATTTTATGTCGGCAGTTTCGTGTTTGGAGCGTGTTTTGGATGCACCACAATTGGTTACTCCTTCGGTCCATTCACTGGTCAAAGCTTTGATCAAAATGGAAACCACTGCTCCTCTCAAACACTCAGCTGTGATCCCTACAGCACCTCTTTTGCATTTGTTCCAGAAATGGCCTCACAACCAGGATTTGCCACTGCAAGATTTGAGACTGAAAGCCATCACGTTGTTTGCCTTGAGTGCCATGCTCAGGCCCTCTGACATTGCACCAAGATCAGGATTTCCCTTCACTAGGAAGCAGGTGTCTCTTTGTCCGGATGGCACGGCAGAGATTTATTTTCATGGGATAAAGAATGATTCGGACAGAGATGGTTTCCGGGTGTTCCTGCAGCGAGTGGCAGATTCTCAGGTGTGTCCGGTGGAGGCCCTTTTGTGCTACATGACACGGACTGCACTTATGGCCGGAGGCGCACAGGGACCCGTGTTCATCACCCTGCAGAAACCATTTCGACCACTGTGTGTGACTTCAGTGACAAACATTTTAAATGAAGCTCTTTCCCATGCCGGACTTTCTGGATACTCAGCAAAACATTTCCGGTGTACTGGGGCAACAAACACTGTCACAGCGGGTATGACAGTGGACACAGTTCAAGCTCTGGGTCGCTGGAAGTCAGCGGAGACTTTCCGGAAACATTATGTTCACGTTCACCCTGACAGGGCCATGACAGATGCGGCTCTCGGGGTCAGGAACTCTCTGGAATAAGGCATTTCACATTTTGTGGCCTGTTTGCTGAAGTCGTCTTTTAGGTAAATGACAGGCTTGCAAACATAACAAAATGTGGTTTTACATCAGCTGACTTCCTGTCAGCTGACCAGTTTCGCTTGTGTGTGCTGCGAATTTTGAATCATATTTGTACATTGTAAATTGGAAAATTTTGTAGAAATTCACATGATGTATTTACGTGTGGATCAGTACATTTTATGGGCGGAATAAAAGGCATTTCACATTTTGTGGCCTGTTTGCTGAAGTCGTCTTTTAGGTAAAACAGCAGCAGATTTCATGGTCGGGAGAATTGAGCCAAGGGCCTGGCCAGTTCGTGACTGATCAGGATCTGAGCCAGGAGCAGCCGAACTGGAAGGTGTAAATCAGGTAATGTGGCCCAGGCCCTGGGTTCACCAGCAGAGTTTGGGATCCTGGCACTGCAAAAACGGACAAATAAAAAAAACTCGCAGTTTTTGGTCCGCGGGCCGCACTTTTTCGGATTTTGTTTCACTTGTCTGCCACCTGAGGTCAAATATGGCGGGGGGGGGGAGGGAGGGACGTTTGTGTCACTCGCCAAAACACCTGGCCAATTGGGACCGAGAAAAGTGAAGAAAACTTCACTGCTTACCTGTTGGAAGCCCTGTGGATTCTACTCGTACACCCTCAAGAAGCTCGATCTACTTGAAACTGCTTTTGAGAAGTCAGTGTCAAACTCTGGTCACACAGACCTGTTTGTAAATTGTATCGGTACCAGCCATTCACAACCTGCATTCGTGCATGATGACGAAAACAAATCTATTTTCGTCCCCTTGTGCGTCAAGTTCCTTCGACTCAGACAGATCATCACACAAACTTATACAACTAGTGCGATATCTTCAAACATAAAATCTAAGAGCACAACCATTCATTATCTGGCCAGTAATTTGTCTCTTACAGACATTTCATGTTTTCAGATATTTCACTTGTTGTATAAGTCAACTATTTCACTCATCATTGTTCAATATGTGAAGAAAGAACTCACGCTGCACACTCATTCATTCTGAACACATATTGAACGCTGATTCGTGCAATATTTGTGACATATTGAATTTTGAATGCTGCAATCAATGGGGAGTTGCGTCAGGGGCGCGGGTGGAACATGTATCTGGTGGGAGGACCAACTCAACAGAGATCCAACTGTGGTCATCTCAACAAATCAACAGGTGAAGGGAAACACTTCTCGACACCGAGACCCCAGACAAGCACCGTGCGCTGACCAAGGTGTGCGGTGGGAGGGGGTGAACAATTTTCCTTCAAAGGTCAGAGGTATTAGGAGTTTTGTCATTCACTGTACTTGTGCCTGCTTTGCTGGAGTCCCAGATCTACATTCTCAGATGAGAGACTCTGAGTGGCGCTGAAGTGTTTTCTTTCTTCAATTCTTCCAGCTCACCTCCCATGTGGGATTCAGGCACATGTGCCACAGAGTATCTTTTGATGGGGAAAGAAACAACCAGAAAGGGTGAAGAAAACTGGGCGGGACATAAAAACCGGAGGCATAGAAACTAGGCGGGGCATAGAAACTGGAAGGAGCACAGAAATGGGATCATTGTTACTGAAGGAGGCAAAGGAATTGTAGGGGCCAAAGAAACTGGAGGGAACAAAGAAACGTGAGTAAAAGCTGGGAAGTAATCACATTTAGTGGGTGCAAGAGAAACGACTTGAGTCGTACATGTGAGCACTTGCACCTGCACACGCGCCTAGAAAAAAACTGAGGATTCATTTTTTGACACGAGCCATGGGTTCCGATGCGGAAACAAAATGCGCAGGGCCAGGCTGCTTTTTCTCTTTCCTTTATTGAACTTTCACTTTGATTTCTGCCAATAAATTTTGACCAAAAAAATACTGGAACCGAATCTACAGACAGTTCTCATCTTCCTTGGGACTGACTGGGTCATATCGTCCATCTCTCTGAAAGAAAGTGCAGTGTTATTTTTTGAAGCAGAAATGAAAGCTTTTTGCCACAAAGCAATAGCAGTCTCAACACTGGCTGTCTTTCCTTGCCTTTCATCCAGTTGTGTTGGAGTCTAGGGGCTCCAGATGCTGGATGAGTAGTCATAGCTGGATGAGTAGTCATAGCTGGAGTAGTAGTCATAACTGGAGGAGTAGTCATAGCTGCTGGAGTAGTCATAGCTGGAAGAGTAGTCATAGCTGCTTGAGTAGTCA
>JAAUXT010073689.1_pt1 | contig 12348 bp, 15 predicted proteins | sample 7278171 | NCBI WGS metagenome assembly JAAUXT01 (sample SAMN14350112, study PRJNA611818) | marine sediment metagenome | isolation source: surface marine sediment (1.8m) | place: French Polynesia: Moorea | collected 2018-08
AGAGACTCAAAATTCTCAGGACCCGAGAGTAAAAAAGAACAGACCAAAATTCTCGGGACCCGAGAAAAACGTGATTCTCGGGTCCCGAGAGTGTAAATCGAATAGCATCAATGTTGTTGTGATTGTGGTTTGTTATTCGCCCCAACAAAGGTTTTTTGCGTTTGCCTTCACAGAAAGGCACGTCGTGATGCTCTGTCCGTGGTCAACCAGCACCGTGTTGGCCCACTCAGACTGAGACACACACGTGTGCACTGCTCAGAGCGAAAGTGAATACGCACAATCAAAACAACTGATGCAACATTTTCAAACATGAACTTTATCTGAGAACAGGACCGTGCAAATCTCCCCAGTCATCAGACTCCTGCTCATATTTCATGTTTGCAGTTGGAGGACTGCGCGCTGTCTCTCTCACAGCTGTGCGCGCACTTCGGTGTGCTGCAGCTTGGGTTTGACGAAAGCCTTGCGCAGCGTCCGCGCCGTGTTCCAGGCGAGTTCAGCGCCGAGCACGAGGCCGGCTGCGCCGACGCCCGCCGCGAGCACGACGTACGCGCCGGTCGTGTCCTCCAGCGCCGCGCGCGCCTCGCCCAACGACGACTTCAGCTTCTCGCAGTTGTTCTTCTCTGCAGGAAAATACATCTTCAACCACTGGTCGATCAGACCAGCCTCCTGCATTGCTGCTATTCTGAAAAAGAAGAGGACCAGAGTCAATTGATATAAATTGTCTTGGTTTGGTTTTTGCCAGCAACTCCTTCAAAATGTGGCCGATCATAACACGCCTTGTTTTGGGCGATTGGACTTCAGGGACATGAGCAAAATGAGGTAAAAGAAAAGAGGAGAAAGATATTTCTGCAACACGGATGGACACACCCTCTGTGTTCGGATCATGACTGCGTTGCGACAAACCCTCGTGAGCAGCGCGACGTTCATCCCGCCTTTCATACCTTTGGTTGAACGCGTCCACGAAGGGAAAGCCTTTGTACGCAGGAAATGCGAAATCATCGACCGCGAACGTGCTGGCGGACAGGGTCAGGTCGCAGATGTTGCTGTCTTCCAGATAGTAACTGAGCATCGTTCTTTCTCCGATGTAGACGAACTTCTCCTTGCGCAGTCTGGCGACCACATCAGGACGGTACTTCGGGGAGTAGATGTTGTCGTACGAAATGTAATTTTCTTTGTTCACACCGATGTTGTTTTTCTGGATCGTTGCCACGAGTTTTACTCTGCTGTTCTGAAACACAAGTCGGAATGGAACAAAACGACAACTGCAGGCAAAGCAGGGCTCTGCGTGTGCTGACACGCAGTGAACACGTCGCAATGGTTCCGCACACCTTGAACCACACGGAGGTGGAGCCATTCGCTGGGACCCCCGCCTGGTACTCGGGGTGCGCCGCCAGCTCCTCGAAGCTGCTGATCGGCAGCGTCTGCTTCTTGACGGCAGTGAAGGCCATGAGGTTCCCGGAGAAGACGGCGGCGAGGCTGACGCTCATGAGCCAGAAACACGACAAGAAGAGTCTGCGTGGTGTTTCCGCTGGTGGATCGTGAGTTCCTGAGAAAATAAGCAGAGCGTCTGCTGTCTTTCTCCGAGCACAATCTCATGGCTTGAAGCTCCACAAGTTGGAGTTGAATTCTCTCCAGCACAACCTTGGTTGAATGCGTATCCCAATGTGGTGAGAAGTTGTGAAGCAGCGAAGTGAACAGAAGAAGGCACCCCCTGTTTCCTGCAGTTCAGATTGCCGCTAACGGACACCAGAAATACGGAGGACACAACAATCGAGCAGAGCAACCAAGTCCACGTGTTTGCCTACAAACGGAGTTGTTCTTTTCATTTGCAACAGCACGAGCAAGTAAACAGTTGTTTCTTCTTCATCTGCCTTTCGCGAACTCACGTCAAATAATCTGGAGTAGATGAACAGTTTGTTTTCGTTTGAAACCTTCACCATGAACGTGATGTCTTCTCCCCAGAAGGAAGTTGTAAAATCCACATGTTTTGCTCTTTCCTCTGTCACAGTAACTTCTGATGCCGCGAAATCCACTTGCTGAAGTCGAAATCAGACCTACACCATTTCAGCTTCTCAAAATCAGACCCATGAAACTCGAATTGCAGACGAGTTCTCTGGTGGAGAGCGGCGCACGTTTCGCACTAGAGCACCACCAGTGCAAATGCCGCGTCCCCGCACCTTGGCGATCACCTGCCCCATCATGCCGCTCCACGTCCCGTTCTCCAGCCGGATCCCGAACATGTTGTCCGCCGGCTCAACCAACTCGTACCTGGCAAACACGAGCAGCAACGCACAAGCACTTTGCACACAACGTTCCGAGGAACGGTGTCGCAGTCAAACCAAAGCCGTGTCGTTTGAACGAAGATGAGCATCTCACGACAAATAGGTCTGGGAAAAGTTGGACACGCGTTTGCTTGTTACCAAGCAATTGGTGTGAGAAAGGGTTGGAAAGGGAGAGTCTGTCATCTGCTTGGCACGCATTCTGCCATTGATCCACGCTAACCGTGGCGTTGCTGACCAAAGCCCGCTCCCTCTGGCCACTTTGGTCATTGGGCTCGTGATTGGTTTCCTGGTTCATTGAACGGTGCATGGGAGGCTTCTGAGTTTGTGGGTTTGTGCTCTGGGGTTGTGGCAACTCACTGGAAGTTGAGGTTTTCAGCCAAGGCGTTCAAGACCTGCATGAGAGGTCCCGTGTACGTCGCAGCGTCGCTGCCGTTCGCGCTCCGGTCTGAGATCTTCATCGTCCACGGCTGAACCTGCAGGAACGTGTTTGTTGGGACCGATGTGTGAGGATAGAGACCTGTCAGCACTGCATCCTCGCTGCTCGAAATACCTCAACGACAGCGACACGGAAGCGTTTTGTCCTTCGGAACCGCAGAAAACCGTTGTGTTGGACGAGCTCAGCTGTGAGAGAAACACAAACAACTGTTTCACGCATCACCATCTGAAGACTGGGAATCACGACAACACTGATTCACAGAGACAGAATCTTTTTCCTGTGCACCAGTTCAGGTGGACTCCAACATGGGAACCTTTGGGCGTATTCACCCTCAGCAGGTTCCGTCAGGTACACAGGTCGCTCCGAGGAGGAACTGTTGTGCGCTGTGCTGCTCTCACTACATGCAAACAAATCTCGTCCCAAAGCCTGAAACAAGACGGAACATGTTGAAATGCGTGAACATGAGTTGTTGACATCGATCGAAAAAGGCACTTGCTTGCCTTGCCTTGCTTGCTTTTCATAGACTTGGCTCTGATTTCACTCGAGGCACCTTTTGACTCGCATTTCCCAGATACAACCAGGAGCAGCGGGACTGTGCGTCAGAAGCTCCGTCCGCCGCCGCGCGGTGTCCGATCTTCAGACCGCAGCCCATCACGGCCGCTACGATTGAATCCAGCACTGCTGGAAAACAGGTCATCAGTAGCGTGCGTGGAATGAAACATGCCACAGCGTCTGAGCTGTTGGCAATGTCCACACACACACACACACACACACACACACACACACACACACACACACACACACACACAGGTGAGTGATGCACCTCACCTGTATCATCAAACAGGTGGCTGTCCACGGCGACGACGCAGTCGGTATGGAAGTGGACGGTGAGCAGCTCGCAGAGCGGCCGCGGCTCGGACCCGTTGCCGCACCGCAGCTGCCCCCGCGCTGTCGCCCGGAGCCCCGCGACCAGCAGCCACACCAGCACCGCGCCACACACGTGCTGTACCTGCATTGTCGCCGAAATAAACCCAGATTTACGCTTTTGAACCTGAGTCAAACACCCAACACATTTATTCTGCACAAATAAAAAGACATTAAACAGCCCAAAGCACACAACTGAAGATTGCAGTTCGAGTGCCTTCGGCTGCCGCGTGTGTTGTTGGAGCCATTTGACGTGTGTGGTTGTGTTGGTTCACATCAGACAGGGAACCGCCCGCACCCCATTTTGTCTCAAACCCTCACGCACCATTTCAAAGATGAAAAAGTTTGTAGCTCTTTTATTCACATTCACAGGTGGCACTAAGACCTATTTTTTTGCACGAAGATCCAAGAAGAAATTAAAAGTTGCCGCTTTTGGCAGGAAAAACGTGTCAGTGTAAATGTGACACCTGTTTGCGCTTTTCTCAGGTTCACATCTCATCTCATCCTCTCCGCTCTTTTTGTCAACTGCACAATTCTTGTCAAAACGGGCGACATGTTTGTGACAAGCAAGCAACACGAGACGAAAGTTTCTTCTCAAGAAACCCTTCCATTTGTGCCCTTTGCATCTCAGCTGACATGAGATAAGTGTCAGAAGTGGTTTCACACAGAATGTAGAAGTTTTCATTTCGCTGGAGTGCAAGTCATGGTCGAAATCGTAGGTCTGCGCTGCAGCTTGTGCACCGTCTCCCCACAGAAGACCACAAAAGACACTCCCAGACCGACGATCAGGAAACCAAAAACGCCCTTGGTGTCTGAAAGTCCTGTGTAGCCATTGCCCAGTGTTGATTTGGCGTGACCACATTCCGCCCGAGAGCCAGACAGAGATCGTTCCACCCAGTGGTTGATGAGCCCAGTCGCCGTCGCAGCTCTGATTCTGCAAGTGTGGACAACACGTGTTGACCGTGTACCGCGGAGGGGAAAAGGCCACCAAGTGCATCTCCAGGCAACATAGATCTGTTCAGGGTCCAGTGCAGATACCAACCTCTCGTTGAAGAATTCCAAATAAGGAAATCCTTTGTAGGCGGGGAACGCCAAATTATACTTGTTGAATCTGTTTTTGGAAAGCGTCATTTCACAATCTTCAGCTGCCAACAATCTCAGGAAATTTGCTTCTGATATGAAAATGACTTTCTCGTCTTGCATCCTCTTGAGTATTTCAAGTTCCTCTCCATACTTGAGAAAATTTTCTGGATTGACATTCATATTTTTGTTCCATATTGTGTGCAGCGTCCTCGTCTTACCATTCTGAGTGAACAAGAAAACTTCGTCATGAGGGGGACAAAAACCCTTTGTTTCTGAGCGGGCAACAAACTCAAGTCCTCACCCTGAAGAAGGCTTCGTTGGTTCCACCTGCAAACAGTGCAGCCTGATAGTCTGGGTGAGAAGCCAGGTCACCCAAACTGGTGATGGGCAGACTGTGTTTTTGCACAGTGAAGAAGGCCATGAGGTTCCCCGTGAAGACGGCCGACACGCTGATGGTGAACATCCAGTAGCACGCCAGGAGCACTCGACGCGCCGGCTGCTCGAACAACCGGCCGCTTCCTGACAGAAAACCTTGCTTCTGTGCAAAAATGCAGCTCGGTTGCTGGGTTTGAAGGTTTGTTTCAAGTCTTTGGGAATACAAAATTCAACGACGAAACGACAAGGCTTTTTGTTGCTTGAAATGTTCTTTGTGTGTGACTCTGAGTATTGGGCTGACAAAGCAAGAGGATCAAGAGGATCACGCAGTGTTGGTGTTTGCCTACCTTGGTGAACGGCAAACCCAAAGATGCAGAGCAAATCAATTTTCCTGACCGAATCCAGCAGTGCCCTCACCACCGATGTTCCCCATTGCACGTTGTTGGTGAATGTGAATGTCCAGGATGTCATCAAGACAGTGCCAACAAGCAGCAACCAAGTCCACACCTGATGACAGAATTTCCAATGTTGCTGTTTCCAACGACACTGAAGCTTTCGAGCTTTTGGAACTTGATCTGGAGGGACCAAATTGTCACTCACATGAAAAATATGGGCGAAGGTCAGCCACTTGTCTTGTTCGCGAATCTTGATGAGAAAAGTGAGATGTTCTTCCCAAAATGGAGTCATAAAGTCCACGACAGCGGACCTCTCGCTCGTCACGGTGAACTGACCAACGCCAAAATCGGCTTCCTGCAAACGAAGTGTGGCTTCACTTGATTCGCTTTTCAAAGCTCCTTCCATCTGACGAAACGTCGACAAAGATTATTGGGAAGAGCATGCTATTCGCACGCAGTACCTTGTTGACAATTTTGCCAATCATGCCATTCCAAGATCCATTTTCCAATTTGCTCCCAAAGACATTATCTTCTGCTTCAACAAGCTCAAAACTGTCTCAAAACACAACGGATAAACTGCAGCATGAAGTAAGAAAAGACGTTCATACCTTTTTGAGCCCAGCAGAATGCAACGAAACTGATTACCTAAAGTTGAGAAAATCAGCCAGTGCACTCAGGATGTCAATTGTAACACCGGTGTAGGAGACATTTCCAGGTGGAAGACTTGTTTTCACCTGCCAAGGCTCAGCCTGCATCCCTCAAAACGAGGAGGATCAGATTGACACACAGAAAACAACATGAGGAAACGTGTTGAACTTGTGCGTTGGGGAAAGGGCGACGACGCACCGAGATGGTGACGACTCTGAAGTGCTTCTTCTCCTTGAAGGCGACGACGACTCCGCTGCGGTGGGAAAACTCCGCTGTAACACGAGGAACCGGGTTTTGGTTGAAACGAATTTCGCTACACATGGGGCCTGCGCTTCTGTGGTGGAGAACAGAACAAATATCTACATCACAGACAAAAAGCAAAAAACTCTTTTCATGCTCTCTGAAGATTAATTGCTTCAACATCACACAAAAAATCCACAAGAAATAGCTCCATTGTCGGCGAGTTTCGTCTGGCTTGGTTGTGGGACACCGTGTCCAAAAGTATGAAAAATCAACGCTTCGGCAGAAACATGTGATTCAGACGTTTCAAATGTTGGGGCCCGAAATCAGAGCGTGCCGGCCGCCTACAAGCGACGCTCCTTGCGCGCTGCTCGCTCACTCTGCACTGCAGGATGCAGCGAATTGCGCATGCACGCGCACGTGAATGTGGGAGTCCTGTCATGGATCCCTCCAAGGACACCGCCGTCAATTGAAGCCATAGTTTCGGAAGTTGAAGCTCACAAATTGATGTTGTTTGGCTGAAAACGATGAAAGGAATGCCTATCTGTTGCCTCATCCCCAGGGAAACTGCCATTCAGCTGAAGTTCTGGTGTGCCAGACCAGTGTCATTCCCACTTTGTTGACATTTGTGAGTGCTTGAATGAATGCAACGTGTCAGACCACCAGAAATTGTGACATTGAAGTTTCTGACAAAAACAACAAATTTCAAGCCAATAAAAGCATCTCAGTCTTTTCCACTGGGGTTTTGTTGTCGCAGGACACAAAGCAGTCGACTCAAGAGACCTCGCTTCAAGAGACGTGAACATGTCCACAACATTGCGACAAATGTGTTCACACCCAATGACGTGAGGTTCGCAGCGTGTTGCCACCTCTCACACTGCAGCCGTCTGACTGTCTGAAGCGGGAGCTCAGCGCATGACCGACTTCTCGTACCGTGCTGATGTGATGGCTCCACGACAATGCTCAAGTTGTCCGTCTTGTCATGTCCGTGAACAGCTTTCTCACGACGACACCCGTGTGTTCCCTCTCGAAACTCGTGCAAAGGCTTCAACAAGACAGAAAGGATTTGTGTAACAGTCAACTTATGACGAGTCAAGTTCCAAGCGTATCTTTTTCTCATGGTTGGAAAGTTTGTCAATTCGGAACGGGCCGTTGACGCTGTCGATACAAACCAGGTCGGCTAAACTTTTGGAGCTCGACAGCAACTGAGATGATTCGAAGAAATATTGTGGGTTGGGGTGCATGAAGGGGGACATGGGACACCGCACACGTCTGCAGTTGCCTTGCGCGATGCTTCTTGTTCGAATGTTGGCTGTCATAAAATCTTTCCGGTCAGTCAAGTTAGGGTGTGATATGTGTTCAGTCCCCGAACACCAGTGACAAAGGAGCTGTTCAGAATGCCTGTTGTTCCAGTGCGTTGAGCAGAGTCGCCTCTGACCTGTTGCGTGTGGAGGTTGGTCGCGTCGCCCCCGGAGACCCGCACCGTGCCGCAGCTGTACAGGGCGCGCTCGTGTCCAGCTGGGCCCCGCGCGCCGAACTGCAGCTTGACTCCGCAGTCCAGCACTGCGGCCGACACCGCGTCCTCATCTGGGGACGAACTCCACACTCAAATCCTGTTTGTTGTTGCTGGTCGCTTCAGTGCCACCATCCCACGCACAAAGTTAGAAAGTTCATGCCGCGAACACACTGAACAAGTTTGAGAGACATGCTTGGTGTGTCTGCGGTCTCAAGACCGAACAAATCAACTTATCGTGGTTTGAAATGTCATGATTTTGGCTTGGCAGTGCTTGAAATGTTGAAAACTTACCTGAAACACTTGTGCCTGCGTGGTCAGTCACAATCACGTGCGCGCAGTTTGTGCTCAGATCCAACCGCAGTACATCACACAAAGACTTGTGTGAAGAGCTGTTGTGTACCGTTCTGCATTGAAAGTTTGGGAAGCACTCCCGAAGGGCAAGACTCAGAGACACCAAAGCAAAATATCGAGGCACGGTGGAAAGCGAGAACACGGGTGAAATTCCCATGGTTGTTGCCCAAACTGACTCGGACGAGTTGTTGCGCTCTTGGAGAACGTCTCGTCCGATCAACTTCTGCACTGCCGAGTTGCGTCAACCGAAGCAGGAACGAAGGAACTCTCGCAATGCGCGTGGCGACTTCATGTCGTCAACACGTGTTCGTCTCTGAGCAGGTGCGTGTCAATGTTTCGGCGCAGAGTAATCAGCCAGATTGAAGCTGCTTCCTGTGTCATACAGCAGTTCGTTTTTGTCAGAAAGACACACCGAAGGCAAAGAAAAGAATTGCGTTTGATCGTAGAATCTGAATTCCGTCTCTTCCACAACGAGGATGGAGCCGTCATTATTTCCAAAAAAAAAGAGTCGGTGTTGAAAAGTTTGTGTGTGTGTGTGTGTGTGTACCTGTGTTGGGTGGGATGTTTGGCTTCTCGAGTATCGTTTTGTGTGTCCCGAAGGTCATGACAGCTCTATCATCTGTGTGACGCACAAACAACAATTTTCTGTCTGCAGAAAATCACTCACGTGTTCTCACGTGTACTTCCTATGCGCATCTGTTTGATCTTGTCACTTGTTTGTTGGCTCTTGTCGGTCAACCTTTTGGCCGCGCGGCAGGACGTCTGCAGCAGCTCTCTGTGCGACGTCCTGGTCGCGTCTCGCTCCTTTGCGGTGGAGCGGCCACAGGAGTCAGCTCTTACTGTGGTTGTTTCGCACGTGTTGTTGTTTTTTCATTTTTTGCCATCAGCATTTTTTGCGGGTTGTCATATCCTTGTTTGCACAATGATTGATTCACACTTTTGAGAGTTTGGAACGAACGACTTTTGAAATCCTGAGGAAAGGAACCTCGACTCACATGGTGTTTGTGTCTGGCCTCCCCGAACTGAATCAGAATCTGTTGGCGACTTTATCCAAACGCAGACTTTTGGTGAGATTTGAAGAGTTCCCTTTTGCAGATCTGCTCATGCAGTGCACGCATTTTCCCTTTCTTGCGTAGGAGATCACAAATCTCTTGTGCCAACACGCGAATTGTGAGAACATTCGTATCAAGGAGGGCAATGTCTGCTGAAAGCGGCTCTTTTGCTGGGAACCAGCTCTTCCTCCAGTGTTTGTGTGCCCATTCTCTGATTCTGGAAACCTGTCGAAGCTCATGCTTGCAGACGAGGTTGCAGATCGTCAAATGAGTCGATCAAATTCAAGGCGTTTGTTCGTGACATCGCCTTGTGTTGTCACTGCCTCGTCCACAGCCGGGAAGAATTGGGATCGTCCGCCTTTGTGGATGATTCATGACGTGGAGAAAGTGCAACAGATCATCTGCAGGGATGTCCTGTTTCCGATCTGCGTAGATCCGTGCGTGACACGACTCGTGAGCATTCACCCAGCACACCATCAGAGCCAGAAGACCCTCTCATTTACGTTCATTTACGTTCGTTTGCGTTTCTGTTCTTTTCTCTCGCGACGCCCTGGTTTCGGCTGGTCTGGTGGGGTCAGAGTAGGGTTGTGGGTGGATCATGTGATTTGACGAACGAACGCTTGTTATCAGAGACCATTGATCAGTTTTCGTGATCCCAGGAGCAACGTGAGGGTGCATGCATTGTTTCTTTCTGCGTTGTAGACTTGGCACTGTGTTCCCCACCCACAGTTTCACTGAAAGCAGACTCAATGTCAACTCAGTGATCCCAGACTTCAGTATAGTTATGACATCAACATCAGTCTCTTGGGGCAGCAGCCAACAACTGCCCTGCTCCGAGTTGTTGCTGGGTTCTACTCGTTTCCCACCTTCATCTGGTTTCGGGAGCTTCTCGTTGCTGCATGTGGCAAAGAAACGCGAACGCAGACCAAGTTCCAAGTTGGCTCAGTGTTTTGCAGTGAAACCTGAACTTTCTGCCCAGGGGCGCGGTTGAAGGACGTCACCGACTGATGATCTGGACCTTCGCGTCCCGACAGGCGCAGAGTCTGCTGCGAGATTCTTCGGTGGGAGCGTCGTCCACAGCAGGCGTGCAAGAACCGATGGGAGCTGTTGCTCACCACGTCGCTGCGTTCCCTGCCGCTGCAGGTCGATTTCCGACACCAGATGCTGTGCAAGAAAACCTCATGAATTCATCAACACGCTTTTATTCTTGTTCTAAACTTTTACGATGCGACGCAAAAAAAAAAAAAATGTTTGTCGAAGTCAGCCCACATTCGGAACACGTTTTGCAACCCGCAACTTGGCAAAACAGCAACGAGTTATCACAGAAAGTTGGACTTTCCTCAGCTTCGCACCAAAAACAATAAATTCAATTCTTCCTTCTTGGCACGAGGACGCAAGGTGAAGACCCAGCGTCTATCGTGCACGACTTCAAGGACACAGAGAGGTAAGAACAGCTGAGTCTGCGTCATCGTCTCGTCGGGTCCGGACGATCAGCCTTCTGCAGCGGAAAACAAGTCACGGTCAAGCTCCAACTGAGTCCCAACATACTTGTCACGTGTTCCACACAAGTTACTGATCAGTGAAAGAAAAGAACACAAACGGCAAAAACGGCAAGGAAAATTCGTTTTGACTCGGTCGTTTTGGGTCAAAATTCTCCTCACTCTTATCTACTTGTTTTTCTCAGCAGTTTTTGCCCCGGCTTTGACCAGCTCCTCTGCGCATTGCTCATGTTCATTGGCCATGGCGAGGTCCAGGACCGTCATCCCTTTCAGGTTTTCTTTGTTCAGATCAGCCTGCTTCTCCACCAGGGTCTTCAGGCAGTCTTCGTGTCCGTTGGCGGCAGAGAGCATCAGCGGTGTGAATCCGCCTGTGTTGGCCCGGTTTATTGCGGCTCCATTTTCCAAGAGCATCTTCACACACCGTGTGTGCCCGTTCTGAGCAGCCAGCATCAAGGCGGTGAATTCGGCTTCAGGGTCATCGTGTCCCGAGAGGCCGGGACTCTCGCTCGGCGCGTGCTCGACGGTCGCCCCTGCTGCGAGCAGCTCCTTGACGCACTGCTCGTTGCCGAACTGAGCCGCGAACATGAGCGCGGAGCCCCGCGCGCGGTTGGGCCGGTTCACCTGTGCGCCGAGCGCGACGAGCTGCTTGACGCAGTACGGCTGCGCGTTCTGCGCCGCGACCATCAGCGCCGTGAAGCCGGCGCCGTCAGCGTGGTCAGTCACGGCTCCAGCGGCAACCAGAGTTTTCACACACTGGGTCTTCCCCTGCTCAGCTGCTATCATCAGCGCCGTGACGCCCTTCTCATTCTCCCTGTTGACGTCACACCCAGAAGACAGCAGTTCCTTGAGGCAGTTCTCCCCTCCGCTCCCTGCCGCGTACATCAAAGCAGTGAACCCTTCTGCTGTCTGACTGTTCACATCTGCTCCTGCCAACACCAGCTCCTGCATGCAGTCTGGGTGCCCATTCCTGGCCGCTAACATCAGCGCCGTGATCCCGTGTTCCGTCTGCAGATTCACACTGGCTCCTGCAGAACAGAGCTCCTTCACACAGTCCCGTTTACCATTGCAAGCCGCGTACATCAGCGCAGTACTCGTAGACCTGTTCAGTTCGTTGACGTCGGCTCCTGACTGGACGAGAGTACGAATCTGTTGGACGTTTCCACCCTCGGCAGCCAACGACAGCGCCGTGCGCCCCAGAGCCATACGCATGCGCGCGTGCTTCTCGATTTCCGGAGAAACGATCCTGGTCAGCACATCGCCCATCTTCCAGATTTCGTTTCCAGATCCCGTCTCTGGTTCAACTGAAGATCAAAAGATAAAGCCAATCTGAAACCTTTCGTTTGGAGAGGCAAAACAAAAGAGCAGTGTCACTTCGCTCACAGTGGATCAAAGCTGAACCTCACACTCATGCACACAATGCAACGCCAGAAAAGCGCGGAGCTAGGCCAATGTCCATTCTATTGGAACCAATCCGAGCAATTTAGTCGGTCACGTGACCCAAAAATAGGTCACCGCTTAAGGCAATCGATACACTGTGTGCTATGCAA
>JAAUXT010129169.1_pt1 | contig 12348 bp, 6 predicted proteins | sample 7278171 | NCBI WGS metagenome assembly JAAUXT01 (sample SAMN14350112, study PRJNA611818) | marine sediment metagenome | isolation source: surface marine sediment (1.8m) | place: French Polynesia: Moorea | collected 2018-08
ACACTATTCTGGATGGAACGAATCCCCGTTGAGGGGTGAGTTGCATCCAGAATAGTGTGTGAGGATGAGTTAAATATATGTCATACAGCACAAGTGTGATAGTTGAATAGCTTTCGAGTAATCAACGAGAAACGCCCCTCAAATATCGCACTAGTGCTGTATAAAGTATCTATTCGCAGGTATGAGAAGCGATAGACCGCTTACGTTTCCGCAAAGCACAACTGACATGAGTGCAAAAAATTCCGTGCGGTAAGAGAGCTGATATGCCACCCGGAGTCGAGGCGATCGCTTGCAGCGCGGTTCTACCCTCACCCATCCACCTTGCAGTGCGCTCCCTCCCCAGCGAAATGAACACCCGCATCACGGTGTACTTACCAAACTGATCTAATTGTTATGTCTGTCGACAGCTATTCATATGGAATCATAAAAATCTGCTCGAAGCCGAAAATAGAGAAGTGTGTTGGTGCAGATGGTAATGTGCTCCGTCTGCAAGCTGCAGCACTTGTGAAACGATGTTCCTCTTCTTTGCTGCCCAAACCCTGGTTGCCAGATCAAAAGCATACGCAGGGCAACTTCGTGATCTTCCAGAAACCGATGCAAAGTATGCCAGCATACTGTAAGCATTCTCCTTGGCACCTGATGGTAACAAACATTTTTGGTTCTGAGACCTGAAAGACGCCCTCAGTTCTCTCAGTGCCTGGAAAATGGAGCGCAGTGCGCTTTGTGTGCAAACTTCCTCTCAGATTTCCTAAAAAGTGTGGAGCTACATGCTGTGACTGTGTCCAATTGAGTTGCGATCATTACTTAAAGTCTTGTTGGCAGCGAATGAGACTGTGCACGAACCAATAAGGTTTCGTGTCGAGACTTCTCCGAAAGCGTCTCCAGGCAACCAGCCAACCCCAAGGTCTCCAGAGTGAATCACCACGTTAACAACACTCTCATGGCCAACGAGAACACAATGATTGATTTCCCAGTTATTTTTCCTGTGAACAAACAGCGGGCCCACGCCCACATCCACTGGGCTACAACTCCGCTCCCCATGTGCAGCTGTGCGGGAAAGTTTGATGGTCTCCAGCTCTTCTCGTGGAAAACCGTATTTCACACTTTTCACCACACTCAACGCACCACAACTCCACGTCAGCTGCAATTAGGTTTGGCACTGCGCGAATGACAGGAGTAATTTTGTCACATCATCCACCGGCTTCCACAGGTCTGCAGCTCTGTGTGAAATCTATCGACTAGAACTCACTTTCCACGAACGATTGTCAATTGCAGCAGAGAGAAGTTTCCAGCGAACACGTAAACTTGTCGAAAATTGGAGGAAAAGCATTTCACCAGCGCCACATGTGTCTGGAAATCAATCGCGACGAGAAATTGACATGAAAGGCAAAAGTTCTGAAGTGGACAAACACAACTGTGCCGTCAGTCACCTCTGTCTGCAGATCGCAACAAGCGTGCGGCTAGAATTCCTGCGACGATTTCTTTTTCATCCAAAGGCCAATTTCCACACCAGTGAGAACGTGCGACACAAAACCCAACGTCAACTTTGCATCTCGTATGCAGCGAAGAGAATCTTGGTGAATTCTGTGAACAATTCGAGTCCGTCGGTGAAACATAAATGATCTCAAACACGTAACACAGCAGCCGCGCATCAAAATCCGGGTTGAACCTCGCGTCAAAGCTGCTGAAGATGATCATCACCTTGCAATTCCACTTGAGAAAGGCGCACACAACGCCTCCAGAAATCCTACCTGACATGAGGTCTCCGACTTGGATCCTCACATCCCTGAGGCAACCGTGGATCAACCAACCTGTGCGATTTTATCCTGCGTGATGTAGCCGGCGTCTCTTGGCATGGACACTTGTCTTCTCGAGGTCAGTGGTCGACCAGTTCAGAACAGTGCGCCCGTATGGTGCACGGAACGAGATGTTCGCGCCTCCAGTGACCAGTTCATAGGCGAAGCGAAACTAATCCTCAATCGAGTTCTAGTTTCACGGACGTGAGCGGAATGCTTCTCCCACGGATCTCGCCCGAACACAGACACCTGCAAACCACTCCGACGTTTTCGTTATCCAGTCGGTGGTGCCATATCGATTAGTTTTCAATCAAATCAGTGGGGAGCTGTACCGCAGTAGAGTCAAGCATGTCTGGTTGATCCAAGCTTGTTTGCTTTTCCCAACATCAGTAAGTTGAATGCTGGAACATGTTCCAGTGAACTGCACGTACGGACCTCTTGATGACAAATAAAATCATCTCCTGTTGTGGTCCTCAAGTGAATGATTTCCAAATAAAGATCCCAATGCAAGACTCTCTCAGAGCTGAAGACCACTCAACTTCTTGTTGTGAATGTGAATGCAAAACTGTGCATGTGGGCCAGAAACTTCTTTTGTCGAACGGGTGATTTTCGGGCATAAAAACGCACAATCTGATTCTTTGCCTGATGGCATCGCCTCAGTCTACCCTGGTAATCACGGAGATCGAATGTCAACTGCCTTCACCTCACCTGGGGAGGTTTCTTTGTGTCCGAGTCGCGGACCTGCGCCGAGGGGTTCGTGCTGAAGCGCCCGGTGAATTATGTCCGACCAGAGATTGTCATGGTCATGCCGGGCACACACCAAGGCAAGGCATTCTTCGTGTGCATGTTGAAGCAAGACACAGAATGCTGCCGAAAGGTTCCAAGCATTTCTTGCGTGGGCATGCAATTTCGTGTAAAATACGTATGTGTCCAGTGAGTGGGAAGCCAAAGAGAGCGTAGATCTACGGGCACAACATTCAACCTTCTTGCAAATTTTGTGGCATTTCACACAGGGGCTCCACAAAAAGTCTGCTTTTTGAGACGCGATGGAAAACTCGTAAACCGTGGAAAAACTTGTGATTTGTTTGACTACTGACCTGTGCACTTCTTCAGACCTTCCGTCACAGCCGAAAATATTCACTCGCCAGGAATTTCGCATTCATGATTCTGCACTTGGCATCAATTGCTTCAGACCCTGTTTCAATCGTTATCAGTCAGAAAACCTGCAGTGAACTTCCGGCGTGATTTATGGCTTTTCTAAGGCGGTGTTTTCGCCCGGTGAAGTTGGTCAAACGCAGTATTTCCTCTCGCACCCTTCCTCAGGCAAATAAGTGCAGCACCATAAAAGTTTTATCGCGAAGCCACATCTCGGGGCGCCCTGTGCGACTCGCCTCGATTAGCGAGGTAATTGCTGCGCCGGTGTGAAACAACCTTTTCACGACCAACCCGTCAACAATGTGCTGCTAGGAATCGGTCAGAGAAGACAAAACGAAACGCTCACAGAGAGTACGTACGTAGGAACAGTGACCGCTTTGCAGGTCACTTGGTCTTTCGTTTTGTCAGGTCAGGTTGATCGGACTTGAAATGCTGCAACACGTGTACTTTTTTCAGAACTTACCCTCAGATAACGTTGACTGTGCTTCCATTGTGTCCATGATTTGCTTGAAAATCCTGAGCAAACCTTGTTTCAATGTTCAACACCGCAAGACTTGTATCCCAACAGACAAACACGAATAAAAACGCGACCTCATTTGTGCTGTATGAATGGGAGAATGCTGTCTCTGTCACTGTCCTGTTTGTATGCGAGATGCGTGCTGTTGTACCTGCTGACATATTTGTTTGATACTCATGCATGCATGACCACAATGCAACCACACAACGCCCTGAGTGGTCCTTCCCAGAAGCTATGCAACTGCTACTTCCTGTCAATCAAATTTCCTGTCTCTTTATATTTCAATTCAATGCTTGTTCCGCAGCCGTGCACCATGGGCATGTCTCACACAGTGCCTGGTTGATGCTCAGGCGAACGGCTCAACTTCCCTGCATTTGTGAAACTTTCGGTTTGGAGCTTGGATTCTGCAAAATTTTGTTGACCGTTGGAAGTCACTTGACTTGATGTACGTGTGGAGGATAGTCATGATTCCAGGCCCGGCCGGACGGTCCACCCCGCGGGGGTGGTCGAGGGGACCCCCATACGACTGGGGAGGTGGGGCAGAAAAAGGCGAGAAAAATGCGTTTCATGTGCGTGCAGGGGTCGATCGAGATCGAAGACCCACAAGACACACAGAACTCTCAGATCGCTCAGGCGAATCCGGAGAAGGCACACCGCCAGGCCCTCTGGCAAAGTCCGAAACAGATCTTCCTTTGACAAAACCCTTCTCGGGCAATCGAGCACGTTATCGCAAAGACTGAACCGCTTCTGTCAGTTCTCAAGTCTTCGCCCACAGAACAATTCCCAAGTTTGCGTCTGGTTGGGTCAACAATTCATTTTGCTCAATGCAAGGAGCCAGTCTTTCCGAACAGCGGATCCAGGATTTTTACGGGGAGAGCAACTGCAGGTCGACACACGCTCGGTGAAAACGGCATGTGTGAAACACCAAGACGGCAGCTCAGGTATCTGAGATCTGTGAAGGAGAAGACAGGATTCTCACACTGTATTCCTGAGAAATCTCACAATGACTCTTCGAGACCTTTGATCGAGAATAGAATTGTGTGATTGAATAGGAACCACTTTTGTCAGGTGGGAACCCATTTCTACGACGATGCACGACAGGTTCTGCGATCGCAGAGTTGTACATGCAGAAAAACCTTTTGTTGACAACATCTCCAGTCCAGCCCGTGACAACAAATTTTGTTTTGGTTCTTGTTGACTCTGTCATCGATCTTGAACTGAGAGCACTCAGACAAAGAAACAATGTGGTTGGAGAATCTTGAGACAGAGATGAGTTTTGTGTACCAGCAGTTGTTTCCTCAAGTCAGGACTTCATCAGATCAATGAATTACAACACCGCTGAGGTGCAACTGTGTATCACATGAGCTCAGTCAGGGTCCGCCGAACTGTGGATGTTGGGTGCGGCTGTGTTTGTGAATCCACTGAGGCATGATCAGGATCGTTCCCATACCAAGAGAGAGCGGCGCATTTCTCCGGCTGAACGTATCATCATCTCGCTGCGATCTCTGGTGCGTCTATCTAAACACCTGCGAAATGGGCCACTTTTTGCGCTCGGTTTCTGGTTGCAACATGTGTTTGTCAGGAAAAACCATCAACTCGATGAAAACCTGCCCATGAAGCCAGTGAACCGTACACAACTGTTCGAGCTCAAATGAATCAAATCCGAATCTTCGGGTCTGCACCTGGTTTGCACGAGAGCATTTCACTTCTCTTCCCGCACAAGAAGAAAAAGAGAATCCAAGTCACAAAGCTAGATCGAACTTTGTGATCCAAGTACTGTTTCGTGCTGAACTTGTGATCTGTCTCTGTTCTCAACCGAAATAGGTGGAAACACCCATTCCTTCTTCAGTTCAGACTGAAGGATGACAAACCACTGCTCATCGCGCTTTGGAAAACAACAAGCCCCACTCTGAGAACAGATTCGAATGTCACTTTGGAGTGGTCGACACGTTCTCTGATTCATTTCTTCGGAACACGAACACCTGGTCTCCTCCTGCGCACCCACGCGCCGACGGTTTGATGCGGTGAGATATGACGGGATGATGACGACACGGCTCATTAGGAGCAGCCACAGCAACCACCACTCAAGTCGTTCGCAGCGGGGTGATAACGACACCGCCATCAGCACTCTCATCGCCTGATGCACCGCAAAAACAAACACAAGACAAATTGAAGATAAATCTTGTCGTGTGCAATTCAGACTTGAAACAATGTTGAAATCAAAAATTGTGCCCACCCAGCAAATCACAAAAGTAGAAAATCTACTGGGAACCATTCTTAGCTTTTGTAGCTTCAACCACTGAGCTCATCTTTGTTCCCTTCTGCATGAGGATCCTGTGAACTCTACCGAGTTCCACAAAACGAAATACACTTTTGCTGTGAGGTTCACCAAGCCAAATGCCCCACTCTGTTCTCTGCATACCACGCAGGTTTCACAAAGTTCAAATACTGGAACATAGTTTCCCTCCAAAACGAGCGGAGCTTCCAACTCCACCGCAAACAAAGAGCGCGCTCCGCCGTAACGCTTTCTGAGCAGCAATCATCATTTTGTGCTAACTTTTGCAGTTTTGATGACAATTTTACGGCACTTTAATAGCGAGTTGCTTGTCAGCAGGTACATCATCAGAAAGCCAAGAACCTATTCTTTGGCACTCTTGTCTTTGTTTTCGGATTCGGCCCAAGATGTTTGAGAAAAAGCGACGTGAAAACAAAAGTGCCTGAAATTTTGTCATCGATCGTGCAGTTGATCCAGAATTGCATTGGATCCGTCACTCGGACGGGACTTTTTGTCCGTGTGGCTTGAAAACCAGGTGCTTTTCTGTGAGATGTGCAACGCACGTCGTTTTTGCTTGAGTAGCAAGTGAGATATTTGAAATTTAGAAAAGCGAGTTGAGCACAGAATTTGTTGAGTTGCGGAGCAAAGTGGAGGGGACGCTGTGCGGAGCAGGTGTGCTCTCTCACGCGTCGGGACTGCGAGGATAAAAGCCAGGCCTCTCTCCACGGTCGAGCATCACTCTTCAACCAGAGAGAGACTCGACAACCCGTGAGAATGGCCGACGCAGCGTCCCCGAAGAAGAAGGCGACCAAGGCTAGGAAGCCCAAGAAGCCGTCGGCGCACCCGCCGGTCGCTTCCATGGTCAACGCCGCCATCAAGAACCTGAAGGACCGCAAGGGCTCGTCCCTCGCTGCCATCAAGAAGTACATCGCAGCCAACTACAAGTGCGACGTGGCGAAGCTGGCCCCGTTCATCCGCCGCTACCTGAAGAAGGCCGTCGCTGATGGAAAGCTCAAGCAGGTCAAGGGATCCGGTGCCTCAGGATCATTCCGCATCGGAGACAAGAAGGAGAAAGTGAAGAAGGTAAAGAAGGCAAAGAAGCCAAAGGCAAAGAAGGCGAAGAAGCCCAAGAAGCCCAAGACACCGAAGAAGCCGAAGGCAGCCAAGCCGAAGAAGGCCAAGAAGGCTAAGACACCGAAGAAGCCGAAAGCTGCCAAGCCCAAGAAGCCCAAGGCGAAGAAGTCGCCCAAGAAGGCAGCGAAGAAGGCCGCCAAGAAGTAAACAGTTCAACTATAAGGACTTATATTGCCAAAACATCGGTCCTTTTCAGGACCACCACATACTCCAAAAGGAGATTCCTCAGAAAGCTATATGACCGGTGGTTTGCTTGCAACTCTGTTCGTTGGTTTTTGTGTTCAAATATTTGCGACCTGAAACAGGTAATTTCCTGTTCAATTGGTGCCACGATGTGCACAATTACGCAGGCTAACTTGTCCCTGTTGACATCCCTGTTGGGGCTGCTGCCAGCCACAACACAAATGTTTTGACACGCGAAGCTCGAGATGAGAAGTCGCGGCAGGATGTGGACAGTGGCTGACGGAGTCGAAGGGCGGTTGTGAGCGAAAATCTGTTTGTTCGTGTGCCAGAAATAAAGGCAGAGCCATTGACAGATGGCGCACAAATTAACGAAGGCCAAATTCAAGCAGCGCACAGATGTTTCTCTCCGATGAGTGACCAAACAGGACTTTGCTTTGGGTGAACGTTGGTCAGTGTGAGTGAACAGACTCACAGACAGGTTCTTCGAGTGAAACAACGATTGCACAACGTGGTCACTCTTTCTTGCGTGACTGGGATCTGACTGCTTGGTGAGGCGCGAATTGCAGGGAAGAAAGCCTTTGCACAGATCATTGAAATCACGGGCCATAATGTTGTGAGAGCCCACGACTGTTCTCTTCAGATTTCCCACACAAGTGCAATTCGTCTTTAATCCAAAAGATAAAAGACTGTTCGTTGTGCGACTCTTGCCCTGCGAAAGAAGGTCCAGGTGTTACGCTTCCCGTTCTGGATGAAGCGGCAGCCGCGCAGGATGTTCGTGTAAACTGAGGACTCTGTAAACTCCACGAGGAAAAACAAACTCGACAAGCGTGAACTCAAGTCAGCAAGTGCAAAAACTAGACGCGAATCAACTTTTTTCCGATGCCCGTCCATATCAATCTGCAGGCCGGAAATATTCTGCAGGAATGAATCCAATCAAATCCTTATTTCCCAGCACAGCACGTGTTTGTCCAATGCCATGCCAGCGGTCGTGCACATGCACACATATGCACGAGTACATGCACAATCAACCAAAGGTACAGCTGGTTCTGCAGGCCCTAGCACATCATGATTTGAAAATGTGTTGCGTGAAAGCAAACTTTCAGCAACGCAATCTCGTACTGACAACTTTTCCCATGATTTGTGATTTCACATCGTTGACATTTCAAGCAAAATTTACCTTGGTAGAAAAAGCAGCGAGAGTGGCAAGCTGAGAGCTGTAAACCGACACTGGTTTTATCCATGATACCCGTGACCTCAGACAGGGATACCTTCCACAATGTCACGAAGTGACATTCACAATTTTTCATGTTTTTCTTATCTTAGATCAACCAGACTTCTCGGGTTAAATGTGGGCGGGTGACTTTCTCATTCTCTTTGGTTTGGCGGATCTTCACTGGACACAGAACTGAAGTCGTTCTCGTGGCAAGGTACCTCTCATTTTCAGCTGCCACTTCATCGTACGCGTATTTATCTCAAAAGGACACCATGTTTGATACATCACCCAGAAACCAAAACAGCAACATCAATTATCACCGAACGACCTTCTTTCATCAAAATCCTCTTTTCTTCTGGCACAGACCCCAACAGAGTTTCTCACCTGGTAATGTTGACAGGGTACTTCCTCGCACAATAGAACCATCGCAAGACACACATTGTCCTTTTATGTTGGCAAACTTGAGTTAACACTACGATTTTCTTGTATCCCACTGTGTGTGACAAACGAAGAGTCCCTGTAGAAGGTTACATGACTGGGAAGGTGTGTACACACAGGTTTCTTGCATATTTCCTCTCTTTGCCAAAAAGATTTGGCAAGGTTTATGATGAAAATTCTAAGGATAATTCAAGACTGTTATGCAGGCACAGGACAAACTTGTGGCAAAACACAGGCATCCCAGAGTTTTGCCCTCGAGGTGTCCTGTCAAATTAGCAGCAATCTGCGCCATACTTATCCCGAGTGGGGTCAGAATTGAGGTGCTGTGGGTCAGATTGTCATTGCGTCGCCTGTCAACAGCGAGTAACCGGGGCGACCGCAAGTCGTAGATCTTCTCACATCTCCCCTAATCTCTCCACCACATGTTTCTCGCATCAGGTTTCTGGTTCCTCGTGTTGGGTCCACTTAGCTTGTCCAAACAAACAGCGGGAAATTAGGTTTTGTTGAGAAGAGCAAGGACGATCGGACAGTGACAAGAGTGCGAAAACAATGTTTCAATACCGGCTGTCCAGCAGTTCCTGTTGACGAGTTCCCTTTTGAACAGCTGAAAGGTCCCGATTTGCAAATGTTCCCTTCATGCAGAGGGGGGGGGGCGTGATTTGCTGGTCCGATCAAGTGTTTCGATCAACGGAAGGCTCTCGGTTCAACAACAACAAGGAAGGCAGAGTCAATCATCATCGTAACATTTGAGACCCACCATTCTGGCTCGGTATTCACAGCAGTTTCCTGGGGGTGATCAGCAGATCTAATCACCAATGGCAGGGTTGTCTGCTCGAATCCCGTTGCATTGACCTGACTGCGAAAACACCGAATCCGAATCTGGTAGGAACTTGGAGCTTGTTGGACACTCACCTGTGTTGATGTATCGGTTCTGCATCTCGAAGGCGAGTTGAAATCCATGTTTCGGCGGCGGATTGTTGTTGGCCTGAGCAACCCCAGCGTTGTCAGGTTGAGTCATTTCCGTGTTGCAGTTGGGATCCTCCATCATGAAATGCGCTTTTGTCAGTGTGCACGACCGAAACAGAAATTGCCTTGCACCTTGCGAAATTGGCAAGTCTGTCGTTTTCTTTTCATAACAAACTGTCTGAGTAGTTATCTTCCCTTCGCTCTGTAGTTGTATCTCTTCGTAATGTTAAACAGTGGATCAGAAGCCACTGTACAGATGCACATAAATATCCGTACGGTCTCACAACAGCCCTTGTGTGCAGCGAAAAATTATGAAAAAAAGTGAGGCACAACGACCTTCTGACGGTAGCATCCAGGTGAAAGAAATGCAGGAAATGTGCGGGCTTCCTGCGAACTTTTTTTCCCAGTCAATAGGTTCTTACAAATGGATGACACGAGGTTTTCTAGGTGCAGCGCTTGTAATGAATTGCGTGAGCCGCGTACCACTCCAAGATGTAGCGGCAGGCGCTGGGAGAGAGAGAACCTTCCACTGCTCGAGTTGTTGTGTTGAGGCCTGCGTAGATTCTACACCGTCGTCGCTCTCTGAATGTGAAGTTGTCCTCAGAGAGGCAAATTGAGTTCGATTCAGAAGCAGCGGCGACTCCGGCCGGGCCCTCCGAGCACAAACACACAGCTGATTCGCTGGAAACAATCGGCTGTTTTATCAGACCGTCCGCGCAACCAGACCTCGCATTATCTTCCACCGCTGAAACGAGTTGCGTAGCCAGTGATGACCTCCTTTCAACGCGCACACAAAACAGTTGTGATGCAAAAATATTTACGAATTCCCAAAACAGCCAGCCCTGCCCTGCCTACTTCAATCTGCTTTTTACCAATGAGAGTAAACCGCTTAATCCCTAAAGCACTCGAAGACGGGGCAGGACGTCAGTTTGCCCCATCTGCCTGAGAACTGAAACAATATTGATTCAGACTGGGGCAGAAAAAGAAGCCTCCACATCTTCACGACCTAATGATGATGAACATCCTCGGAGAATTAGCCAACTGTCCAATTGGATTCGCTTGTGTTTGGACACTCCAGTCCCAGACGCACAAATGGTCTCCGTGGATAAACGTTGTGCTGAGCAGCATAAATGATTGTCTTTTTTACTGCACTCAGATAGAACTCAGTACGAAGTTATTATCGCTAATTCCTTCAAGATCGCTGGTGTTCCGCGATAAACTGCAACTGCTGATGCACTGAAGCCAAGTCGAGCGAATGTTCGTCAGTATCACGAATTGAGCTCGTTTTGCGTCGAGGCTCCGTCTGCTCCGAGCGAGGAGATGTGGTGAGATGGGCCCCGCACAATGAGTACAACACTGATCCCAATCTGGATCCCCCAACAATGTGTTCCAACTGATTCACATTTTCCGGGGCTCGCAAATCCTCACCGCGTGAAAAAAAAAAAGGCAGGGAATATTTCGATCATCAACTGCTTTGTTTGTTCAAGACGAAAACAACAAAGTGAGCATTTTGTTTCTCTTGATGAAAACCCTGAGTTGCTGGAGCATTTTATGGACCACAGGCTGAGGGGGCTGAGATAAGTTTTCCTTGGCAAATGAAGGTGTCGGAACCTCATTTTTGTGGGCGTTTTCTGCAGACACCATGGCCACCTCACGCCGGGGGTCGCCGACCCCAGTGTCATCCCAACATCAATGTTTTCACAAGCTGCGTCTGCTCCAGCAGGAAAAGAAGTTTCCGCCAGACCTGACTTGCTTTTTCATATGTATGGACAAAACTCAAAACTTCTGACGCCTTATGGATGCTTTTGACGGGTGCAACCCCGAGGATGGTGTTGCCTGCATGGTGGCCCAGTCTGTTCGGAAAATTGACATTAACGATGCCAGAGCTTCAAGTCAGGTTTGATGCAGTGTCACTGACGTAAAGTCATTTCGACGCGAAAACAGATTCAGTCGACAATTTCTCTTTGTTTGGATCACAAAATCCATTGGCGCAAATATCTTATCCTCATTACCACATATCACGACAGATTTAAATTGCTTTCCTTCCGGGATTTCTGCTCTTCAGTGATGGAATCGCATTCGCCATCTGGAGTGCTGAATAAATCAAGATTTTCGATCGACGGTATTTGCATAATGCAATTCTTAACAATGTGATTGTCATTTGCGTCAGTGATCAGTTTTAATTCGGTGGGAGCTGCGCTCTGTAGAACCACGCAGCTGGGTTTCTGGCGCGTGCACAGCCTGCCATGCGTTCCTCAACAATGGACTGAAATCCATTCTGGACACAAAGGCACTTTCAGCGATTTTAATTCATTCCTGCATGTTCGAGACAAAGAGATGACGAAGACGAGAGCAATATTGCCGTTCAGCTGGGAATCAAATGAAGCCCGGGAGTGTGCTTCGCTGGGAGGTTGGATGTGTATCCATAACCTCTGTCATTTGTCTCTGTCATGAGCCATGGTTTTGTTTTAAACCGTACTATTTCTGTTTCCAGTAGTAGTACGGTTTAAAAGAGCCGTACTACATCAGTGTTGTGTAAGTAGTACAGTTAGCAATAGGAATTCTTTGCATATAAGTCATACTGCTTCTTTTGTGTCATGTAGTACAGTTCATCAACATGCTTTAGCCTACACCGCATCTAAAATCGAACATAAGCCGGGTTACTCTTGAG
>JAAUXT010038845.1_pt1 | contig 12347 bp, 13 predicted proteins | sample 7278171 | NCBI WGS metagenome assembly JAAUXT01 (sample SAMN14350112, study PRJNA611818) | marine sediment metagenome | isolation source: surface marine sediment (1.8m) | place: French Polynesia: Moorea | collected 2018-08
GTGGGTGGGGGGGGTCTGGTAGGGTGGGTGGGGGGGGGTTTGTAGGGTGGGAGGTTACATTCCAAAGTGTGGACAGACGCACACATGAATGCTAAGGGTTTTTAAGCCAACAGCGGGACCTAGATGGCCGGCTACGCGACCATCAATTAAAATTGCCAATTACACAATCAGGGAAATTCCGGTCGGAGAACTGTAAATCTCAAAACAAGACTTCGCTTCTCGACAGAATCCTGCCACCAAACCATTTGAAGAATTGTCGCAGTTCAGCGAACAACACAAGCCTGGAGCCCGTTGTGAAACTGCAGTATACACACGCAATTAGAGGGCTGCAAAAGACACGCAGAACGTTTCTGGATCTCTGCTTCCAGTTTTCAATCACGGTTCTGAAAAGCGGCAATGATGGGGACTCCGCAACGATTCGGTCGTCACCGTTTCTGAACACCCAACGTTCCGTGTCAGCCTCCAGGCGCGCGGGCAACACTCGTTCTCGGACCAACTATGATCAGGTTGAGGTGGATCGTCAACAACCCACTCCGAATGCATCTGTGAGTGCGTAAACACGCCAGGGCCAAACAACAAGTGCAAAGAACGTGATTCTTTTGAGCGCAAATTTTGTCGCCTGCAGACCACTGTCAAAAAAAAAAGAATTTTGTGCCAAAAAAGTTCGAACCCAATGCAGCTGGAAAAAAACACCTTGCCCCAAAAGGCAACAGGTTTTGAGTCGGTCTGTCACCAACACACGTCATGGCTTTGTGGTCGACCAAACATTCGACTGCGTTGTCTGTTCTAAAACATGGATGATTGATGCTGGAGGCCAACGAATGCCCACAACACGCCTTTCAAACCTCACCACACGTGTGGACTCATTTAAAATGCACACATAACGAACGGCACACAGCACATAAGCCTTTTCTCACAATTTGCCAATACAGAACGCTGTCGGCTCCCCGTGGATTGCCCAAAGTAACTTTGTATGTGATACATCTTTCCCAAATTAAGCCCATCTGCATTTTCATTAGAGTTTCGCAACTTTGACAAAGATAGCAATATAAATATTTAATTCAATTACAGCCCGCGTGTGATCCATTGCTGACAGCACTGTGCTGTCCGTAATGCATTCATAAAACTTTTTCCCGTCAACTTCTCTCCCGTAAACTGCCTGGTTGACGACGGCAAGACCCCACAGAGCGGCTCCAGTGCATCTGTCTGCGTTATGCACAATTTCCATGTTGGAAAAAGTTGTTTCTCCAGACGTGAATGCGTGACGTACCAGCACCGGAGTCGGAGGCAGGGTGGGTTGCAGTGGATCTGCGCCCAGGCACACGTAGTAGAAACTCATCTTCTCACTGAAAATACACAAATACAACAAATTACTTGCGTGCATCAGGCACGGGTGGCCAGCATCTTTCGCTCATTCGTGACAACGTCGGATCCTGTTCTCTTCGGTTCGGATGTGGTAGGCTTCGTCCGGTTTTGTCAAGGCTGTCAAAACAAACCCAAAAGAACCACAACTGTTCTGCTGTGGACACGGTGTCGTCGGGACCGTACGTTGTGACGTTCAGCTTCAGCCTCCTCTATCCTCCCACGCGAAATGAAAAACATAAAAGGGCAACTTGGCACTGCCTCTAGCTTCCAAGAACAAGCCGCAAACCATTACAAGTTGGAAGACTCACGGCTGAGTGTAACGGCTTCCCAGAAAGAACGTGGATCAAAATGTTCTGACCCAGCCGTATGAATGACCGACAAAATATCCGTGACAGCAGTTGTCTGAACAGGTGGATGCTTATGAATTTCCTGCAGTTTAAGAGGGACGTGTCACCCAGGAACACTTGATTCGGGCAAATTTATACTCGTAAGAAAAACATTGCGGGCTGGAGACGCGCCGTGTCGGTGCGTTCGCAGCCCAGCGGCTTCAACTGTGCAGGCTCAACAGAGCTCATGCGCAGGAACCAAAATCCAAGATGGCGACCAACCAACATGACCTACTTATGCTGAATGGTGCATAAAGTGTACAAGGGACCCAAGGAATATTGTGCTGGGTTGGTGGCCCAATGGCTTGAACTGTGCAGGCTCAAGAGAGTTCATGTGCCAGAGCCAACATCCTGGCAACCAAACAGCATGACCGACTTGTGCTGAATAGTGAATAAAGTGTGCCAGAGACCAAAGGAGTATTCTGGTGGGTTTGTGGCCCCACAGTTCAAAATGCAGGCTCAGCAGTTACCTGGGGGGGGGGGCTCTATAAACTCAGCACAGTTGACAGGAACATTTGCAGAAACCCATGGACAGCCTTTAACCCCCGCCCTTGGTGGCTCTGCAAGATTTTGCACACACAAGATACCGATTGCACCAAGCCAGGCTTCGGCGACCGCGGGCTTGAAAGTGAGTCAAACTTTTCAGCAACCAGGGGGGGGGGGAGTAACCTGGAAACTTCCGAGTTTGGATGACCTGGTAGTTCTCCAACTTTTTGCAAGGCTTCAATGGTGACCCGATTTCGGACCGGCAAAACCAATCCCGCAGCCGTATCCAGACGAAAAGGCCGAAGGAGAGGGGAGGGGAAGCAAAAATCAGAAAGAAGTGCCAGTTCACAACCCAGTCAGATATTGGGGTTACCAATACCAGCCGCGAATAAAACTTCTTTTTCTCGTTGTTCAGCAGTAATCTTCGCAGATACACGACAAAGAAGCAACAATCAACGAACAGCAAGAAAACATCAAAATTGAAAGCAACAGGCAAAGCGCTTTCTGGCGCGAGTTGCCACTTCGCACGTAGCACGGGTTGCTTCCAGGTGCACACATCTAAAGGCCTGTTGCATCTTAAAGGCCTGTTGCAGGCGTCATTGCTTCTTAGTCAGCCACCACGATCTTGGCGGGGTCTCTACATTTTGCCTTCTGGCTGGCGGAAAGGTGGTTCTTACCACATATCGAATTTTGTTGTCCAAAAAGTTGTTTTTTTCCAACTCAAATTCAAAAGATACCCCACGAGTCCGCGCCCCTTTGCACAACCAGCAACGCGAAGCAGTGCTCCAGAGTGTTTCCAGTGTTCCGAACCAATGTCATTTTTAATTTAGTGAACGAAACACCGCGCCCCCCGCCCCCAAGGAATAGAAAGGTTTGAAGTCATCTTCAAACGAACAAGCCTTCGCACATGCTCTGAAATGCTGCCGGGTTTCTTCGGCTCCACAGTGAAACAGTCAGTCGTCTGAAGGTTCCCACGAAAAGAGAACAGAAAGTCGAAACTCAGAACAACGCAAAACTCGAAACGCCTACCTTCAACATGAAGTCCAACAACCAAACGAACAATGAATCCTTTCAAACGAAAAAGGGAGAAGCTCTCACTCAAAGAGAGAGGATCGTGTTGCGGTGAATCTGTTACTTTAATTGACCAGACACATGTGCACGGTCAGCTTCAACAATGCGCACAAAACGCTTTGCGCTGTGGCAGCCTGCCTCCACAACCAACATGACACCGTTCGATGGCGGCACCCTTACACCAATTTGCATGACGGATGTTCAAACATACGATCTACGATTGCATATGCAGACAACAGGCAGCTGTGCAGTGTGAGATATTTTGTCAATGACAGGTGTTTTTTCATCCATCGATATCGAATACTAATTCATCGAATAATTTGGAGAGTGTGGAATATTATTGGGCTTGTCAATACATTTCAGCACACCGACGATTTGCATCGAACTCCGTCCTTTTTCCGCAGCAAAATCATTCGACTAAGTTAACATTGTGCAATGGATTCGTCCGCAGTACAATTCGCTTCCCCCATCAATTCAATTCTGTCAATAGGAAACCGTAACGGAATATGTCCGTATTGATGTCGATCATCCTTTAGCATGCGAGCGATGTGTTTCCCGACGCCGCCATGGCGACTTGCAACCAAACCAGACGCCCCGGGTTGGTGTCAAATCGGGCGTTCCATGACCAGTGCTCTCTCTGGCAAACACCACGCTCCTCCTTCCTTCACTCAGTTTGACTGAAGATGAGCCGAAGATTGGAGTTCAGTCCGTTGTCTGTGTGTTCTGGGTTCAAAAAGCTGGTTGGAGTACGGAAACCGAACGTTCTGCAGTGAGACCCGGAGTTTTCTTTCTTGACGTCAGAGCGGAGATCGAATTATGCACAGCGTGCTTTCACATTTCAAGAACCATCCGAATTCAACAACGGAGCAATGAAACGTCCGCAACAAATCAACAGGATCTTCCTTGGAGGAATCGCCAACAACTTGAAAGAGCCCTAAAGTCAAGAGCACTACGAAATCACATTAGTCTCCGGCGGTCAGAGAAAGACGGAGGTCAGAAGTAAATCAAATGGAATAACTAAATACATCCTAACAGATCGGCATATTTTCCACCTAATTTGAGGATGTTTCGAAACCTAATTATTGTGATACATACTGGGTGCCCAAAGGATTCTCTGTAACCATTGGGGAAATCTAAAGCCTCAACTTCACAAAGTAGCACATTTAAATGAAAGAGCAGATGTGCAAGTACTGAAGCACTTTAATCCATTAACAAAATTACCAATGAGGCATCATGCCGTATTCACCAAAAAAAAACCCGCACCCGTTTCGATGCACGAACTGATCCAGTTCACCTTGCCGTTGAAAACAAGCTGGACAAAAAGATTCCCATATCCTTTACGGGTGCGTTTGTTGCGGAGCGGTTCATACATATTAATGGCAGTCTTTTCTGCAGTAAACCATGAATGACAAAGAAGCACCTGCAAGTCTTGTGCGTTCCGGCCTTTCCTGGAGAGATTTCCCCCAGAAGAAGACATTCTCATCCTCTCAAAATTTATAGAGCCAAAAACAATTGCATTTTGCGGCCTAACTAGCCATATCAGCCAATACAAATCTTGATCTCATTTCTATTACGTGGAAATTGACCAATATTTCGTAACAAAGCAATTGTGATAAGCTTCCATTTATCCTCCTATCCCTACAGAATTGGGTCCATTTCTTTTTGCAGACGCGTAACAATGCAGCTCCATGGACACTGCCCTTGACATAAATAATAAAAGTATATCCAATAAAAATAAATTTATTGATCGTAAACTTCATCAGGATTTCACACAGCCTGCACAATACAAGAATTTCATTATTTTCATAATTGATTTCAAAATGAACTTGTCACTAAAAAGCGAAGCGCGTCAAAGGGCGGTCACAGACCCCCGTCCTTGCCATTGCATTTGTTTTGTTGACACATCCGGAAGATAGACGCCCCGCTTTCCAAACTTGATGCGACATGGACTTTTTTGAAGAGTTTGTTACTTACCATGCTGCGTGGTACAGTTCCTTCAAACCCTATCGACTCCAATCCTGAGCGTTATTTCCGTCCCGAAATTGTAAAGTGTGACAGACTTTGATGTTTACGAGATAAAGCGAGTTTGGAACTTGCCTGCACGAAAGCAACACATGTGCATGATAAGGGCTTCCCACAGGTGAGTTTGTTCTCAACACAACCGAACATCGAATATATCTACAAATGCCTTTTTCACAAGCTTTCAAAATGCATGTCATCAGAAATTCGACCTCCTTCAGGGGCTCACAACAAACGGCTGGAACTGCTCAGCACACCTTTTCAATATTCGGGCAAAGTAGGAACCGATGTGAGTTGGAGGGCCTTGCACAACCACTTGTCAGGCAACAATCGTCAAGATGTTCACGACTGAATGCCAAACAAGCCACTTCCTTTTCAACACAACCGAACAACACGAACCTTAGCGTCGTCTCAAGCCAAGAAGCACAAGGCAGTGTGTTCCAGTGACAAAGTTGGGCTCTGACCAACACACTCAACGTCATGCGAACATCTCTTTCACGCAACTCACGACACGAACAAGGCGACAGTGGACGACTTCATGTCCTGAATACCCTCTCGTTCTGCCGGAGTTTCTCCTCTGGAGGAAAAACCATCACACCACAATCATCTCGTCTTGAAATAATTGCGTACTCGCGGTGCAATTATGATCAATACGGGAAAGGCATTTATGGTGATGACACAAAACTGCTCAGCCAACCAGGCTCGTCCGTGTGAATGAATCCCTCTGGATCAGAAATTATCCACTACACAAGCCCTAACAAGGAGCTTCATGCTTGAACCATCCGCATAAATCAAGCTCTTAATTGAGTTACATTTTTTGCCTGGATTGCCCTGCCCATCACTTCACAAACGCAGTTCCCCATCCCGAGCTTAACTATTCATTCATCTCCACTTGAGTTCCTTGAACAGCGCAGCTTACGCCGAAATTAGAAGCTATTGTTTGGAAGAAATGTGACATAAATCAACAACCACAAAGAACATGGAGGAAATCATGTAACGTGCAACTGATCATTTTCCTCTGGGATTTTCTGATTACTGCTCTCAGATTGAACATTCTTTTTGCTTCCAGTTTCCATTTCAAACAAATTGAAACAGATTTCACTCCTTCCATGTGCAGCATGTTTTGAAAGTCTCGCTTCAAGCAAAGTCCTCTCAGTCGGACTGACTTGTGAGAATCGGGACTCCCAATACTCATATTTGATCACACAGCCCTCAACCAGATGCCGAAACAATCTTCATTCTTTTGTCAACAGGACCCACCAAATCTCGCTTCGGAGTTCCAGAAGCTGAAGATAGTTTCAGCACACTTCACTTGAGCTGGACAGGTACAAATCTGGCACAGTTTCCACACGATCGAACGTAGTCCACACGTCCCCACGCAGGGTGATGCCGAAGCATCTCCACCTCGCGCACAAACGTCTCCAACCAAGACTCGTCACTCAAACAGGCCAAAGCAAAATGTACAAACCAAGTGCACCGTGCGACTAAAGTTTGTCTTTCGGAAGACCCCTTCTGATGGAGTGTCAAGATTTTGTGCAGATGTGCACGGCTGTGTGTTTAAATCCTTGTTTTCAAATTCGTTTGGGGTGAATAGTCGGCAACAGTCCACTTTGAAATGCATCTGTGTGTGTGAACCACCAACCCACGATCTCTGCACTGGTGATTCACCTTCACCTCGGGTGATGGCCGAACAATCCCTCGACTTCATCGTCTGTTCCTCAAACAAACTTCCACATTTCTTTGCTCAACTGAAAGTCTGGTTTTGATCACCATTCTTTTGGAAAGGAGGAATGTTGCAACGTTTTGTGTGGTCGACTGGTAGATCTTACATTTCCGTCAAACCAAACTTTGCTCCACCATGATCCTGGCCCAATTTTGGAAACAATTCCTCCAGCAGAAACTGAATTTCAAACAGAAGCACCGAGACACGCCCTTCACCTGAGTAGTGGTCATCTTCGATTGATCAGGACAGCGGGCAACAAGGGTTCCCCTTCGGCGCAGGTGAGGCTTTGTAAGGCACCCGCGACCAAAAGAAACAAGTTTGAAAGTGAAATTCTTGCGCTTCAAATTCCAGACAATTATTCATTGGGACCCGATATTCAGATTGCATCAACCCAGGGATCCAGATGATCATCGTGTGGACAAAATGTTGGAAAGTGACTTTTTTTTGTTTTCATGTGCTAAACTGAGACAGGGGGAGAGGCTTGTCTCCACTTTCACAAGTTCTTCAATTTTCACGTTGGCGTCGTTTCAACAAGACGGCGTCTGTGAAACGAAACATTCAGGATACAATCCAGCACCACACGGTCGTACCTTTGAGTCACAGACACCTGACAAGACTAAAACAATCGGAGAAGGCGAACATCTTGCCGGAGGATAACAAAGCGCAAACAACATTCAAACGCGTCTGAAGCTGCTGCTGCATTCATCCTAAAAGCCAGGAAAACGCCAAGACGTGCGAGAACCAGTTTTGCAGGTGACAATTCCCGTCTTGTCCCTTCTCAAACGCATTGAAGTTTTGACACTGTTTTGCCATTGTCTGCATACACGCGAAGCTTGCGTTCCTGCAGGTTTTCAGCAAATTGGGCAACGCAATAGAACCGCAAAGTTGCTGCACGTTGTGCAAGTGTCAATTGCTCTGCCAAGGTTTTCTCATTGAAGCTGGAGATGGACAACTTGAGGCACCTCAGGTACCACACAGCCTGAAACAATGCCGTGCCTGAACCGAGTTGACTAAACGTCTGTGTGAGGTGGGTTGCCTGCAGGCACGTCCACCATCATCTCGAGGATCGTTTCAACACGACCGGAGCCGTGAGCTGACCCACTTTTTTGGTTCGACCGAGAAGTTTGATTGGAGAGGGACATTGGGAATTTGCTACGTGTAAATTATGTGGCCATCAATACAGGTCGAAACCACGTGAACTAAACAACAGACGTGGCATGGAACAGTCTAACTGCCTCCAAACCAAAGGGTCTCAACATACCCAAGCTGCGGAGTGGGGCCACTTGCGAGCAGAAACAATGCTTGCCCTTGGTTGATGAACAGTGAAAATAGCTGCGCGTGTGCAGCGAAACGACGGACAGGGCACCGGTTTGTGGACAATGGTCGCCCTCAAATTCGCAGTGAGATGACAACCACGACATAGTCACCCCCAACCAGTGAGCAGACTGGAGGGGAATGACAGGTGAATGGACAAAGTGTTCACACCAACTCTCGGACAAGTCTGCACCACCCCATCTCCAACAAAAAGTCCTTCACAACTTGACTTGCAAGTAGCCCTGCTACCAGAGCGCGACTCCTTGCACAATTCTGCAAAGCAACTTGGGATGTTGGGGTGAAGCAAGCCAAGTTGGTTTGGTCAACCAAGACCCCAGGTTGGTTTGGTTTGAAAGGAACTCTTGGACAATTCTAAAATTTTCTTACACCCAGGTTGCTTTGTATACCCCAAGTTGCTTTCCTCCTGAAAAATAAGCCCACCAGGTTGCTTCGCCCCAACCCCCACCCACAGTGAAGCAACCTGTCCACACAAGCGGGTAAACGACAAGTGCCCTTCCGCCGAGAACTGCACTGACGCAGACCTCGCGCTGTGTTCTCGTCACCATTTCAACGGCACGCGCAAAGGTGCGGAGACGCCTCCGATTTTCAGCGCGGCAGATTCAGCTTTCCCGATGCCACAAAGGTGATCGAGTCCCGAAATCAAAATGGAGAAAGCTTGTTCAATGAAAAGGGAGCCTAAATCAAAGAACGGCCTTTGTGATTTCCACACACCTGGATATTCATGACACACGCAAATGAATACAGTGAAATTCGCTTTGGTTTGGCTCACATTTTGATACAGGTGCAGATCGTGTTTCACATATCCATCATTTTTGAATGACGACTTCCCCGTGTCCACAGACGTGGTGGCGCAATGCTACAGCATTTCTTTGTCACACGATGGATTTGGCATGCAACAGCGTACCTGTGACGCAGTGAACCCAATTGTGGACACTTCGCAGCTTGGACTGGGACACCCTGTACGACACAACTCAAGCAAGTGCTGACGTAGATCCAACATCTGCCCAGCCACCAGAGCCAGTTCGGATGCTTCTTTTGGCCTCAAAACTGCGTCAATTTTGCGAATCTGCGCAAAAGCGAACGGAACAGGGACGAAAACACGTGCTTTGATCTCATTGCAACTTTGTTCTTCGATACCACACATCTCTGTGAATTATTAAAACTTCAATTTGCCTTGTGCAATATCAATTTCTCGAACGACCTCAATTTTACCGGCAAATTATCAACATGCAAACAAAAAAGCTACGTGCGTTTCATTACTTCAGCCTGTGCGATACAATTCTCCTTCCATGTACACAGAGCAAACAAGTTGATGTTCCAACAGCAGCGGCAACAGCGACAATCGTTTCTCGTGTTTGCCAAATGAATTCACATCCTCAACAGCGCAGCGCAGCAGCTCTGCTCAGCCTCGCTGCTCAATAGGAACAAATGGGAACTTCTTCACCAAAGGTAAACTGCAAACGAGCGCACGGCGAAATTGTTCAATTCTGCCAATGTTTACGGTTCTTTTTGTTGCGTCTTTTTCTCTTGCTGCGCAAAACACAACAAAGGCCTCCACTGTCTGAGGACAAAGTGCGAACGTTCCCTCGGCTAAAAACCAACTGTAGACGCCACACTGCTCAACAAAATGATGGTCCGACAGTCACCAGGCACCTGCAGTTGGAAATCCTCCGGATGGGTTGCACAGCCAGGTAGAAGCGCAGCTTTTTCTCACAATGCTTTGCACACACAAAAACATTGCAACATCGTTGAAGAAGAAGTCACAAGTGTCACAAAAGCAAGCAGCCTCTTCATCCAAACGTGCATATCAATACTTACTTTGCTTTGAAGCAAGTTTGAATACGACTTCACATCCTCCAAAATGCAATTTCATAACTTGCACAATACAAAAAAGCACCTTCCACAGGCGTGTTCCTCTTTTATCTCAAAGTATGCAGAAGCTCTCGCGGAAAAATGCCTCTGTCAACTCTGGCGTATTGATATTTTTATTAGGTTTATGGAAGAAGGCTGATAGAATGTATATCTTGCATGCTGTAACATAGGTTACCTTTCCTTGCATTAATGCTTCCACATTAAATTCATCGTGTTTGTTCCTGGCCAATTTTTCATTCGGAAAAGCCAAACGAACCAATGTTGTTCAGCATTTGGGGGAGAATTCAGTACACCTCTTGACGACATCAATAAAACTGATCTTCGTTTGGATCTCACCTGAAGCTTTTTCACCCGTTTGTTGGTGGCCAACACAGAACCACCGTGGAGTAAACTATTCATACTGCGTGTGCGTCCTTCAAGAAACAAAAAAAGAAAAGGAAAACCAGTAGGGTGTGCCCAAGATCCTTCCTGGTTTTGCAAGGTCTCAGATATCAGACGCAACTTCCGGTACCAACTTAAACTGACACCGGTACTTGGTAACGTCCTGCAAGAGAATACTCACCTGACACAGGACTCAGAAGTCGCAACTGATATCCTGTTTGTTGACGCACTGGCAAGTGCGGCCAAAATGCCTTGTCGGTTGGAACTTCTTTGGGACTTTGTGCATTCAAACCTTGTGGCCAAGCAACTAGAATTGAGCCCCTCTCCCTACACACCTCAGTGAGGTCATTACACCCCGTGATTAAAATTCTTGTTCTGCCTGTGGTGGTTGGGGGACTCAAACCCAATCCTCACTCCTCTCACCAGTTTCACCACAAGCTTCAAATGTAACCTCCCCCCAAGGTGCAAGAATATATTGCAGATTATCTGAGATAGTATCATTCAGTGTTGGCCAAGTCAGACAAGCATTGATTTGCGAAGTCCCTTCAGGGCGAAGCACCATGTGGTAGTGCAGTACATGGCAAGGTGGATGAAATGTCCCCTGCCCCCTCCCCTGCCAGACCCCCCCCCCCACCGAGAAGACAAGGAGGACAAGGAAGAATCGACGACATTACCGGCAAGGGACTTCGCACTGCAGTTGCCTTGAGCACTGCTTCTTGTTGATCCTGTTTCCATGTCCTTTTCCCATCTTTTCCCTTTCAGAGGTGGCAATCATACACACGCACAAGCACGCACGAAACGGTGGGAGTCTGTACTTTTCAAGACTCTCTCAAGTTGTGTTTGTGTCTGTTCATATCAATAACTGCGGACAAAAAGTGCATTTCCTTTTTGCACATGTCCTTGATGGGAACTGGATTTTCACCAAAAAAAGTACACGTGGCATTTTTTATTCTTGCGAACACTTTCCAATCCCTGTGACCTTCAGGGCCAAGCACTGCGCAAAAAAGTCGACCTGGACACAACTCCACTTCATCATGCACAAAGCTGCCGTCACTCATCATCCATTATTCGCAGAGCTCATTCTGTGTCCTCCAACTTCGTTACGAATTTAATTCCCAGAAACAAAGAGCAAAGGCACACTCTGGAATGGTGATTCAATATCACTGTTCTCGTCGATTCGTGCCAAGTAATCCACAAAAATTCTTTTCCTGAAATTTTGCACAGTGAACAAGAGCACGGGCAGAGACCAATTCCAACAACAAGACGCGCGTCAAACCCAGGACCTCGATGCAAAAGGGAGACATGGTTCTTCTCGCAACAGAGACACAACTGGACAGCAATTGAAGCATTCCTCCGACAAGTTTCTGGTCACTTTGAAATTCAGTGACAGTTCCATATGCAGGCAAAGACTGGTACGTGCAATGGGAGAAAAAATAGCTCCACGGAGCTCGCCGTGATTTGAGGAAATTTCAGTTGCTCTGATTTGGCTCACTCTGATTTGGCTCACTCTGATTTGGCTCGATTTTTTGCCAAAATTCTTACTTTTTCCACTCAATATTCACAACATGGGAACTCATTAGCACACACCCAAATGGAACAAATTTGACCAAATGGAACTTTTACACATTGTTTTGCAACAATATCCAGATATCAACCAAAAGAATTGCCCAGTATCCATTTTTAAATTTTCTATGAAAAATGACTTTTTA
>JAAUXT010117163.1_pt1 | contig 12346 bp, 16 predicted proteins | sample 7278171 | NCBI WGS metagenome assembly JAAUXT01 (sample SAMN14350112, study PRJNA611818) | marine sediment metagenome | isolation source: surface marine sediment (1.8m) | place: French Polynesia: Moorea | collected 2018-08
CGATCACCCCACCAACAACTGGTTGTGGTGTCGCTACAAAATTTAGTCGTTTTTTTACAAAAAATCCCACTTTTTTAGGTCCCAAAATCTATTGGGCCCCGCCCCGCCACCCCCCCCCCCCCCCCCCATTTTGTATTTGGGACAGGGCCTGATCCTGTTTTCAAAAATTATGGAAAGAATTATCAGCCACCTCTAGCGATCACGCGCTCTTTGGTTTCGGATTTCTTGTTATGAGCGCTCTCACTCTCTAAACAAAATCAAATTTGCGCCAGTGGTTCGCTTGTGCTCCGCAGACAATGCAGGCAGCTGCAGATGTTTGGTGACGTGAGCTTGATTCCTGTTGCCTTTGCACTGATTCATACTTCGTGTATCACGACGATCAAAACGCAGCTGTTCAACACTCAGTCCAATGCAAACCGTTTTGAAACATTTGAAACGTTGTTCTGCACAAACTTGTGAACCAAGCACCAAACGGTTGCTGACAATGGGTGGGGAAATTGTTGCTTTTCGCGTGTTCGGGTGGATCGTGAAGAGTATTATGCATGGGGTTCAAAAGAAAGAAACGACATCAAAGATGCGGACAAGAACGTACACTTTTATTCTTCCCTGAAAATCACAATGAGAAGGATGTTCACTTGCGACTCATTGTTGAGCGCAATGTGCCGTACAGTGCCGCACTTTCTCGCTGTTCAGAGGGTGGGTGAGAATAACAATGTCTCAACTCGTGTATGTTGTTCTCACTGTCCTCTGACAAGACCTCGCTTCAGTTTCCCTGGCGTCGCATTTTCTCAAATGATGTTGATAGTTATTCCCACGCAACCGTTGCAGAGGGACAACGCAACGCTCAAGTGGTTGCCATGGCTGCACAACGCGTCTGCCGAGGCGACCAAGTTCTACCACTACAAGAAGTGTTTCCGGGACTCGAACCTCGTGCGGCAGCTCAAGATCATCACGCTGTGCGGGTCCCGACCGAGTTCCGACGACGCGCGCCTCACACAGGTCGCCACCGCCATGGAAACCCTGTACGTGTTGTCACGAGCATCTCAAGTGTTCGTTGATTTGAGTTCAATGGCACCTGTGAGAATAGCCAAAGGAGAACTCGAACACAGAAGACATTGTCCTGCCAAGTGTAGATTTGGGTTGGGAACATTTCTACTTGTGTCAATAACTTTTGTTTTGGAAAGCAAAAAAGTGTGTGCGTAGGTGTCTTCTTGCACACTTCAGTTGAAGATTGCTCCGAAACAGGTTTCGTTCCCACCAACTTGCAGCCAATATTTGTGTCTTCTCCACAGACATTATCGCTGACTGTTTTGGTAGTGAACTCAAACATGTTGCATCACAATCAGTGGTGTCCTGGTGTCTGTCTCTGCAGGTACAGCAGCGCCGTGGTGCGCGACGACGCCGGCCGCGAGTGGCGCCTCGAGCCCGATCTCACCCGGCTCTTCCTCTCGTCGAACGACTACGACGACCTGGCGTGGGCGTGGAAGGGTTGGCGCGATGCCGTTGGTCCGGCGGGCCGGGACATGTACGAGGAGAGCGTGCGCCTACAGAACGCCGCCGCGACACAGGCCGGTGAGAACGCTGCTCAACACGCCGCTTCATCCGTTTTGAGAGTCCTGTCAATGACAGCAAGCAATTGGTGTTGTTTGGTTTTGAAGGCTTTTACGAAGATGCCGGGCAGCAATGGAGAGCCTGTAACTACGAAGAACCTCTCCGCAAAACCAAGAAAAACAAACATCTCTTCATCGAAGACATGGTGGACGATCTCCTGCAGCAGGTTGGAAACCAATCACAACAGCTGGTCGATTCCGGTGCCTTTCATCTGCCTTTCGAGCTTTGATATTTCGTGCGGGCATTTGAGAAAATTCCCACCTGTCGTAAAAACAACCAGTGCATTTGAATACAACTCAATTTTTCAGATTGAACCTCTGTACCTCGAGCTGCACGCTTACGTGCGATACAAACTGCAGCAGCGCTACCCCGAGCAGTGTAACACATCGTGGTTCTGCGATGCGGACAGCCCCATCCCTGCCCACCTGCTTGGTACGTTCCAGATTCTCAAGAAGTACACTGCAATAATGTTCAAAGACGTGTGGTGTTCTGGCAACATGTCATGCACCTGTGGACAAAGAGGGAGGGGGTGACCTAAGCATTTTTGGAAATATATCGAAGGGAAAATTCAAAGGGGCGCACTAAAACTTGGCACACTCAAACTTTGCTCCGTGCTTGACCTGCTGTGTTCTCTTCAGGAAACATGTGGGCACAGGAGTGGTCAATTTACGACCTGGTTCAACCGTATCCCGATGCTGGCTCCATCAGCGTCACAGAGGAGATGGTCGCTCAAAACTGGACCGTCCAGCGGATGTTCAAGTCAGTGTGTCTGCTGAAACCACAAATCCTGTTTTCCACCGACACCCCTCCAACAAATTCACGCGAATTTCACATGAGAAAGAGAGAAAAAATATCACATAAAGACCCCACAGTAAAATGTCACTGGCAGCACAAAAATATTGAAGCATTGAGATGGCAATCAAAGATCTCTCGAAAGAAAGTGTGCATTTTTCCCTCATTGTTGGTACTTTGCAGGACGGCAGAATCTTTCTTTGCGTCCATCGGGCTGGAGAACATGACCAGCACGTTCTGGGAGAAATCGATGAAGACTCGCCCGGAGGGACGTGAGGTGGTCTGCCACGCCTCTGCTGAAGACTTCTCCACTCAGGACGACTTCCGGTTTGCGCTTTTGCCTTCCGTAGATTTTCCTTGAAGATTTGCTTTCCGTTTTGACAGCCGACAAATTCGATGTTCGTTCTTTGACACTGTTGTTGTCTTCTCTTCAGAATTAAAATGTGCACCGAGGTGCGGCAGTCCGACCTGCAAACCATCCACCACGAGATGGGCCACATCGAGTACTTCATGGCGTACAGGAACCAGACGCAGCTCTACCGACAGGGCGCCAACTCCGCCTTCCACGAAGCTGTAAGTTGCACACACAATTTCAAGTGACCTTTCGTCGCGCCAAGTAGCGAGCGAACCTGTGTTACCCACTTCCGGCAGGTGGTCAAGGCACATTGAAAAGAATTTTGAGTGTTCATCGCCCTGCTATCTATCTGCTGGGGAAGAGTGGCGCTCGACTGAGAACATGAATCAGGGAAATGGACAAACCCACCCCACCTTCTCCCATTGTCAATCGCTATCAAGGTGACAGGCATCCCAAAAAACGTTCAGTGTCCAGTCACATTCAAATGTCCACACCCTGATAAACGTCAGACGGCTGTCGTCGAATGATCTTGCTGTGTTTGCGTGAGACATGTTGTGGCGGGCAGTGGAAATGGAATTCACTGTCGAAAGTTGCCCTTCAATTGGGAGTGCACACTACCCTGTCTCATCGCAGATCGGAGACACCATCGCGCTGTCTGTAATGACTCCTGCTCACCTGACGGAGCTGGGGCTGCTCCGGACTCAGAGCACCGGTACGTAATGTCAGATCTCCTTGCCTTTTGGCGCTCGGCGATTTCAAGAAGCCTCGTGTGCCCAACACCAAAAGCTACATGCAGTCTGTTGCTTCAAGAAATAGACTCGTTCCTCTCACAAGCGATACAATTTATTTGTACGGGTACGTCCAAGTTTTCTTCACAATACACAACCACCTCGACCACCGCCAAGATAGCGCGTGTCTTTCTGGCGCGTGTTCTTGTTGGACAGTTTTTCTGACAAAAGAAAAATTAGACGCGAACACTTGAGCAACACAAATAACAGCACAGCAAGTTTCACTTGAGTTGCAGGGAGGACTCGGGAAAGGAACCTGAACTTCCTGATGAAGACCGCGCTCAACAAGGTCGCCTTCCTGCCGTTCGGGTACCTCGTGGACAAGTGGCGCTGGGACGTGTTCAGCGGGAGAACCACGAAACAGCAATACAACCGACACTGGTGGACATTGAGGTAAAAAGGACTGGATTTGTCGGGTTCATTGAGGGAACAAGGAGTGTTCCTCCCATCCAGTGGTTTGAAGGGACGCACTTGCGGAGTACCCTGTGGCAGCACAAAATTGGTGCCAGGGCTTCTTTTTACCCACTGGTCCTTTGGGTTGTTCATCCGTCGAGAAAAGTCCCTGAACTGCCCCCATGCGTGTACAGTTTCTGTTGATATTCGCTGCTACACGGCACAGGAAATAATTCAGTATGCATGTACAAAGCATCGCATCGTCAAGTGAATTTTGCGTGCCTTTTGTTTGTTCGCTCTTATTGTGATGGGTCTGTTGTGCTGGTGAAGAGTTTCATTTGTGAAAAAAAAAAAACCATCCGTGTGTACAATGGCAACTGAACACCTGAACAGAGCACCTGAAGATCTTTGTTCATTTCAAGTGGAAAAGTGTCTGTGTGTTGTCTGTCAACTCGTCAAGTTCGAGTCTATTCTTGTGTCTCTATTTGGTGCAGTTTCCTTGACCTGCCTCTTTTGTCCTTGTCATCGTCAGGGTCGGTCTGCAGGGCATCGCTCCACCCGTCACCAGGAGCGACGACGACTTTGATCCTTTGGCCAAATACCACATCGCTTCCAACGTGCCTTACATCAGGTAGACCGACATGCAGACACTTCCTCTTGCTCCTTTGAGACTTCTTGCTCTTCGCTGTTAAAAGAATCGTCCACCACACAATTGTCAGGGAAATGGCTCAAACACTGGCAAATGTTTTCTTGCCTTGATGGTCAGGTTGTTTTTGAGAAAAGGTACCGAATCTCTATGTTGGTAAAATGCTCTTCACTGGTATGCCACGTTGCTTGCAGATACTTCCTCAGTTTTATTGGGCAGTTCCAGTTCCACAAAGGTCTCTGTGAAGCCAAGGGCCACACTGGAGACTTGTTTGATTGTGATATCTACCGCTCGCGTCCAGCAGGGGAAAAACTCAAGTGAGTTTGAAAATCTTTGCTTTTTGTCTGAAATTCTCTTGTGTGTCTCTTGGGTGCGAAATCAACTCTGCAAATTGGTACTGACTGAGTGAAAAGACCCTTTGTCCTGTCAAGTGGATGAACAGGTTGAAACCGATATGAGAACAACAACACACTCACTCACTCACTCACTCACTCACTCACTCACTCACTCACTCACTCACTCACTCACTCACTCACTCGGTTGTTTTGTGACGGCAGAAGTGCGTTGGAGCTGGGGTCGAGCGTCGAGTGGCCTGAAGTGATGTGCAAACTGACCGGGATCAGCAAGTTCGACGCGTCCGCGATCAACTCCTACTTCCGCCCGCTGATGGAGTGGCTCCGCGAGTACCGCCGGCAGCACGGCTACCGGACCGGCTGGAAGAAGCCTCAGGACGTGCTGCCACAGTTCTTCGAGGACTCATCTTGATCAAACCAGGACCTAAGAATTCCAAATTAGGCGAACAATGTTATTTTGGTTCGGAAACTCCAGCGCGTCCGGTGGGATCAAAGCAAGGTTTTCAAATCTTTTGTTTGGCGGTGTGGACGGCTGAAGCAAAAAATTGTTTTGTTCCAACAAGACGAAATTTCTTCTTCCAATCTTGATCTCTCCGTAAAGTGAAGGAAGGTGCTCGCGAGTGATCGACACACAGCAAATTTGGCTGTGCCGCTTGGAAAAAGAAAAACTGAACCCCAGGAGAATTGATACCGGTACAAGTTCAAGAGAGAAGAAACTATTTATTTTCCATAAATTTCTCTTTGTCCTTTCTGTAACAGTGTCGTACTTATGTTCACGGCTTGCCCGAAATTGTCTTTGTCGCGTGTCGTTGTATCTATGTCTAACCTGCAGAGCTTTCGTGTGCCGTCATCGGGGCTATCCAGACTGCGCACCTTCAACGTCGGGCTTGTTTGGCTGGATTCTGATACATGTACGTGGTTTGTGCACGCGGGCGAGTGTGTGTGTGTGTGTGGGAATATTTCTTTGAAGAACAGGTGTCCACCACCCCAAGACCGCTTGTAAAGAAGCGTGCAGCTCCTTGTTCAAAATGTTGACTTAATCACACAAGCTAAAGCTTCAGCCTCTCTTGCCCGAGAGGTCAAGGGTTCCTCGTGGGAAAATGTTGGTGTCAAACTCACCGCGCAGTCTGGTTGGGGCCTTGTTCTTTCTCGAGAAATTGTTGGTTTCTGATTTCACGCATGTTGCGCGTGAAATTGAAAAAGTGCTATACTTTTCAAATGTGTGACCTTGTGATCTTTCTGAAGGGAAATTGTGTCTGAAATGACAGGAACATCGTTGTCCCTGTCGTGGTTTGTGTTTCCAAATTTGAGATGCGAGGGCATTGTGTGTCGTGAAAGTGCTTCAAAAATGGGGCTTCCTGCAGTCTAATTGATCAAGATGCGTTCTTTCTCTCATTTCTGCTTCCTTGGCGGGGGAGGGGCTGCTTTACAGCGGTTGATTTCTGTGGAAAAAATAACGCTTTGACCAGGGCTGAAAACAGCCTGGAGTAGAATCGCGCAAGAAAATGCCTTGTTTGGTTCGTTGGCTACAAACTGCATCACTGGCGAGTGAATGGTGCAGCTACATTTTGGTGGGGGTGGGAGATACGCCGGTCTGAAACTTATTTTCATTGAAATGCTTCAAGGAACTGTTTCTCTTGTGTTTGTCAAACAAGTTTGGTTGAACTGCCATGGTGATTCAAACTGACTGCGTCTGTATTACAAATTCAAAAGCTGGAAAACAGGTTGATTTTCTTGAACGCTTTTGCATTGCCAACGCAGCTGCAGAGGTGATCGATCGAAAAGAACCATCGCATTGAGTTTTGCAGATGTGTAATTTGACTTGCAACGTGCGCGACAGCGTCGTTATGACAAACAACATCAATATTGTCACAAAAACAACAAGATCTGAGACTGAATAAAAAACATGTTCACTTATTTTGGCAGAGTACAGAATTCGCTACAAGTGCGCGAAACACGCGAGGAACAACACAGAAAGGAAATGTTCCACAATTCTCCTTCAAACATGGAAGGTTCCGGAATTCAACCAAAATGAACCGATAAACTGACCCACCCAAAAGGAAGGTCCAAACTCAATTGTTGTGGTTTGGGGAAAATCTTGAGTCACCTTAAAACTTCTGCCGTTTTGTAAAAGTTGACTGGGATTTGGACAACTTGGGGGGGGGGGGGACGCCTGTAGAAATCAGCCACATCATTGACGGGTGCGTTGGTTCATCCCATGCAGTGGCCACGAGAAACCACCTGCAGCCTGGGTCATTCAACCCCAAATTCGCAACAAAACACAGCCGATGGCTTCAGTTTATCAAACACTGTCACCATGCACGACACCATCCGCCGTCCACTTCTGCATTCAGCCTGTTCGGCGGCTGTTTTCAGCAGAGGTAGGTAAACAGGAAATAGAGCCCAACGACTCCGAGAAGAACCCACGTGATGGAGGTGACGTAGAGGCCGAACACGACGATGGTCGGATCGCAGAAAAAGGGACTTGATGGGTTCCTTGACATCATGTTGTGAAGACTGAAGATCCATACACTGCCTGCAACAAACGAGAAGGGATGCGCTGGAGAGCTGGTTGACATGCACACAACGAGTGTGGGAACTGGATCCATGGGAATGTCACGAACCACACAGAGAAAAGCCTTTTGCCAAACAAAAGTCGCAAAACGAGAAATAATACCTGTTGAATTCAAAACCTGCACAGAAACGCGATTCGACTGACGGAGGAGCACATAAAGTTCTTCAACCGACAAGTTTCGGTCAGTTAGTTGCTCCTCCTGAACTACAACAATTGCTCCGTGGGAAGAACTGCTGAAACTGCCCCTTGGTTGTTGTTCCCCTTGAACACTTGTGTTCCCCCCCCCCCTCCGCCACCCTCTATTCTGGAGTGAGAGAAGTTGCTCCAATGAGCTGCTTCTTCTTCAACCCATTATCTTTCAGAGGAATTGCTCTCTGTGGACTCGTGTATCGGGAACTGACACAGGAAGTCTTCCCCCCCCCCGCCGGCTCCACTGTGCGCATGCACTCGCAACAAGCTTGCAGCCGGCCACGCCACGAAGACGACAACGTTTTCTCCCACGATATGAACTGCGAGATGGATTTTTGACTTGCCGACAATCGCCTTCAAATCAAGAAATTGCCTCATCTTCACCATTGTCTCTGACCATGCACAAGGTTCAATGAAGGAAAGGCTTTCCCAGGTATTAGCTTTGAACCCGCAAATGTTACATTGTCGTTGGTTTGCAAATCTGCACCGACAACAAACAAGAAGCCTGTTCATGTACGCAACCCACTGACCGGCAGTTGAGATCGAGTTCATGCAACAGATCTTGTGTACCTGCGATGAGCCAGCCGAAGTTCCAGAGTCCTACCAGTACGGACACGGAGAAGGTGCACAGGTTGTCCTTCATGTCACACACGTGCACGTAGCACATGTGCATGATTTTCAGCCAGATCGTTATGACCTGAAGCAAGAAAGGTAATCTTGGATTTCATTCGTTCAGAATCTGTTTCCAAAACACAAGATTCCCTTGTCAAGCGGAGAAGTCGTCTGCATGTTGTGTACTCATAAAAGTGACTTCCTTGAGAAATGGTGTCGTGGACTTCAAAGACTTGACTGATTTGAGGCCCAACCTGGGTCATGCCCATGATGATCATGTAGCGAGGAATCCACACTTCGGCGGGACATGAGTCCTTGTACTCGATTCCTGCAAGTTAAAAACACAACAGGTGTTTCAAGACCCAGAGGCTTACTTTTCTCACTCAGTTTGAATTTTACAGACTCGTTGTGCCCTCCAGCGGATTCAGCACCGGGTGCGAGGGAGTCATTGTTTCCATGTTTGGTGTCTCGACAGTATTCAAAACATGCACGCTCTTTTCCAAATACAGGTCAGGTTCGGCTTCCATCTATCCTTGGCGTGCAAGAACCACCAAAAGTGTCGGAAAGCCTTGATTATGGCGACTGTGCATCTTGAACAACAGAACCCAAAAGTGTCCCTGACCCGCGACGATCATGGCGATGGGCACCGCGGACAGCACGAGCATGAAGAGCAGCCAGAGACACGCGCTGCGGACGCCGCTCTCCTCCGCCGACTTCGTCATCTTCGTGCACCTGCAGCGGAAACTTTGAAAACTTTCTTGCTTCGTGTCCCCCCAGTGACGAGCGAACGGAACGTTTTTCAGTGCGGGGCTTTGCACCAAATCACACGCACCTGGTCCAAAGATGTTTCTTTGATCTGTCTCTTTTCTGCTTTCTCAGTCAGGTGACACCTTCCTTTCCTTCCTCTCGTTGACACTTTCCACGCGTCTTTTTGTTCACGATTTCTTGTTTCTTTTGGGCATATTCACGTCAAATGATACTTGGTCCAAAAATTCCCTTTTGAAACAGTCACTCACAAAAGCAGGTGAACAGCGGGATTGAGCAGACCTGATAAGGAACGAGGTCGCGCCCGAATGGGAACAAACAAACGATGATAACAGTTGATCAAGGTGCATTTGCATTTTAATGGAGAAGATGATGTTGTTATTTTGTCGTAAAAATTGCTCTGGTGTGGGTTTCACTTTTCTCTCCATGTCCTTCTGTTTTGGTTGTGCGTGCCGTGACGCGTGTGCCGAGACAGCTGGGACTTGATCCAGAGTTGGTTTTCTCATGAATACTGACAGATGAATCTTATTCTCTTTCTTGAAACAAAAAAAGTCTCTCCTTGTTCTCATTGCAGTCCACGTTCAGTTTTCAGTCTTGACCACTTTGAACACAGATTCAGATTTCTGCAGATTGCTCTTTTCTCATCATGTCCACTTCTGATGCGGCACGGACCACTCTGGGTGCACTCAACTGAGACCTGGGCTGAGAAGCACTTCAAAACAAGCACTTGTGGAAATAGAGACTGTTTATTTGGGAAAACGGTACAAAAAAATTGGCAACAATTGTCATGTTTTCCGTCTGTCACAAACAAATTTATCAATTGCAGGAGTCAACTGAGTCTCAGACAGTCTTCATTTCACTGACTCCCAGGCGCTCAGCCAGCTCCTTCTGCAAATGAGATGACGTGAAACGATCTGTTTTGTCCACCACTCAAACACCTGACCGCACGAAAGCAAATGTTGCAACACGCAGACTCTGTCGATAAGATTAGCAGGGACCCTGTGGGTGTTTGTACCAAATTTGAGGAATGTTGTTGGGGCCAAGATCTGTGGCAAGAACCCTGGTTCCACAAGACTTGCGTGCACACTCGTGGGGCAAAATATTTGTCTGGGGAGTTGGGGGAGGGCTCCCAGGTCCCAAGGTCTGCTGGAGTGTTGGCTGAAACTCACCGCAAACTGAATTTGGTTTGGATGGTAGGGAATACCTCCAACCTCGTCACAATGCTTCATGTGTTTCCGCTCAGGGTCTCCAGCCACCAGAACCTCCGACTCGCCTTCAGCCTGCAATTTTCTGGGTGTCAGTCTGGTGTTGCTTTGCAGACAGACAGCAATTTGTTTTGACCTTGAGTTGACTGAAATACGTACTGGTTCAAGGTTTCGCATCAAACCCATGAGGTCTCCCGAGCGCTCAGCAAACCCTGGAGCGAACGCCTCTGGATCCACTACCACGTAGCACTGACCCTGAAAACATCAAGGGCACCACCACAGTCTACGTAGCTGTCCACAACGTATCGCAAATCAACGCGATGCTTCGCGCATCGCTCACTGGCTGACGCTGAGATGTGGATGGTGAACCAATCCGTCTCCAGTTGAGCTCGCACTGACATTTGGCTTGACAATATCTGATCGCGTTGTGCTGATTCCAAAGCAGGAGGTCCATTCTGGAACGCATCACAAACAGTGCTCAGTTCTCACCAGGTCAGCTTTGCGGTCGAACTCTTTCCAGCTGCGCACGTTGGGTCCCGCTGTGGCTCCACTGAGTATGCTGCAGAAGTACTCCACCATCATCATCAGCCCGTACCCCTTGTACCCGCCTGCAAGTCAAACACAAAAAGTTTGTCTCACCATGGTTGTCTGCTGTTCCACGGGACACTTCACAGAGTCACATATTATGCAGCGTATGCTGGAGGAATGGATGTCTGTCCTGCATGTGCACACTCGCTACAGAATGAATAGTCCTTCAGGACTCACTTGTGCCTTCCATGCCTCCCAGTGGCAGCAAGCCGCCGCCATTCTGAACTTCTGCTGGGTCGTTCGTTTCCTGTGGACAACGACAAATCCTTTTCCTACGTGTGTGGTTTGGACGCAAGGCACTGTCGGAGTGTGAAACGGCACCTGGACTCAAAAGTGCACAAGGTCCTGTTCACTCTGTGGTCGTCCGTGTCAAAATGTCCTGGGTACCTCCGAGCCCGTGTCACAAGGTATCTTGATACCTTTTCACACAGACGATCACAGAGCCCCCAAGCGGGTACCTTCTGACTCGCCAACAGCGCATCCATTGCGACCTTGTTGGGGAAAGCAGAACACCTCCACTGTGGACACACGCCGACTTCACTGGGGTGCAAACACCAACCACGCTTCAAATTGTTGCTCAGTTGTCGTTACCAAAGCGAAGGCGTGTGTGAAAATACCAAGATCTACATGACTGCCGAACCTTTCCGGCTGCGTCGCAGCCCCAGCCGTTTGGAATGGATGCTCCCTTTCTTCTCGCCAACTCAACCTGAATTACAAACGTTGAGAAAAACACGTTGAAGGTGACCCTGCTGGATGGCAGTTCAAAGAATTCTGTGTGGAGGTTGATTTCGCTCTGCTTTCACTGCCCCATTGTCAGCTTCGTTCGCCCAAAAGCTGATGCAGAGGGTGACAAACAAATAAGAGAAGGACCACACCGAGGCGCACCTTCCCGACGGCGACGGCGCTGGTCGCCATGTCGAGCACGAAGTCGTCTCCGCCCGGTCCCGGCGCCGCCACAGCGATCGGATTCGTCCCCAGCGTCGCCTGCAACGGACAACAGTCAAGTTCACCCAACATTACTCGACGAAAACACTGGCTATGTCCAGGTGGCTCGCTGATTTTGACCTGAAATGACTTTTGACAAAAAGAGGAGATCTGTTTGGAAGTGCTGAACAGAGAGCCAGTTTGACCTCAAAGGGCAATAAAGGCTGTTTTTTGCCTCCATGCTGAGTACCAGAACAAGATGTGCGTATTTTCATGAGGACCATGAACAATGGTAACAGTTGGGGAACGTTGTTTCTTTCGGTGCGACTTACGGCAGATGTAATTTGAAACAGTGAAACACGTAAATGACTGGGACAACTTTCATCAAGCTAACCACCTTTTCTTTGAAGTCCTTACAAACTAAGATGATCTTCAGACTCTCCACAACTGTACACCTGTGCACCAAGGTTTACCTTGAATACAGCTCCAACCACCGACGAAAAAACAACAAGAAGTTCCGAGGCGGGAACCCTGATGGTCGCGGAAGCGC
>JAAUXT010032059.1_pt1 | contig 12345 bp, 8 predicted proteins | sample 7278171 | NCBI WGS metagenome assembly JAAUXT01 (sample SAMN14350112, study PRJNA611818) | marine sediment metagenome | isolation source: surface marine sediment (1.8m) | place: French Polynesia: Moorea | collected 2018-08
ATTTGAGGAGCTTGGTCCGATTTGTGAGCTTTTGGAAAAAGCGAGCGAAATCGGAGTGAGCGAAATCAAATCACCTATAGGCAGCCTCTTCCAAAAGTATGTCAGCAGCACTTTCATGGTCAAGATGAGGATTGATTTGGGATCTTTTGGGCTTTTTTGGTTCATTTTGGGTTGGGGATAATGCGTGAGGAAGGAATTTTTCAATTTTGAATTTTTAAGTTTCTGAGGTCAAAAAGGTCAAATTTGGAAGTGCAGAAAAAATAGGGTGTGAATGTAGAAATGTCTCTGTATCTCAGAAGGTACAAATATTTGGTGAAGGAAGTATATTGATGAAATGTTGTATATTGTATGGGGGTTTGAGAGGTAGCATTCAAAGGAGGATTTCTGAAAAATTTTATGTGGTTTTTAGGTGGGGCTAAAGTAAGGGTTGAAAAGTTATTTTTATTAGAAAATTTAAAAATGGATATTGGTCAATTCTTTCAGTGAATATATTGCTGTGAAACAATATATAAATTTCCATTTGTTGAAATTTGTTCCATTTAGGTGTGTACTAAATGAGTTCCCATATTGTGAATGTTGAGTGAAAAAAGCAAGAATTTTGACAAAAACAGTGACCCAAATCAGAGCAAGCCAAATCAGAGTCAGCCAAATTAGAGCAAGCCAAATCAGAGCAAGCTAAATCAGAGCAAGCGAATCAGAGCAACTGAAATTTCCTCAAATTACCGCGAGCTCCATGGAGCTATATTTCTGCGGATTGCAGGCATTAGGAATGTCCCTGTTTTTGCTTCTCACCTTTCTTGTCTTCAAATCAAAACTCCTCTTTCTTTCTTGAGAAAAAACACGAAAATTGTTGATATTTTAGCTTTGCCTTTCTCCTTTACCCGCGCACAGAACTCACAGGAGCAAAACGACATTCCTCCGGCGCTGCAAGGTGTTCCGGTTTTCCCTTTGTTTTCTGGCATGTACGAATCCTGGATCCTTGTGGCTTTTTGCCCACCACTTAAGGATCACACACCAACCCAGGACAGAATCGAGCCCCAAGCTCCAAATCTGGATTTGCCAAACAGCGAGAGTCAAACCCCACACACCCAGATGTGAGAAAGACTCTTGCGATTCGTCTTGAACAGAGAGAAACGGATTGCGACAGAGGAAGTCAAGCAATGGCGGCTCTCTCAGCTCAGCGGAACTGAAGCTGTCACTCGTGTCGGCAACCCAACGACACAAAACTTCCGCTGGAATTTGTTTGAAGGTCCCTAATTGAGAAATACATCAAAGAACTTGAAGAAAGGTCCGGCAATTCCAGTGCGGCAGTTTCCGTTGAGCCGGCTGACCCCCCGCGTTTGCTTGTCGTCCTGCACCTGACATGATGGATTTTGGGAGCGGTGGCCGGGTGGTGACCAGGCAGGTGCTGAGCGGACGGGGGTCAAGCACCCAGGAGCTCGAGGGTCTGATTCAGCGTCCTGAGCCGTTGTAAATATTTAACACAAACTCCCTGCAGTTCAGTACTCGCTCTGTCCGTCTCGGCCGCTGTCAGTGTGCGTTCGAGTTGATTTGGAGTACAGCCTCAGGGTAGCCTCACGTTCCTTCAACAAAAAATGGGCATGTGTATTTCTTTCCCAACAAATGAGTTTGAAACAGCAAATTTCGTGAAGTGCTTTCGGCAAAGCTTCCACTGCGTACAAAAGTTGGGCTCCAAGTGTACAAAGAGAAGTTTTTTTTGTTGTTTGTGAGGTCTGTGCCGAATCTTGTTTGACGCAGAACAGCAGGTAACAGCCGTTCAAGTCATCTGTGGCTAATTCTTGTTGATCAAGCTGAGACCCTCCACCACCGCACTCAGGGGATCTCCCTTTAATCCCAGCGGAGTTTCAGCCTTAGCCGCCACGATACTGATCACGAGGCCGTCGACCTCAAGTCGCGTGGAAAACACCGCCGTCATCGGCCGTTGTCATTTGAAAACCGAGGTGAAATGAAGTCCTCATAGAGGTGCGAAGGCAGATGTTCTGCGGTCTATCTACACTCTACATCCTCGTTTCGTGTTTGCTGTCATCTCAGATGTTGACCTTCCAGGTCAGGTCGTTGACTCCAACACGAATAAGCTGGACCCGAGTTGTACCGTTCAGAACAGATACGGATGCAGAGGGTTTGGACATTGGAAGGGTTTCCCAGACACTCCGTTTCGTTGGTACAGCAGCAAGGTTCCCTGGCTTGACGCGCTGACGTACGAGGGGGCCCAAGTTCTGACGACCCTTTACATGCAAATATCAGGTTGAAAGTACGTGTCGACAAATGAGCGCGCAACTATAGGCGTCCTGGTTTCCAAAGGTGATACAACATGCTTTGCGCAACCGCCAGAACTTGGATCACCCTCGTATGAAGGTTCCCACACAGTTGGTGCAAGGCCGACAAATGCTGAAAAGGGAAAATCTGTTCGTGCACCAGCAGTAGATCTATTTGCCGCGTCCCCGGAATCTAGATCCGCACCAGTTGTCTGACCTCTGTCTTCGCTTCTTCTGCTGGTTCCCCAGAACTTCACTCGGGACCTGGGATCTCGACGTTAATCTTTGCTTCCTGTGTTTCTGACAGGCTGCTGATCCGTGCAGACCAGAGTGTGTGGCCTTAGGGGCTTCGGTTTGTCCACTCAGCAATCCTGGTTTCTCTCCAGCCTTTGCCCTCTTGATCTGTTGTCATCTGTACACGCCTGAGGACCTGAAACAAAAGCGCTTTGTGACTGCCGTGGCGCTTGCCCGAAGTGTGTCTGGTGAAGATCTCTTGCAGAATCTTTCAGCCACACACAAAGGAGGCTTTCAGGGATCACAAACCAGCCGCCCTCCTTCCTGTGACACCCCACGCTGAATGCTCCATGGGTGAGACAGACCCATGAAAATCTTATCAGACCCCTTGATAAGCTCTTCACGTATCGCCCGTGGGAAGCCTGTACTGTACAAACGAAGCCTCTCTCTGGTTGAGGCGAGGAATCGAGCGGAACTTCACCTGCAGTGAGCGCTAATGTGTCATGATGTGTCTCTCCCCCTGGGCTTCGGTGAGCGCCGGAATCCAATGGGACCTAGTGGAGCCCAGGATTGAGGTCAAGGCTTGAGTCCAAACAGGTGGCAAGGTGGGGAATGAGGACAGAACTCCAACGTCGGAAAGAAAGCGTGTTCGCCTGATACGCAAAGTGTTGAGGGTGAATGACTCTTTTGGAGAGTTGGGTGGCGGTCTCCCTTGTCCCCCTCTGACTCCACCCCTGGGATTATGGGGGAGATTTCTTCCCACAACCCGTTCAAGCTGCGTGTGTGTCGCAAACCATTGGAGTGTCATAATCTCAATGTCCCGTACCCCGCAGACAGTTGCTGAGAGCTGCAGAGGCCATTAAGACGTCCATCACTTGATTATCCCTGGGAATTAAACTCCAGTGAATCTTGTGTCTTGGCTCAGTGAATCGTGAATAAGTGAAATTGGACCTTTTTTTGCAGTGATGAATTTTTCATACATGTGACACTCATCCGATTACGCGCCGGAAGGAAAACATTCACACATCTGTTGAGCAAGCAACAACACGAGGTTTTCAGGTGATTTGATAAGGCTGCACCATTGAAGGGCGCTTTTTGAAAAAGTGACCGAAATGGTAGCAACTGAAATCAAAGCACCTGTAGGCAGTGTCTACCAAAAGTATGTTTTCCCCTGTTTCATGGTCAACATGAGGATTAATTTTGGATCTTTTGGGCTCTTTTGGTTCAATTTGGGTTGGGTACAATGCACCAAGAAGAATTTTGGGAAGTTTGAAGTTTAAGGTTTTTCAGGTCAAAAAGTTCAAATTTAAATGTTTGGAAAATCTATGGTATGAATGTAAAAATGCATCTGTATCTCACAAAGTGTAATTATTTGGTAAAACAAGTCTGTTGATACTTTTTAGCTGGGGTCAAAGGTGGGTAGAAAAGTCATTTTTGATGGAAAATTTAAAAATTGACATTGGGTAATTCTTTTGGTTATGATGTCAATTTCATTCTATTTGAGTTTGTGTCAAATGAGTTCCCAAGTTGTGGATGTTGAGTTGTATGGCAAAGAATATTGATAAAATACTGACTGAAATCAGAGAAAAAAAATTAGAGGAACTAAAATCAAAGCAACTGATATCAGAGCAACCGAAATCAGAATTTCCTCAAATCACTGCGAGCTTCATGGATCTATTTTTGACCTTGCTTTACCACAATTGAAATTGTATTTTGGGATGCAAAATTTGTTTGCCTTTGCCATAGGAGATGGAGAGGAAGGATACCGAAGGACCAGGCCTCACCTGACGCTCGGAAAGTCAACTTCTCGATTCGACAGCTCTTGACGTTTGCACACAAACAAAACACGTCGCAATGGAAGGCAAATACAGAATTTAAACCAATTTATTCTTGCTTGGACTGGTCCAGTCACAGTTGAGGGTGCAGAGGGCGATCCATAAACCTTAGAGGAACAATCCTTCGGATTCTGTGACGCCACAGACGCCACCTTTTGTTTTTTGTTTGGTGAACTGCTGAGGGGGAACCTGGGTTCGCCCCTGGTTACTGCCCTGTTTTTGCAAAGGATCAGTCAGGGAGTTCGTCTTTTTGAGTCTTCCTTTTATGTGACAGATGCACAGCGCAGGTCTGCCGTGCACCAGATACCTTGTTTTTCTCCGAAAATTGCCTTCGTCAATTTAACGAGCACCATCTTTTCTAAACACGCATGAACAAACAAGGGACCATTAAAGTAATGGTGTTCACCCACTTCAAGCTGGACAAGCAACCCATGTATGATTAGGACGAGTACAAATGAGTACACACGAGTGTGGATGTGCCTCGTTGAGTATTCAATGAATGTGGATCCACACAAACACCGTGTTGGTGTGTGAGACTGAAAGTGCACCCGTGGCACCTATGTGTCACACACAACAAGCATGATGTAATCCCGTAAATTGCCTGGGTTCAAAAAGGGTGAAGAGGTTTTGTTAGGGTGTGGGTTGGTGATGGTGGGTGGAAATGGTTCTGCAGGTGAAGACAAGCCGGTGTGTGTCTTCACCCACCATCACCCAGTCTTAAGGGGTGGCCACACAGGGCCGCGTTTATTTTTTGACGCGCGTCAATTCCGTGTTTTAATGCATGATTTCAACCCCATGTTGCTCGAGGCTGCCATTGACTTTTCCCAGGAAAAACATCTCACAAGACATTTTTGACAGAATTGACGCGCGTTAATTTGGCCTGTGTGGCCACCCCTTCATCCTCACCCACCCAAACTGGTCCAAACTCATCCAGGTCCTTCTGGATTACCAATCTGGGCCTATCTGGAATCAGAAAGGCTGTCTGCATGTTTTTGCTTTTGCTGCTTTATCAGGACAGATCTGTCTCCCCTTTTGGAGTATTCACACAAGGAAACAGTGACGCCCACCCAGCCACCTTTGACTTGGGAGAGAGTCCGAGTTTTACTTGTGTCTCCTTTGAGGACACTCCACCTGAAAAGACAAAAATAACAAAAGACTTGGCAAGTATAATACAGTACAGACCAGATTAGCTCAGGGGTATTTTTGCGCTGGAAATTCCATATGTTTGCCTCAATTACCAACTTGTTGACTTTATGTTTCCACGTCGTGCGTCACCGAAGAGCTCCAATTTGCACCTGGGGTACTTGTGGAAACTGATCACACGACAAGACACGAAAACACTCGAGACCGCCTTTTCGACCTCGGCCCTTTTTCTCCAGATCCCTTGTCAGTTCAATGAACTGGGTGCACAGGGGCAACTAAACAATGTTGTTTTGCTCTCCGATATACCCTGGCTTTTTTGATCAACGTAATTTGAGAATCGAAAAGCTGGAGGAATCCCTTTTGTCGATCGCAGGAATGTTCAGTGCAGAAATGCCACCTTTCCCTTTCTTGTGACTCAAGTTCTGTGATGGCGTTGCTTGTTGAGCCACTCATGCCTGCAGACAGAACTCTTTTGAGTCCAGTCAGTCTGGCGGTTTCGTCGAAGCGGCAACGAAAGCCTTTCTTTCTGCGTGGCACAACTCGTTCCGTTGTTCTGTCACAGACATCGTGAAAGCACAGCAAACTGCACTCCCAACTAGGGTTGTATACTTTCCCGGCGAATACGATGAAACAGAACCCGGCCAATTGAAAGACATTTTCGAGGGTGGAAAATGCGCCTCAATCTTTGGGCCTGTCGTTGCGTGGACGGGCTGGAACAGAACCAGCAACAAAAACACAACTGCAGGTGGCCAAATGTGGATATTGGCGTCGTCAGAGAGCAGCCTGCGTGTGGTAACTTCAGTCAGAAACAAGGAAGAGGAGGGCACTCAGCACCCTGTCACCATGAGGGCTGCTCCTTGAGTGGCACATGCCCACTTTCCAATGACATGGGTCAAATCAAGTGACAAGGAGATGGACAAGCCGCAATTGACCGTTCCTCGCAGATCCAGGGCCGAGTCCCCAGGTGTCCCTGGAGAAAGTTTCTTTTCTCCCACGACCCCACGACACTTTTGAGACGTGAGTGAGAGAAACAAAAACTCATGGACAAAAAAAACAACAACAAACAAACAACCTGTTTGTCAAATGTTGCAGCAACAACGGCACAAAAGACAGTTTTGCAAGTAGCCTCTCAAAGAGATCTTTCTCTCAAAAGGTTTTCACAATTGGGTGGGTTTTTTGGGTTGCGTGACTGCGACTCTGACAAAGAATTTCAAGCCGAAATAATGCATTAAAACGGATTGTGTGAGACACAAACATAACGTTTGCTCCTTTCGTCATACAAAGTAATGTGTGTGTGTGTATGTGTGTGCATGTGCGTGTGTCTGTCTGTCTGTCTGCTGTCTGCTGTCTGCTGTCTGTCTGTCTGTCTGTCTGTCTGTCTGTCTGTCTGTCTGTCTGTCTGTCTGTCTGTCTGTCTGTCTTGCCGGGGAGGGAAATCGCACTGAACACACTGAACTTTTCTCAACCAGCAGTTCTTCTCTCGTCTTTCTGCACCCATGTGTGAGCCATTCCACAGACCGCGAGGCTTTAAGCTCAGCTTCCTGGGCATTGAGAGGTTTAGCGAATGGACGGGTGCCCTTTACGTTCGAAGCAGGTCAGGCTCTTGAAAGATAGACACAGGATTGACTGAGCAGCGTTGAGTGACAGTTTTCCGTGAGAATGACAAAACACATGGAAAACTGAAACCCACAAATGAAGACAATCCCTTTGGTTTCCTGATGGATGGTTGACACAGGGACCGGACGTCTCGCCCTTTCGTACAAACAAATCCACATCTGTCAGTTGCAAACAGTCAGCCCTGCTTGTGGTTTCGGATGTTTGGGGTGGGGGTGGATTGGGTTTTGGGTGGGGTATTGGGCTCGTGTGGGGTGGGGAAGGGAGGGGTTGCCTTGGGATTGAGTGAGGTTGAGTTGGGTGGTTTTGAGTCAGGTTGGATTGGGTTGGGTTGAGTTGGGTGGGGTTGGGTGAGGGGTTGGATTGAGTTGTGTTCGGTGGGGATGGTGAGGCCTGAACAAACCCAGAATTGCCTTTGCGTGGGGTTTACTCGTATTAGCGCACACGGAGCCAAGCCCGTTGTGTGGTTTTGATTTCCTTGAAGCTGATCTCTGTCTCACGACTCAGCTCCATGAACAGAACTTTGCAAAATACAAGATACAAGAGTGGGTGTTGCTTTTCTTGTCAGTCTGGGTCTGGTGTGGACAGGGCTCCACTTGTTCCAACCGAGAACAAAGCGACCGTCATCACCAGACAAAAGAAAGGAAAGGAAGCAGGAAAAGAACGTCAACCTGACGGAAGTTTGCACTGCATGGTGAGAACAGTTTTCAGTGTTCGCATTCCATGGCAGGGCTGACGCACGGGAAGGTTCACACAGCGACACTGGAAAGGCACCGCGACGTGTTTCCGTGTGGAAGTTCACGTCAGCTCACAGCAAAACCACGGGAAAGTGCTCGAAAGTCGTGGAATTCCTCATGAACATTTAGCGTCGTGCTAAATATCTCCGGAGTGCAGTTCACACTCGATGAGGATGGGTTGGACTCGGCCTGAGTGTCAAGGGGGGGGGGACTTTGCAGAGCAATAAAACGACCTGAATTGCCCACCGGTCTGCGGGGTCACCGTGCAAGTGTTTTTTCCAGAACGCGCTGTATGGAACTTGTATGACACACCGTATGAAACCTTGATCCTTTATTGCAAAGAGTTTTGTCCTCAAGTTTGCTAGAACAAACCTTTTGGACCTTTTGTGTTTATGTGACACCTCAATTTTATCTTGACCAGGTGGTGGGTCCAAGAAGTTTGAGAGGGGGGAAATGAGAAAAAAACAAGCCAAGTCAACAAAGCCAGAACAAGCCAAGGCCGCACGAGTTCTGCGTGCACTCCGTGTACCAGCAGACTGTCAGCTTGGTGTGACAGATATGGCTGCTGAAAGTCGCTTGATAGTCGAACCGAAAACCCGCACATTGCATGGGACGGTGGGAAATGAAGACGAATAGGCTCGGCCCAGCTTCAGAGGACTAAGCCTCGAGTCGGAGACGTCTGTCTGTTTGATACATGGAGAGTGTACTTTTCCTTTCTTCGTGAAATCTGGGTGTACTCAACGTGTCCTGCAAAGTTTGTTCTGAGCCATGGCAACGTGCCCTCTTTGCCTCAGTTGAGATATTTTTTTTGGGGGGGGGGGGGAGCGCAAGCCCCCGCCCGAACGGAAATATCCGAGTGTGTGAGGTGCGATGGGTTGGGAAAAAATAAACTGACCAAGTGACAGAGGGAACAGGACAGGTAAGCGCCACTCCCGCGTGTTCGCCGTACAGGGCATTCCAGAGAATTTGTGAGCCGACAACTTGAAAAGTCAGAAAAATCTCGTGACAATAAACGGGCAGCAAGTAGGAGTAACTTGATACTCCTCAAAACTGGGTGTCTAATTTTCCTATACATCTCGAGTTTTTCATTCAAAACTTGAGTCCACAAGTGTTCTTCAATTTGCCACGAAACACTGAAGAGCAGAGATGCGATGTCACGAATCCCCGTATTCGGTGTTTTGAGCTGCAACATCAAATCGTAGATCGTGCGTGAGTGGACGTACGAGGAGGCATTCACGTCTGTCTTTCGTGACATTTGCATGTTGATGAGTTGACCGCAAATCTGCGACCAAATGCCAAGGCAGGGACACAGGCCAAAGAACTTATCAGGGTCAGTGCAATCACTAAGACAGCTGCAGAACTGAGTCTCTCCTCGTAGAATCTGCATGGATGCAGGTCATTGAGATGTATCTCCAAAATAAGACTTGGGTGGTCCTCCATTTCCCTCTGCGTTGTAATCGCCTTGGATTTCGTGAAAATACGTTCTGTTTGCACCACCATGCATGGCTGCAGGCGTGTGGATGTTCTCCAAGTCCAGCTCGGAATTGGTTTGGGTGTTTGTTGTTGTCGTGCAATGCTTGCTAAAACAAGGACACAAGTCGGATATGTAGGGTCTGTGCATTCAGCCGATGCAGGTTCGGAACCCCCTTTTTGCCTGTGCGCTTTTTCTGAATACCACTGATGCCCCAACACATTTCTCACGCAAAGGTGTTTGTTTTGATTTCGTAAATTTGATTATACAACTCGTGCGATATCTTCAAACATGAAATCTAAGAGCACAACCGTTCATTCTCTGGCCACGAATCATCTCTTGCAGTTTTGACTTGTTGTATAAGTCAACTCGTATTTCACTCATCATCATTCAATATGTGAAGAAAGAACTCGTGCTGCGCACTCATTCATTCTGAACACATATTGAACGATGATTCGTGCAATATTTGTGACAGATTCATACTGTTGGACACGAAAACTATCTTTGGCACGCAAATCATGCACTGGGAGCGGTGAACTCACTCACTCGGACGTTCACCTCATTCCGAATGACAGCGGTGTTGGATTTCCTTGCTGAGAGATGATCTTTGTTCACAACATCACATCTCCATCGGATGCCGTCAATTGCGACCCGTTTTCTGAACAAAAAGTCAGGACGTTCACAGTAGGTTCTCGTGACAGGTGATCGACCGCAGCTTGTAATTGTGTATCCAAATCCCACGGAAATTCAACTCCTCCTGGCCATTTTTGCAGGACCTTGCCACTTCATATTCAAAGCGGATTCTCAACCCCGCGTGGAGTCGGGCAGAACTTCCCCAATCATCTTGTACGCTTTTGAAGGCACATCTTGAATTTCTTGCACAACACAGGTCTCGCCTTGACAAGGTGGGCTTCATTTCAGGTCTGTGAATACGGTTGTTTATGTGCAGGAAACAGACTCCTCCCTTCGTTTGTCTCCTTGTTGCAGAGTTTTTGCACTGCAATTCCAGTGTAACTCCTGTTCTTGACTGATTACGGAGTCCTTTTGGGAGGAGTCTTGTTGGGTTTCACAAAAAGAAGGACGTTGCACCACAAGTAGCGCTGTTTTGTGGTACGCGGAGACTTTTCCAGTTTAATTTCAGCTGAAACGTGGAAGCGGCCGACGCCCATCACCCCTTTGGAAACCGGAAGCCGTCAATAGACATTATTGCACAACAATCAGTGATGGTTATATTGCAGATCTGTGCAGAGACGGATGGGAGCTTGTCATACCCTGATGCCCTCTGGTTTCTAGCACAGCCTGCGCCCTGGCTGACCAGACCATGATTCCCTTTCCCTGTTGCTCCCCCTGAATGACGATCGCGGTTGTTTTTCACACTGCTTTGGAACTGCACTTGGAACGAGCACGGATCTTTCGAGGTCTCATTTCTGGCGACTGCTTCCAAAGGATAACGCATGCACACTTCTGACTATCAGCAGCCACAGAGTCAGTGTCCTGAGCGGATGATCTTGGCATCGCTTTTTTGTTCCTTCGTTTTACGTGCATAGAGTTCCTCTTCTGCAAAAAACATGACGCGCTCCTAAGGACGAGGGCTAAACTTTCACAGGAAAAACACCACACCAGCACGAAAGTGCAATTGCATCTCTCCTCAGATGGATGCAATTTCCCCTTTTGTGCATCTTCTTTGAGAACTGGAGGTTCTGCACGAAGTTCATTCATGAACACAGGTTTATCTGAGTTGTGTAAACGCAGTGCTTCTTGTTCCTGTGTGCACAACAGAGTCGGACTGCAAACACTGAACAGCTCAGGGAACTCTTGTCCTGGTTCCTGCTTGCGGCGTCGGAGGAGGGTTCACCCTGACCCGTTGGTGAGACTGACCCCAAGAACAGTTTGGCCATCTGATTTTGTTTGTGATCCTTTCTTTTGAGACACACTCAAATACACACACACACACACACACACACACACACACACACACAGATCAGACCAAACTGTTCTCTTGGAGACTCGTGCATTGACAAACTTCTGGGCACGTTTTTGCCTGACCTGGGCAAAAAGAAATAAACACGTGCATCCTTTGACCGGATGTGCAAGATTTGGTTCAGGTCGACGACCCCAATCTAAAGGGCAACGATGTCCACTTTTGAATAATTTAGCAGAGAGAAAACAACAATTTCTGTCAGACAGCAACCTTAGGGCAAGAAAAATATTCAACTTTTTGGGAAACAGAGGGCGGTGCGTGAATTATTTTCAGAGATCGGGTGGACCAAAAGCTCTCTGGGACTGAATCTGCATTCAAAATTTTGCGCACACATCTTGGAGCCTTGTCTCCATCGTGCATTGCGGAGACTCTCTGCTGTGACGTCCCGGAACAGCTGATACTCGTAATTTTCCCTGTCCTTCCACAGGAAATGGTCCTTTGACAGCGGTTATTGCTCCTGTCGGAATCGGGACGACCCCGCTGGGTTAATTTGCGGCGCCATTTAACTTCCCATCGGTGTTTAAAATGAGAGGAACGTGAGGCTCCTGCTATTTCGAGTGAGCAAACTGGCCAATCTTTCTTTTGAGGAACTTGCGGTGACAAATTAGAACCGAACCAGATTTGGTCAAGGTGCGTCAAGAAAAGAAAACCCGCATGGGTCCAAGTCCGAGTAAAGGGCTGACAAAACACCTTCAGAATTTTTTGGGGATTGCCAAACCAAGGATTTTGACAACAACATGCTGACTTTGTACGTGGTGACAAAGGACCACAACTCAGCTCAGGTGTGGCGATCAATTAGCCCAGTTTTGTGGAGAGCGTCGATAATTGGAAAACCTCATCCGTCAACGTCAGTATGAGGTGTTGAAAAAACACATGGAAAAGTTTCTGAAGTTTGGAAAATGTTACAAAAACATCCGAACAAAAGTTTTGGCAACAAGATGTTTTTAGGTGATTTGAACCTTGAAGCATACATTATATATAATGTATGGTGATGGTGAAAATCACCTATAGGCATCAAAAGGCTAAATCTGTGAACGCGAGTTTGAAAGTGTTC
>JAAUXT010121969.1_pt1 | contig 12343 bp, 18 predicted proteins | sample 7278171 | NCBI WGS metagenome assembly JAAUXT01 (sample SAMN14350112, study PRJNA611818) | marine sediment metagenome | isolation source: surface marine sediment (1.8m) | place: French Polynesia: Moorea | collected 2018-08
ACCCCCACCCCAGATTATTAATTGAAACCATAGTGCCGTTTGGACACCCTGATTCCATTGGGCCACCATTCTCACTGCCGCACTGAGGCGAGGTAAAGTTCCTTGCAACCCCCCCCCCCTGCGTAAGAAAATTTTAGTCCACGGGGGTTGGAAGAAAATTTCCTCACAAGGAAATTTCAGTGCAGGGAAATTTCCTTGAGTGCGGTTTCCTTGACAGTGATGACAGCGATATGCGGCTTCTTTTCTGGTTGAAAGTCTGATTTCGCTTTGCTGACAGAACTCGGGTACGGATACGTCAACTCCTTCGACGCTCTCGAGTCAAGGATCGGAGCACTCGACAAAATGGTGACCAAGGACTACAAGAAGATGAAAGGTCCGGGACATCCCTTTCGCAATTGAATTGTGGTTCAAAGAAGTATACCAGTGCAAATTGACCGTATTCACCCAACTACAAGACGCACCAAATTTTTGACATTGGTTTACTGGTTTGGGTTATATTGAATACCACATGCAGAAATTTCATACCCATGTATGAGACGCACCCCTACTTTTGGGGCCTATGTTTTGGGACAAAAGGGTGCGTCTTACACACGGGTAGATACGGTAGTTGTTGTTTTTTCTGTGCAAACAAATTAAAATCGGTTTTTTCAAAGCTTGAAAAATTGTTTTGCTGACGCTTTCAGACGAAGAAAAAGCGGCGAAGTACAAGGCGGAAGAGGAGAGTCTGACTGAGGAAGAAAAGGCCGAGAGAGACAGAAGACAGCAGGAGCTGGAGGAGAAGAGAAAGAAAAAGAAGAAATTCAACCTCCGTCGCTTTATCCGGGACAAATTCAGCGGGAACGACGGGGGGATGTTCGATTTCATCTGATCTGGGGTGGACTTCACTCGTTCTGTCAAATAATTCCTGTGTGCGGGCACACAGACACCAATTTAGCTTGGAAAACGTATTTGTATTTGCATGTGGTTGTTTTGTTTGTGTTTCTTCGTGACAAAGCTCAGGGTTCATCAACATGCAGCTGGGCTGAGAAATCCGTGGTCAAAGTGTTTGCTGTTTCGAAAAAGAAAATTGATGAAACAAATAAAAATCAAGGTTCAACAAATGGTCTCTTTTGTGATTTGCGCCGGTACCAGTCGAGCACAAAGCACGAAAGGCAGCCTCTTCCAAAAGTATGTGTACAGCACTTTCTCTGGAAAGATGGTGCTCAATTGTGTTCATATTTGGTCAGTAAATTTGTTCTTAGTTGAGGATAAGGTGCTAGAAAGTTGGAATGCAGCAACAAAAAGTTGGCACCAAGCCAATTGGCCTTCTCTGGAGCTGTTGCCCAGTGCAAAACACGCGAGGCCGGTGGGCCTATTTTTACCCAAGAGTTGTGGAGTTGACTGTGCCCGCAAAACCTGCCACTGACAAGCTGTTCGTCCAGTTTGTTGGGCAAGCGCAAAAGAAAAGTGCGCCTTTTTCTTCCGCACATTCGTTTCTTCAGCGCGTGTACAACGTTTTCCGTGGACTGCAGAAAGCGCGCGCTTTTTAAAACCAGCTGAGAAAGCGCAATAATTCGGACCCAGCGGGCAAATCTCAAGGGCAATTGGAAGAAACAAGGTTTCACACTTCAAAATAGTGTTTTCGTAAAACACCGCTCACTTTTGTGCCAAACTCTGATCATTGGGTTTCGAAGTTCCGTTGGGAGAAGAACTTCCATCCGCTGCTCAAATCTATTTGCGTTTCAAAGAAAATACCCGTAGACTGCAAAAAGAAATACTTTTCTCAACCAACTGAGCAATTATTGACAAGCGCATCAAATTTTTCTGCGGATAGTGCGCAAAAAACCCCGGAAAAAGGCGAAAAACTGGTGTACTACAGATAGGGGTCAAAGAAAATGGAAAAGCCAGAAATTCGGCAGAGAAAGGTGCCTCGGATCATTCCACCGGGGGTGAAAACTGTCAAGAAGAAGGAGCTGTTCAGGGGGCGTTCGCCCGACGTGTTCGAATGGGGCTGGACCAAGATGCCGCTCGTCTCCAGGTTCCTCATCTCGGGGGTGAGTCAATCCAACATCCGTCAGTCAAAACAAACCTGACCCGACCGTGCATAAAGTGAAACTGATGGGGTTCTCGGGTGGAACGGACCAGTGTAGTAGCAACTGCCAATGCCCACTGGGGGTTCCGTTGTCACAAATGCCTCTCAAAAACTTTCAAAAGGTGCGTCTGACGGAAGATCATTCTGTCAAATTTCACAGTGGGGGTGTCCAGGTCAAGCTAGTGTGGTGCACGTGTGTGGTGCCAAGCACTACACTAGCGACGCAACGCATGGCGTCCACAACCCGTTGCGTTGTTTCGTAGCAGATCTGTAGGACACAGTACACGACTCCTGTGCACGACTGGCCCTGCCATCAAATCTAGAGACATGGCAAGGCAAACGGACCTCAATCTCGTCAAAAAGGAAAAAACACCAAAAAGCAAACAAGAAAATGGTTCGTTGTGTGTGTGTGTGTGTGTGTGTGTGTGTGTGGGGGGGGTGTTCAAGGGACAGGTCCCTGGATATCAAGGGCCTTGTGTGTGTTGCAGACGTTTCTGACGGTGATCGCGTTGGGCGTGCCGTACTGGGCGCACGTGGACTGGGACATGGGCGAGACGGCGCACTTCGGGCTCTTCGTATACTGCCCGGGCGTGCTGCAGGCCACGTGCTCCTCCATACACGACAACCTGGTGCCCGGGAGGGATGTGCCACGTGAGTGTGTGTGCGTGTTGTGCAGGACGTGTGTGTGTATGTATGCGTGCTGCACTTTCTGAAATGGACAAGTCTCATACACGACTAAACTGCACCAACAGATCTAACAGAACGAGAAGCAGTGCTCAAGGCAACTGCAGTGCGTAGTCCCTTGCAGCATCGGTAATGTCATCAATTCTTCTTGTTCATCAATTCTTCCTTGTCCTCCTTGTCCTCCACCAGTCATGCTGTCTGTGTGTGTGTGTGTGTGGGGTCCATGGGGGTCTGGGAGCGGGGGGGGGGGGGGTTCCACAGGGGGGACAGGGGACATTTTGGTCCAGCTGCCATATACTGCACTACCACATGGTGCTTCGCCGACTTCGCACAATAAGGGTCCGAACTCCACTTTTGAAAAATGAAGAAAAGCGTGGCTGAAGAACCTGCACTTGTGGTTCAACATTTGGAGACAATGTGTCAAGTGGCCCACTTGATGGTTCCGACATTTTCATCTCCAGTGCTTTGAACTGAAAAAAGATGTGTGGAGACTCCAGCCGACCACTAAACAAATAAATTCTAATTGCTGCAAAGAGATTCCTCAAAATTTTGCTGAAAGCCTCGCCTGTGTTTTTTCCGCAGTGTGGTACCACTTCACGCAGGTGTCGTACTTCATCGGCGCGATGTGTGGCGCCCTCTCCATGTTCGTCGTCTACTCGAACCACGAGGGGCGCCACCTCGCCATCCCGCCCACCACCAAGAACATGGCGCTGCTCATGGCCACTGTCGCAGGTATGGTACACTGCACATGCATGTACACACACACACACACACACACACACACACAAACACGAATTGGACCTCCAGTTCTGACCTACAGTGACGCGGAAAACTTTGCTCGGGATGTGAGAATTTTTCTGACGCGCGTCCAACAGAAATAATTCCAGAACATATGCGCTGCGTGCACCTGAAAATTGATGCCTGAATACGACCGCAACAAAACATCGTGTTGTCATCTGTTGTAAACTACTTGTTGCTGCTGTTTTTCGGCCATTTTCTGAATTTTCCTTGACTTTCCTGATTTTGTCGTCAGTTGTTGTTGCATGCAGCTTTTATCCACTTTTTTCTTCAGTTTTCAGTCTTTTTACATTCAAATCTTGGAAGAGATTCGGCAAAGTACCAAGTTGTGAGGTAAAAGTTTCTTTGGTTCTGTTTCATTCGCAGTTTTGTAGTACCTCTCTTGTCTCTTGTGACCCAACTGGGAGAAATCTCTTTTTCATTTTTCTTGGACGGTACAAATGTATATTTCTTTGTGTCCAGTTGATGTCCGAGGGGTGTTTCACTTCTGGTTTCTCTGCGGTCATGGTCATGACGAAGACCTGCGCAAGCCTTCAACAGAAACACCTTCGTGCACTTTGGGCGACAATACAGTCTGAGCGCCGTGCGAGGCGACCATGCTGATCAGCATGCAGGGAAACCGGAAGTGAATCACCCCACGTAGATCTTCGCCTGAGCTGAGTGTTGTGATTGGCTGGATGTTCGCACTGTGTGCTGAAGGGCTCTGTTTGTTTGCAGTGATCCAGCTGACCATCTCCATCTACACATTCTTCCGATACTTCGAATACACGGATTTCCTGTACCTGGGGCAGAGCGAGGTTTCCTTCCACGGTCAGTATCACATCGATGGCGTCAAGCACGCGTCGCCAAAGCAACGACAGGGTGCACGGCGTATCCAGTGTGAAGCAGGCCGGAATCGAGTGTTTGCTGTCGTCCCTTGAGACCCTGAAAAAGAATGATGAAAAGTCATCACGCCGTTGCACGCATACCTCGCACACGCACGCACCTTGTGGCCGCAGGGTCGTTCTACGCGGCGGTGCTGGGTGACGTGCTCTACGCCGTTGGCGTCGCGATGCTGCTGCTGCACGACGAGTCGGCGGCGCACATTGAGCTGCGCCGCCGCGTGGCGGCGCTGCGCCGCCGACGCCGCCTCGGGGACGCCGCCATCAACGACGCCGTCGCCGCCGGGAGCAGCGCCTACAAAGCTCTGAGCGAACTCAAGTTCCTGCAGCGCCAGCTTGGAGTCGAGGATGACGCCGTCCAGGTGTGTACAAAGCCGTCCAAGTCCCAAGAACGCTGTCCAGGAGTGTACCACGTCGTACAAGTTCCCATAGCCGTCATCGAGGTCTTGGAACGCCGTCCTGGTTTGTGGAGCGCCTTCCATAGGCCCTCTGTCTTGCGACAGTGCACGCGGGTGAAAGCAAATATTGTTGTGGAGGAAAGCAGGGACAAGTGAAAACGGACGAGAAATTGAGATCCTCACCTTAGGATTCCTGCACAGCGCGAAGCAGGACGGGGACCTCGAGGTGAAAACGCACGTTGACGTCACGGCGTTGTGTTCTGTAGATTTCCGTCCCGGGACGCGGCGTCCCGACGCTGGAGTCGGAGTCGTGGGGGGCGCCACCGGCGGCGCCGCGGGAAGAACCGAGCGAGCCGCCCATGGGACAGACCCTCGTCAAGGTGCGTGCGTGTGGTATGTATGCGTGCGTGTGTGCCATGTGCAGTGGGTGAGCCCACAGAGTGCACGTGTGTGGGACAAGTGCTCGTTGTGAAGTATTGTCCAGGTGGACCGAACAGCGTGTGTGTGTGTGTGTGTGTGTGTGTGTGTGCGTGCATGTGTGTGTGCCTTGTGCAGTGGGTGAGCGTGAGACCACAGAGTACACGTGTTGGGGACATGTGCTCATTGTTGTCCAGGTGGACCGAACGGCGTGTGTGTGTGTGTGTGTGTGTGTGTGTGTTTGTTTGCGTGTGTGTGCAGATCTGTGCGCAGGTCTGTGCGTGCGTGTGTGTGTGTGCGTGTCTCGTGTGTGCACAGTGCTCACTGCCGCATTACTGTCTGCAGGTGGTGGACCCGGACAGCGTGTACCACTACACGGCGCAGGACTACATCGTCAAGCACTCGGGCGGCGGCGCCCTCGACCTCGAGACGCTGGCGCGGGCGACGGGCGGCAGGAACTACACGCCCAAACACACCGGTGCGTCTGTATTCCGACCACCCCCACCCCCTGCACACACACACGCACACACACACACACACACACACACACAGGTGCGTCTGTATTCCCACCACCCCCTCCCCCACACACACACACACACACACACACACACACACACACACACACACACGGGTACGTCTGTCTGTCCAATCACACGGGTATTGCAAGCTTCGCGCACACGTGCACGCACACACACACACCACCTCCACCTCCACCCCTCCCCGCGCACACACGCATGCGTGCACACGTGCATGTGTACACACACAGGCATGTCACATCCCAACACACCCAAAAGCACGGGCACTTCAACGAGCCAACACACACACACACGTACACACACACACACACACACACACACACACACACACACACACGTCAAGCACACCCAAGAAATTTGAGCAATTTGACCGGAAATGCTGCGTCGCTTCGTCTCTGGTCGGAAACGTTTCAGACGAACCGTTTGCTCCACAGACGTGACCCAGGAGCCTCCGACTCCGTACAGCGAAGAGACGCTCGAGCAGGCCGAGGAGCGACGGAAGAGAGAAGCGCGCGAGAAGGAGGAGAAGAGAACGAAGGAAGAGGAGAGGAAGAGAGAGGAGGCCAGGAAGAAGGAAGAAGAGGTGATGCACGAGAACAAAAACATTGAAACAACACAATTCGCAGAGCTGTCTGAAAAGACCGAATTTCACACTGAGCTCCCCATCTCTGGTTGGACGCAACGTTCTCAGACGCGTTGCGTCACAAAACGCGTCCGATGTGAATCCGACCTGAACCAAAACTGCATGTGACTGCTTCTTGTCGCTGCTGGTGACCAACAAACCGACTGCCTCCCGCTGGACTGAAAAACGCTTCTGTATTCCTCAGGAGAGAAAGAGAGAGGAGGACCTTCCGCCCTGGGTGCGCGCGCGCAACGCGCACCACGCGCACACTCACACGCATGCGCGCCAACACTGCCAGTGCATCCACACGCAGCAGTGGGTGCCCGTCTCGGCCAGCATCGTGGCGAACCAGCCCAACGCGCCTCGGCGCTCCGGCCCCACCATCCGGGAACTCAACTAGCGCCACTGCGCATGCGCGACGAACGAAGGAAACTTATGCAACCGGAACCACGTGGGCTGATGTACGCTCAATCCAACGATGCAGCGTGCACGTCTATTTTCGCAGCTGATTCATCGGTTCCGATTTTCATCCCGTGACAATCGGCCTTTTCATCGCATGTTTCTCCAAACGAAATGGGTTCCCAAAGGCTCAAGACTTTTGCAATAATTCCGTGTATGTGGCGTTCCCGCCGCGTCAGCGCGCGGCGCGTCTTCCTGCGCTCCGTGTTCTAGTCAGTGTTGCACGAGCTGTGATTGGATCATGAGTCAATGGGGAGATTATGCAACAACGTTTCGCTGAACGTCGCGTCAACGCCAACGTCGAGTGGTGTGTGGTGATTGGCCAGTGTCATGGAAACTGTGCACAACGTCAATTTGTGCGCTCTTTTCGACGTTGGCGTCAGCACGACGTGCGCATAATGAATCGTGCTATAATCTCCCTGATGGTGGGAACTTCTTCACGCACAATAGATGTTACGTTGTGTGTCCCATTCTACGTTTTGTCCTCGCGACAATATTTGAACTGTGGTTCTGTTTCAGCAAAGACTTAAACTGTTGACTTTGACACTGTGCAGGGGTTTCTGTTTGACGTCAGATTTTGACGTCCTGTACGTTGTGCGATGCGACCCTCTTCTGGTTGAAAGGTGTGGCATTGGCTGGGAGGCTGTTCACACTGCTTCCGAGATCCGTGATGACTGCATCCAAGACAGATGGTTTTGCCTCTTGGAGCCAAAACCTTTCCGTCATGGATTCAAGGAACCAGTGTGAACAGCTCTATTGAAATGTGTGTGCACCATTTCACGCACAATTTGCGCACGGCGTTCCATCATGGACACGGACCCAGTGTGAACAGCGTGTAAGGCTTGTGCAGGGTCGCACCGCTTTTCGTGTCGACTAGGAAACGGGAATTGTGTTTGTCGAGGAACCTGCACGTTCTGTTGTTGTTTTACCGGATTCGGTACTTGATCTCTTTCAGTGTTATTGGTATGCAATCCTCGTACGTTTTGATCTACACGCAGGTCTGTTTTACGTTTTCAATATTTATTCATTCAGTTGAATATGCGTCTGTGAATGTTGCGAATTTTCACTGACAACAAAGAAATTGATTCCAAAATGAATTTGCGTTTCTGGTTTGTTTTCACCAGTTGGCCGCAAAAATTCCCGACATTTTCTTGTCATTTCGCGTTTCGTTTCTTGTTCACCAAATCTCGCGAGATTTTGCGCGAGATTCCGCTCCGCGAGGTGGCGCGGCTCCCACAGGTCAGCAGCGTCTGGTCAGGCTCACAACGCGTTCGTTTTCACAAGTCGCGGTGACACCGAGATCGCGCGCCTCGCTTCGCGTCACGACGACGTTGACGGAATTGCACGAACGAGCCCAGTTCTGGTCCGTTCTCCGCGTCAGTGCAATAGAGCGAGCGGCTCTGCGAACTGTACCGGAAGTTCAGTGCACGGACGCGGTGTGCACAGGTGGCGCGTAAACACATCTGACAAACATTCTCGTCCTCTGAGCTCAGTGAATCTATTATATTCTTCCCCGATTCTGTCTTTGAAGAAACCCGCCGAACGTAGCAGCGTGACATCTCAGCACGAGGCGTCACCGTAGTAACGCAACGCAACGTCCCCGCAGTGACGCGACGTCAGCGACTCCCTCTGGCGGTTCAGTTCCCGACGCTACATGAACATGTCGTCGAATCCGGGCGGAGGTAGGTGGTCCGGATCGGGTCTACAATGCAATGGAAATGTTTGTGAGTCGACTGTTCGCTGACGCTGTCGCTTTTGAAGTTCACTGCACCCACTCAGACGAAGCATACATTTTGCTTCGACCTCCCGCCCAACCTCCCGACACCAACCCGGTTCGGCCATCCACCCACCCCCGCCCAACCTCTCTCCACTGGCACACTCACCTACACCCAACCTGACTCTCTCAGCACTCACCCAGGCCCTGCCCCCGCCCGCTTGCCCCGCCCACTCACTCAGCTCAGTTGCCCCGCCCCCGCCCGCCTGCCCCGCCCCCGCCCGCCTGCCCCGCCCCCGCCCGCCTGCCCCGCCCCCGCCCGCCTGCCCCGCCCCCGCCCGCCTGCCCCGCCCGCCTCCCCCGCCCACTCACCCGGCTCGGCCGCCCCGTGCGGGCCCTCCGCCCCCGGCTCCGTCGATGTCGGGTCCGAACGGGTCGAAGCGCGCCCCCGGGGGCACGGCGCCCCTGCAACGGGGAGCAAAGCCTGTCACACGGGGACACCGCAGTGTCGGGTGCGTTCTGTTGTCTGTGTTTCCATGAACAACCGTCCTTCAGTCTCGTTTTCAAACTCGACACCAACCAATTGAGCAAACGAGCCCAAGAGCTCACTTCGCTTCAGACCCGGCCCAGACCCTGCCCCACCCCACCTGCCCTTGGCTGCTTGACTTACCTGCCCCGTCGCCCCGAGATACCGTCCTCTTCAGACACACCCTCAGAATCTCACTCCGTCCAACCCAACACCCACCCACTCCACCCGTCCCACTAACATCACCCCACCTGCTGATGTCAGTTGATACCACCCCGCCCACCTCTCCCACCCCACCCTGCCCACCCGACCCCACCCCACCTGACCCCATCCCACCCTGCCCACCTCTCCCACCCCGCCCACCCGATCCCACCCCGCCCCGCCCACCCGACCCAACCCCACCCCGCCCACCTCACCTCTCCCACCCAACCCCCCGCCCACGCCCCTCACCTGGGCAGCCTCCCCGGGAGCCCCGCGCTCGGGTCGGGCCCGACTCCGAGGCCCCTGAGGCCGCGGCGCGGGTCCATCAGCATCCCGCCGCCCAGGCCTCCGCCCAGCGGGTCCAGGTCCCCGCGCCCCACGGCGAACGGGTCCCCGGGGTCAGCCCTGGAAAGGAGCGGGTACCAGACTCATCTCGACACAATAGAGAATTCAACGGAAGTCGCATGCATTCACACACGAGGCGGAGTAACGTACCAGTCTGGAGGCGGCGGGCGCCGGTTTCCGGTGCCCGGTACCCGCAGTGGATCCGTGACGTCATCGTCTCGTCTGCGCCAATCTGTGCGTTCTCTTCTCTGGTTGGTTGACGCCTGCGCAGTCACAGGGACCTCAATCAATTCCTTTTTGAACTGCGCTTCGAGCTCCTTGACGTTTTGGTAGGCGCTGCAAGAGCAAATGGAGACAACCTGACCAGAGCGCATGCGCTGAACGCGGCCTCAGCCAATCGGGCAACACTTCCGGTGAGGCTGGTCACTCCAGGACCCGTCGCTGTGTCAGTACAAACCTTGTGAAGGAGCTGAAGTCGCCCGTCGTGTGATGCGAAACCTTCACGTTCAGCGTGCGAACCTCGTTGTCCCGGATTCTCTGGGGGGTAAAAACTGATGACGTCAGATGATGACGTCAGAACCGCGCCCGGCCAACACTTGTGCCGTAAGTCACGACAGAAGCTTGATTTTGGCGTGAGTTGGGTTCCCTTGACCAGTGCACAGGGAATGCAACTTGTCGCGTGACATTCAGTGACACTGGGCTCCTCTGGGGGCCAACGGTCTGACTGAGAGAACAAGAACTGCGCAACAAGCAGGCCACACAGACCTTCCTCAGAAACGTTCTCCCGAAAAGAAAACATGAACCCATTGCTCCACGGTCGCCTCCCCCCATAGAACAAAGTTCAACGGCCGTCTGCAACTTTGAAAGATATTTTTCGAGGTTGGGGGGAAGCCTGGCCCGGTGCGTGAAACTCACGAGCAGATGGACCAGCAGCATGTCGTCCAGGGGGATGATTTTGAGGAGGTGGGAGTCGTCGGAGCTCTCCGGTTGGTACAGCAGGCTGTACACGTCCCGGGAGGAGTTCCATCCCTCAGGCAACAGCTCCGTTTTGTCTGGTGTCCCAGTCACCTGCGGGAGACACGCGAAGTTCAGCAGACGTGCAGAATCGGGTTGCCTCTCTCGTGTGTCCTCTTGAGTGTGTGTGTGTGTGTGTGTGTGTGTGTGTGACAGACAGACAGACAGACAGACACACACACACACACACACACAAACACACACATGGAACTCTCTTTTCTGCTGTTCTCTGTCGGCATCGAAACAAAACCATCCAACATGATGCTGCAGTTTTGGTTTGGACGCAGCGACGCTGAGCCGACGTCTCCCGATTCAAGCCTCTATCTGAGTCATCTCGGTGCTCACTGACCTGCTGCCCTGTCCCGACGCATCTGAATCCATTCGAGACCATGCACCAGTGAAGACAACACACGACCGCATCTTTTTTTCCTTGAAAACTCCCTTTTGCAACAGTGAACAAAAGTTCCAGCCCGGCCATGTTTGTTTACGCCGTCTCTTCACGAAACCAAGGTCAAGGTTGGACGTCTGCTTTGGAGCCGAATTTCTCAAAAAATCTGAAGTGTGAGAAAATTATATGCCAAAGAAACATTCGCTTTTGATGTGTGAAAACTGACGACACAGCGGTTGAGAGTTGTCACTCTCCCATTTGCGCCACAAGTTCTGTCACTTTTGAGTTGTCAAAACAAAGATGGCGGCGCCCACATCTACATGGAACAAGTACATTTTACATTTTTCGCACCGGCACCTGCCATTTCGACTTCCAGTGAGTCTACTCCGATTCCATGATTCGAAACTGGTTTTGTAGAGGGAGAAGAAGAGCTTGATGTCGTTTCATCGAAGCTTGTTTTGGCAGATGTTGTCATTCTATTGAGCGATAATATGGTGATTCCACAAGTAAAGTTTTCGGAAACCGTGCAGTACCTGTGGAAGTACAGCTGTACAAGCCTTTGATGACTCGGATTCGTGCTGTTGTCTCTTTGTCTTGCTCTCCATTGATCGAGGGTTTGATAAACTTGCTCGACACAGTTCAACTGCAATGGTGAACACCATAGTTACCATTGCAACCTGTCATGTTTGCATTTTCTAGGAAGTGCTGTCTGTTTGCGAGATGTTCGGCATCCCGATCGAAGTGGAGGAAAACTACGAGTACGAGGTGCGTGTCCCAGAGCAGCTAAGGGAGCAGTGTCAAAGTGTCAAAGTGACGGGGAAAACAAACCGATCGCAACAGAGGACCGAGACCTCAGTGTTGTGTCTGAAGTTGCAAGGTTCCACCTTCCCTCAGGTTCGATGACTTCGGGATCGGCAACTCGGTCATTTGGTATGAGTGTACGGAAGTTACATTATGGAAGCCGTTCAACAGGGGGCGATATTGGGCGGTCCCGGCCCAGGGGGCGATATTGGGCGGTCCCGGCTCAGGTGTAGTGATATCACAAACGATCAGTTGGGTATCTCAGGAGAGACTGGCCACGGTGGTGCGAATCTCTGTGTTTATTGAATGGACAGTGCTGCCACCTGTACCGCGGTGGTTCAAATTCACAGCTGGTGTGTCACACCACACTCCTCCCCTACTAGGGGGTGCTGGCCTCGTTGGCCTTTGCAAACAATTTTAAATATTCTGAATATTTTTACAATAAATATTTACATACATTAGACAGGGAATAGATGCTTAATATCAGT
>JAAUXT010148287.1_pt1 | contig 12342 bp, 12 predicted proteins | sample 7278171 | NCBI WGS metagenome assembly JAAUXT01 (sample SAMN14350112, study PRJNA611818) | marine sediment metagenome | isolation source: surface marine sediment (1.8m) | place: French Polynesia: Moorea | collected 2018-08
CTCAAAGAAGAGGGCGGGGACCGAGCAATTATTGTGTTCCCGAGAGAGAGAGAGAGAGAGAGAGAGAGAGAGAGAGGGAGAAAGAGAGAGAGAGAGAGAGAGAGAGGGGGGGGGAGAGAGGAGTGTGTGTGTGTTGAGTGTGTGTGTGTGTGTGTGTGTGTCCAGCTCACATCACATGGTCTGTGGCTCTTCTCACACTGCAGATCAGAAACTTGAAAACCTTCAAAATTCTCCCCACTCCACTTTCCAACATTTTCTTAGCAGAGCTGGATGCTGCAGCCTCTTTAACCCTCACTCTTCTCCCCGTTCCCCGCAGGAGACAGCGCGGGCGGGAACCTGGCGGCCGCCGTATCTCTGCGCCTGCGCGACGCGCACGTGGCGCCCCCTGTGAAGCTGCAGGTGCTCATCTACCCGGTGACCCAGGCGCTCCACTTCAACCTGCCGTCCTTCATGCAGAACGAGCACGACGTCCTGCTGCCCCGCGACATCATGATCGCGTTCTGGCTTCAGTACGCGCAAGGTAAGGACTCGTAAATTGCTGGGTCACCTGCCGGGGAGTTGTGCGCACTTTCAAAACAAATTACTGTAGCACGCTTCTTCACTTCGTTGTCTCTTGCAGGTCACCTTGGCAACATGGACGTTGCCCTCGCCAACAAACACGCTCCTCAGGACCTGCAGGACGAGCTCGAGTTCGACCTTGACCCTTCCCTCCCTGAACCCTCCCGGAACCGGAAGTCGCACAACGAGACGGTCTGGAACAGCCTGAAGGACGTGCTGCTCGACCCCTACTTCGCTCCGCTGATGTCGGAGGACCTAAGCGGGCTCCCCAAGGCCATGGTCTACACCGTGGTCCAAGACGTGCTGCGGGACGAAGGCGCCCTCTATGCGAAGCGACTGAAACAGGCCGGGAACCAGGTGGAACACTACCACAACAGGGGCGGGTTCCACGCCCTCAACTCCGGCGGTCTGCCCCTCATGTCCCTGTTCCAAACAGACGCTGATGTCTCCAACACGAAAATTAGAAATTTCATCAAAAACAACCTCTGAGGGAAATCTTGTCTGCTGGGTAGATTCAGGGCCCCAAGACTACGGAGAGAATTCCTCCCTGTTTTCGTGTCGTAAGTGAAATGGGGGTGGATCCCCTGACCAAAGAGGTCTTTGGTTCGCCCTTGTAGCACCAGCCGACATGCGTGCAGAACCATAGTGTCGACATCGGCCTGAACGTCTGTCTGCTGTCGACACCGACTTTATTTTTTACTTTGAATAAAGTGAAGCTGTTCCACCAAACATGATAAACGTGATTTGAACACTTGTTACTTGGTACAGTTACACTGACGTGCCAACAACAGACTCTTCCAGGGGAGGCTCCGAGGAAGACTCACCTGAGCCTAAACAATGTCGCCCCCTTTCACTTTTATGTCACCAAGACGACTTTTCCCTTTGTTCCTTATCATACGTATGGTGCCGTTCTCTTGACGTTCTGTTCACGTTCTCCTTGAAAAGTGAAGAGGGAACGGAGATCAAGGGGGTTTGCAACAGACTGTGATGTTTGGTGCACCCTCATTCTCCCTCCAATCTAAATCACTGGATGAGTGCCCCAGATGTTTTGTAACAGGAAGTGGGCAGAAAGCGGGACCTGGAGTCCTGGGTGCGCCCCTGTCTCTGCACCGCTCCAGAGAAGCCTGATCATCCATTATGAAACAAACAAGAAATCAATGCGCAGGCATTGAAGAATATCGATGCTCAGTGAGCGAAGTCTGGAGCAAAAACGAGAGCGTTGGCGACAACAGCTTTGGTTGAATCTGAAAATAGCAGCTCCAAAAGCTAAATTCCATGTTGTTTGCCATTGAGATTGATGTTTGTGAAATTCTTCACCACGCTCACGCAGCCAGAGCAGTTTTGAGACTGTTCGGGACGTATTCGGCAGGAAAACTTCGCCAGGTAAGCCAAACACATCTCGCGTGCGTATGTGTGTGTGTGAGAGAGAGAGAGAGAGAGAGAGAGAGAGGGGGGAGAAAAAGAGAGAGAGAGAGAGAGAGGAGAGGAGAGGAAAGGGAGAGAGGAGGGAGACAGAGGAGAGAGGGGAGAAAGAGAGAAAAGAGATCCATATAGAGAGAGTCCGTCCGAACAAGCTGCAGAAGTTCCTGGGTCCAACCAAATGGAGCTGCACCTGAGACTCCGTTTTGACGATGTGGATGGGACATTCACAGAACAGAATCAGCACTTCTCAGTCGACACAGCTGTTGTCATTTCCACCTGCATTGTGGTTCTCGTACGTGTTTTCTGCAATCTGTACGGTATAATCTGCACTTTCCTATCGATCGTTTTGCTTGTTATGCAATGTGGAGATCATGATGTGCGTTGTTTGCACAAAATTGTGTCTGTCTGTCTGTCTGTCTGTCTGTCTGTCTGTCTGTCTGTCTGTCTGTCTGTCTGTCTGTCTGTCTGTCAGTCTGTGTGTCTGTCTGTCTGTCTGTCTGTCTGTCTGTCCGTCTGTCTGTCTGTCTGTCTGTCTGTCTGTCTGTCTGTCTCTCTCTCTCTCTCTCTCTCTCTCTCTTTCTGAAAGACACTTGTTGGTGAAAAATCTACTCTCTGATCAACATTTCATGGGCAAGGGAAATTCTGTCCGCACAACCATTCGAGTTCCTTTTCATTTCTCGCCGTTTCCTTTTGCACGACGGAACATCGGGTGCAGATCCAAGGGGAGGGCACCACTCCCAACAAAATGCGCAATTCTCCGCCTTCCGAAGAATTAAATTGCACCACAGGAGCAAGTTGTTTCGTGTGATGTGAATTGAGAGAGAGAGAGAGAGAGAGAGAGAGAGAGAGAGAGAGAGGGTTTTCCAAAATGGCGGATTGATGAAACTTTGGACGCTTGACTCGAGGAAAGGCAAAATGTTGAAGCGAACCCACACCCCACGCAACCTGACACAACCTGGTTCAAACTGGGAAGCCTGAGGCTTTTCCTTTATTTGCAAGGGTCACTACCCCCCTGTTCTCCCTGGATCCACCCACCCCGCACAGCGTGACACAACCCGGTGCACAACTCAAGGCTGTAAAGTTCACCGCTTTTTCCTCACGATGGCATTCTAAAAGGAGCAAAACAAATAAACCTACGTTTTGCGGCAAACAATGCGTGTACTTCGGCCCAATTTCCCCTTTTCTTTGCACTGCATATCTAAAACTTCTTGTTACGAAGTCAGAAATCGCTCCATCAGACATCTGTGCTCAAGTGCAAGGTAAATTGAGAGAAAGACGCAGAAACTTCCACCTGCTACTCGTGCTCAAAGGTGGATGATATTTTTTTTATCAAAATCGTGGGTCGAGTGACGATGGCAAGAATTCTTGAGCTGAGTTCCAAAATTGGTGAGATTCGTTGATTTCTTGACATCCTGGCTCACGTGATTCAGTACTGAGACCACCCAGCGGCTGAGACCGTCCAGAGGAACTTCACAGATGGATGAGGATCTCCTCAACTGTCAGATCTGCTTCGAGCCGTACGGCGAGCGAACCAGGTGAGAACATCATGTCGTCTCGTTCCTGCTTCACCAGGTCAGCTCTGTTCGTTTGCGTGGCTGATAAGAATTCCGGCACGGCTGGTGTTCCGCGCACGCTGGGCCTATTGTTTTGCCGTTCAGGGATCTCACACTCTTGAATGTTCAAGCCAACAGCAGTGATGTTTCCTACTTTTTTGCTTCCAAGTCTTGTGCTTGGACCACCAACCATGCCAGAAATTTATTCTTGAACTGCAGATTGTTCCAGAAGCTGGTTCCTGAACCCTGTCTTGACAGTGTTCAAGAACCAACGGCTTCTGGAACGCTCTGCAGTTCAAGAACCTATGCACCTGGTGTGGTCGCGCAGTTTTGTCGTCTTCTGTGGTGCAACGCGACTGGATGGGTACTGCATGGGCAGATACAGAACTTGACTTCAGCCTGAATCTGATTTCAGCACAAATGTCCGATTGAAGTCTCTCTTTTCAATGTGACAAATTTGGCGGCGGGGGGGGGTGGAGGTCACCAATTCTGACCGTGCCCGCCCCCCCCCTTGGATTCGTCCACGGAATTGTGTCCACAATTTCATCTGCTTGGTCTCCCAAGACTTCTGATCGACCTTTTTCTTGTTGATTTAATTTCAACTCTCACTTCCTGGAATTGGTGATGAAGAAAACTTTGAATCCGCTGCAGAGATTAGAGTTTACAGCCAATCAATAAATCAATACCCGGTAGACCCAATAATACGCAGACCTACTCTCGGGGAGCAACCGAGTTCGCAAACAACCAAAGGCAGCGTTCGATTTGCTGAATCTGAGCGCAAATCTGAAACCAATTGTGATAGTTTCGCTTCAGATTCATGTAAATCGAACACCATTTCACCAATCAAGTCCAAGCCTAAAATGACACCAACTCAGAAGGTAGTTTGGATGAAACCAAACTGGGATTTCAGTTTCGCGCTCAGTTTCAGTAAATCGAACGCTACCAAACTGAGCCTTGAACCGGGATCCGAGACTTGTGCAGCACGGGAACCATCAACGCGCTGAATGACTTCTGATCAGTGGTGCTTCAGTTGATGCATTGTTCCCTGTTCGGAGGCAGGAAAATCTTTTGTTTTTACACGAACATTTGGTCAAGGAGGGGACCTAGCCTTTTCAATGCCTCCCCTGATGACGTGGCCTGACCAAATCATGCATGGATCCACGACATGTGTGCGCAGTGTGTGTTGGAGATAAAACAAAGATCATCGAGTCTAACCTACATTGCACCACACGAGCCAGGACATACTGGAAGAGAAGGGTCAGGTTTTCCTCAGATCAGGGGTTTTCACATTGGGTGACACGCGGTCGTTTCTTGGGCTGACGTCAAAAATTCCACCATTGGGTTCAATGTTGAAATTTGACGCCGACGTCAAAACGACACCGCGCGTCAAAGGGGTAACGGAGTAGGGGTTTTCACGTTGGTGACGCGCGGTTGGGCGGCGTCAGAATTTTTGATGCGCGCGTCAAAATTCAACATGATGCCCAATGGAGAGCATCAAATTATCGGTCCAGACCGATCACAGACTTTTTGACGCGCGCGTCAAAATTTTGTCGCCGCGTCACCAATGTAAAAACCCCTAGTCTCTCTCGCTCAGGATCCCCCGGCTGCTCCCCTGCTCGCATTGCTTCTGCCACGTGTGTCTGGACCAGCAGCTGCGGACCCTGTCCCGGAAGGTGCTCCGCTGCCCGGAGTGCCGCGCGGCGCACGGTGTATCCTCGCGGCGAGGCGCCCGCTCCTTCCCGCAGAACCGCTACACCCTGGCGCTGCTCCGCGCCGGGCGCGGTCTGGAGGGGAACCAGCCGGGACCGGGGCCTGAGGAGCATGGACACGCCCAGGACCCCGGAGATGAGGTGGGTACAGGGGGGGTATTTGTCAGCACAAGGTCTGCCAACCGGCGCCGGACCCCGAGGACCATGGTCGCGCTTTGCAGGATACCGCAGACAAGGTGGGTTCAGTGCATCTGTTGGGTGGGGCTGTGTGTGGGATATTTGTCAACACAAGGTCTGCCAGCCGGGGCCAGAGCCCGAGGAGCATGGACACGCCCAGGACCGAGGAGACAAGGTGGGTGCAGTGCGTCTGTTTGGGTGGGGCTGGGTGCGGGTATGTTTGTTCAACAGTGGTTCAGTTGACCAACAGGTCAAAACAGGCAGCCCAGGCGTTGGTTCCATAGTACGTGTCCTGCGATTCTTCTCAACCACACGGAACAAAGTAGCCACGGTCTTGGTGCGGTACTCGTACTGACCTCACATCTACACTTCTCCATGTCATATATGTGTCTGAACCGCAATATCTGATTCCCATTACAGGCGATGGAGTCCGGCTCCCCACATCCCCGGCGCTCGGGCCCGACGCCTCCGCCCGGCCCCTCCGAGGCTCCCCCGGGGCCGGAGCCTCCCCCGCCCCCGGAGCTCCCCTCGGGCCCCTCGGCGGAGGGCTCCACCCGCGTCGTGTGCACCATCTGCGAGGCGCAGCTCTTCGATGAGAAGAATCTCTTCATTCACAAGTACCTGCAGCACGGTCAGTCACGTCGCTGAGTTGTTCAATTGATTCCCTGGACAATGCGCAATTGGGTGCAGATTGCAAGATTTGCTCTGACTCATGGTTTGCACCGTGTCAATGTTTGGGCACCAACTGTTGTCCACAGTTGTACGTGGTTCGTCCACGAATTTCCCATTTCCTAGTTCTTGCAAACTTGACTGCCAGACACACCACACCAACTGGTGAGGCCAGATTCACTACACTAACTGATTGGGCTAGATTCACAACACCAACTCTTTTGCTGACTTGAGACAAAAGAACCGGTTAATTCTTGGACAGACCTCGTACGTGGGCACGCATTCTAGAAAACCAGCCGCACATTCATCACTTTTCAGAATTCTGCAAAAGGTGCACTGTGTCTCTCGGCCTGCTCGAACAGCAGTCGAGAGCGTGCACTTTTCACACTGTCTTTAGATTTGTTCGTTGTCTGTGTTGTGCCTTGTTCAACAAGGTCATAGACAGTTTCTGTGTTCCAGGAATAGACGACAGTCCCAGTCGAGAAGGTTCATCGTTCCTGGGTCGGGTCAAGGGTCGCAGCAGCAAGAACCGCGTCCGCCACAGCGCCCAGAGCCTGGAGCCCCGGGACTCGCTCCGAGCAGGCTCGGGCGAGGTCGAGTTCATCGACATGGCTCAGATCTCCGGGACTTCCGGTTCTCCGTCGGTCACGTGTTCCCGCTGCGGCGCCGTCCTTGCCAACCAGGCGAACTATCAGATCCACTACATGTTCCATCACTAGATTTGTGGGCAGGAGGGGGGTCGATTACGGAGCAAAGGCCCTGTTTGATTTGCCAACCCGGGTTGCAAGCGATCGCTCCCCAGCAACCCATATAGCAACCCATCTCATTGCTGTTAATCGGTCCAGGTTGGCCAAAATCTGATACATTTGCACCAACCCATTGCAACCCGGGTTGCCAAATCACTCAAATCGAACAGCACCAAAGGCCTGAAGATTGGGTCTGGCCCTCATACGATTTGTGGTTCTACTGCGCCCTTCGGAAATCAGCGGGAACCAGTCAAACCGGAAACACTTGTCCTGAAGGATACGAGGGTGATACTAAAACTCCTTTCCGTCATGTTTGGCAATTTGGGTCATGTTTTCCTCACATGTCAATGACTTCTCAGTCATTCTGTTGCACAATTGAGTTCAGGACATCGTCGACATGACCCACTTGCCCAAATATGACGGAAAGGAGTTTAGTATTACCCTCGTACTGGGAGAGCAAGCATCCTGAACAACCAAACACTTTTAACAGAAATCTCTATGTCCAACTGGTACACCCGTGTTTGGAGGCAAGGCAAGACCGAACTGCTTCCAGGTCAAACTGTCCATTCCCACCCTGGAACAGGGCCATGTGTCCCAGTTTCCCGGGGCATCCATCCAGGCGGGCCCTGGGCGTCCCTCCGGAACTGCTCCCGAGTGAACCAGGGCCCTGTGTTCTTGTTTTCTGCACAAAGTGCAGAAGTGAGGGGCACCGAAATGTGGGAACACGCGTCGAATCCCTCGCTTTGCGGTCAGCATGTTCACGATGACCATAGTAAAATCGCGCGTCGCGCGACGCGCGTCACGCCGTCTGGACACCATGATCGCCTCACTGCGTCGCGTCGCGTCGCGTCTTCCGCGCCGCGCGCCTCTCAAGGTCAAACTCAACATGTTCAAACACTGGCCTGGGCGAACAAGCGTTGTTTCTTGCAAGTGCGGTGACATATTTTTTTTTGTGAAAAACACTCGAAATCAGGGGAATCAACATCTGAGGACAGGGTTCTCACACTGTACAAAAATGGTCCCTGTTCAATCAAAGGTCTCGAAAAGTCACTGTGTGATTGAACAGGGACCATTTTTGTAAGGTGAGAACCCATTTCTACCACGATGCAAACACATACGAGGATGCTTCAAAAATGTTTGTCCAGATATGTTGATGTCAATTGAGGTCACAGCGATTCAGGTCATGTTCTGCTGGTCGATTTGCATTGGACGCCTGTGTTTGTTGTGATCTGAATTAGTGACCCCGTGACAGACGATCAACATGTCTGGACAAACATTTTTGAAGCGTCCTCGTATGACCGGTTTTGTGATCGCTGAGTTGTAGATCTTCGTTTCGCAACAGAACTCAAGACCGCCATGTGATGCACTGCTATACGGGGAAGACGAGCTAACTTCGTCGCAATGGGTCGAACCTGGGGAACTTTGGGAACTGAACCAAACCTGAGTACTCACCGGTCTTGAGCTGCAGACAAGTCCACAAACCTGCAGACGCGCAAAATGCCTGCACTCGTTCAGAAATGCAAAATTTGTCAAGGCATTCCTGTGATGCAATAAGTTTTGTAACAACTCGTGTGCTTCAGGTGTGTCTGTAGAGATGTGCACCTGTTCGGTGCGAGAATTTCTCAACGTGCCAGTTTTTCCTTCGTCCGAAATTCGGAACTACAAAAGTAATTTCCAACCGGGTTTTTGACGCAGTGAAGTGCCAAACCCAAGAATGTCAGGGAAGAAATTCCAGGAGATGCATGCGACATAGAAAATCGAATCAAGCGCAGTTTCCTGGGGACAGTCGCGCCCAGGGCCCCATTTGGAACAAGGTCAGGTTCTACTGAGCTCTTGCCTCCTCCTCCTCGATGCCTTCTCATGTCATGTTAAATTTGACGCCTGTGAGTGAAAAATTTGATGCGCATGTCAGAAATTCTGACGCCGCCCAGCCTGTGTGAAAACCCTTTGTCCCATCCACTTCCAGCGTCCCATCCTCACCAAGCCCTTTCTTCCCAGACTTGCGTTACATACCTGCGTCGCCGCCGGCTGCGTCAGCTGCTGCATCGCCGGTTGCGTCTCCAGCTGCTGCGTCGCTGGTTGCGTCTCCAGCTGCTGTATCGCCGGCTGCGTCACCGCCAGCCGCATCCCCAGCAGCTGCGTCGCCTCCGGCTGCGTCACCACCAGCTGTGTCGCCGGCTGCGTCATCACCAGCTGCATCGCCGGCTGCGTCGCCGGCTGCATCGCCGGCTGTGTCCCCACCCGCAGCATCGCCGCCCTCACCACCGCCATCTACAACGGAAAGAGTGTTCAGAAAAATTTGAGACACAACATAAAGTTATATTTCTACCGTGCGATCACAAACATACGCAAATAATAAGAATAGCAGTGTGAGTGAGGACCAAAAACTCCCTTCGCAGCACGAAATGTGGCGTTTTTCAACCAACAAAACGGTACTTTTTGAGCTGACCCTCGTGTTCTCCCTCGTTTGGACTTTGCCCCCAGACGAGGCTCCCAGTCTCCATACCTCCGCAGTGTGTATCATACCACGCGTTGGAACAGAATTCCTTCTGGATCCAACATTTCTGGCACACGGATTCCCCAGCGGATCCACAAGGGGCCTCCCCTACCCCCAAGTTCGGCGCCGTTCGATTTGGGTGATCTGGCAACCCGGGTTGCAATGGGTTGGTGCAAATAAAAAGGATTTTAGGCAACCTGGATCGATTAACAGCAACCTGCCACCAAGATGGGTTGCTGTTTGGGTTGCTCGGAATCAATCGCTGCAACCCGGGTTGGCAAATCGAACAGGACCTTACTCTTCAGCGTGTTGGTTTTCTTCGTGCGTACGGAAACGTTTAAGGTTGGCATTTGGTTACCCCCCCCCCCCGAATTCGTTTTGCTTCTGTGTCTGCCTCAATCCTGGATCCACCAGAGATTCCTCTCGCAAGTGCAGTTTAGCAAAAACTACGGGTTGGCGGATGAAGAGGAGTGGAGCGAATGACGGAATGTCAAAACATGTTGGCAGCGGGATTGGCAGATCGATCAGGGTGATTGATCAGTTGATCGGCCCCGTCTCGATCAGGGTGATTGATCAGTTGATCGGCCCGGTCTCGGAGATGGACGGCGCTCACTGACCCTCGGACCCGGAACAGAATTAGGGTTTTCCCACAGGCAGGGCGGTGTCAGAATCTTTGACTCCAGCGTCATAATTTTGATGCGTGGGCGTCAAATTTCATGTGACCCCAATGGAGAGCACCCAAGAAAATGGTTCAGTCCATTTCTGCCATTGCATCAAAATTTTGACGTCGCGTCATCTGTGTGAAAACCCCTTATGTACAGCTCTTGCCCACAGGTGAAGACCCTGGGTGACCAGAGGAGCTTGTTCTCCTTTCCCTTCTGTGTTTCTCAACAAAAGTGGAACCTTTGGGCAGTCAGGATCTCCGGTCAACTAGTGGATCCGCGACCGTTCCACAACGGGCTGTCACTCCATGCGAGGACGGCGCTGCAGCCCGGGCCTCCGTCCCACTTCGCTCCCATGGCGAAGTGCTGTGGCAAGGCCCTCTTTGAGGTTCACACTGCGCTGTTCTCTGGTATCGTACAAACATGGCTGACGATGCAAGCGGTTTTCACATCAGTCACAGCGTCAGCTTTTTTTGACAACATCAAAGAATGGTCTGGACTGTTTTTAACGCCCAATTGGGTGTCAGGTTAAATTTTGACATTGATGTCAAAATTCTGCTGAACTTTCACGTCGACGGCACCAATGTGAAAACGGTTTCACCCGTTGCATCGCTGCACACGTACTATGGAGTCAAGCGTCGCAACCCCATTGCCTGAAGCGGTTTTCACATTGGTGACAGCTCTTGACACTCACCAATTGGGTATCAGGTTAAATTGTGATGTTTTTGTCAAAATTGTACTGCAGACGTCAAAACTTTGACGTCGACAGTGCCAATGTGAAAACGGCTTGAAGCGTGCGGGCAGTACGCAGGGAGGCGTCCCTGTGAACCCGGCCCATCAGGGACCCGGAGCGGCGGCGGCCTGTGCTGCTGCGGCCGCGGCGTCTCCAGCTGCGACGCACTGATGAAGCCCAGCGGGACCGCAGCACGTGTCGGTTACACACTCCGCACAGGTCCGCGCAGGGCAGGGCGGGGTGGATCCAGAGGGCGCGAGGGCGTGGCCACTGGAGCCGGAGCCGATGTCAGGAGTTCACACGCAAAGATCTTCACGTGCAATTTGAATGAACCACAGTGTGTGTGTGTGTGTGTGTGTGTGTGTGTGTGTGTGTGTGTGTGTCTGTCTGTCTGTCTCTCTGTCTCTCTCACACACTCGCTCACTCGCTCTCACACACACACACACACTCTCTCTCTCTCTCTCTCTCTCTCTCTCTCTGCGTGTGTGTGTGTGCGTGTATACATGTGGAATGTGTCTTGTGGCGTGTGTGAAGGTGCTTGTGTGTAGTGACGTGTGTGTGACGGTGTGCGTGTGTGTTTTGGTGTGAGTGGGAGTGAGGAGAAACGTGACCGCAGAGCCCCCTGCATCCGCAGCATGGAGGTCGGGGTTGTGAGGCACGCGCCGCTGAGCGCTTCAATTTGGCTTCAATTTACAGCGGAGTAGATCTGTCCGCAGATTTCAGCGGTTCCGCCTCCGTTTCCGCTGCCGACAGAACTACAGGGAACGAGCCCCGCCTTCAGACCTCCCACTGCCTCACACCCCTGCCGCGATCTGGTTGAACCTGTTGACCTCTGCCCATCTCCACTCCACAAATGCAATGTCATGTTCGTTTGAAGTTGATTGTTGGTTCTCCAGGAAGATCCCAGGAAGATCCCAACAAGGAAAGAGCAGGTCCTTTCAAATTCGTAAACAGACACTTGGTTGATTTGAACTGAAAATTTATACACAGACACATTGGGTGACGTGCGGTCGTTTTTGGGCTGGCGTCAAAAATTCCACCATTGGGTGCAAAGTTAATTTTTGACGCCAATGTCACGAAAATGACCGCCGCGTCACCAAAGTGAACAGTAGGTTTCGTTGCTGTCCAGCCTCCCGCCCCTGGATCCGCACCCAACTCGGCAGTGACCCGTCGTGGCCCGGGGTGTGCCAGCCCACTCCGTGTTATAATCGAGTAGTAAACAGTGCGGCTGGGCCTGGGTAAACAGGGGTAACCCCGCACCGCCGGCGCGCCGCGCGAGGCGCACCTGACAAGGGACTCGGTGCACCATGGTTGTGGCGGATCAAGATTTGAGGTCGGGGGGAGGGGAACTTTCTGGAGGGCGGAGGTCCATAACATTGACCAAAGATAAGGGGTTGTCACATGATTTTTTGACGCTGGCATCAAAATTTGACTCAAGCATGTCAACTTTAACATGATGCCCAAGGCATGGAGAGCGAAAAAAAATAGCTCCATAGAGCTCATGCTGATTTGAGGAAATTTCAGTTGCTCTGATTTGGCTTGCTCTGATTTGGCTTGCTCTGATTTGGCTCACTCTGATTTGGCTCACTCTGATTTGGCTCACTCTGATTTGGCTC
>JAAUXT010039499.1_pt1 | contig 12341 bp, 14 predicted proteins | sample 7278171 | NCBI WGS metagenome assembly JAAUXT01 (sample SAMN14350112, study PRJNA611818) | marine sediment metagenome | isolation source: surface marine sediment (1.8m) | place: French Polynesia: Moorea | collected 2018-08
AGAGAGAGAGAGAGAGAGAGAGAGAGAGAGAGAGAGAGAGAGAGAGAGAGAGAGAGAGTGCGGTGTGTGTGCGTGTGTGCGTGCTGAGTGTGGTGTGTGTGCGTGAGAGTGCGGTGTGTGTATGCGTGCGGTGGTGTGTGTGAAACCATCCTGCGCACAACAGCTGTGCATTTTGCTGTTTCACCACTGAACTTGCACGAAATCGTGGTTGCTCTTTCTTCTTTTGAACAAAAGCATTCAAGGAGGGGGCCAATCAATTTTTTTACGAAAAAATCCGCCTTTTGATGTGTTTCAAAAAAAATTGTTGAAGGTTAGGTCCTTGAAATTCATCGCCACCTTCAATTCCAGCTTTTTGATTTCATGTCTGATGAAGTATGTATCACCTGATCAATAGAGAAAATAGAAAGTAGGTTGTTGCACACTGCTTATTGTTTGGCTTGGAGTGACTTCTTTGCGCAGTCGTGTATTGATTGCACTTGTCCTTTAATGGTTTTCTCTACCAGGTACTCCGCACATCTGGAGTGCTTCTTAAGTGATTGTGCATTAACAGTCTGCAGACTCGAGGTTGCCTCCATACATGTGAAACAGTTGATCTCGACACACCTTCAGAATTTCGCCCACCAACACTCAGTGGTAGTCCCTGTGGCTGTTTGTGTGAATGAAGACACATTTCTCTCTCAACTCTCTATTTGTCAGCGGTCTGTGTGACTCTCTTTTTGCTTCTCTCTTTGCACTCTCTGCTTGTTCCTGTCTCTGCTCTCTCTTTCTGTCTTTCTTTCTTTTTCTCTGTGTCTCATTCCCCTCTCTCTCTTTCTCTTTTTTTCTCTCACTCTGCCCCCCCCCGCTTCGTACTTTCTTGCACAAATTGCTGAGAGCCAACTGGTGCGGTGCATTCTGGTTCGTTGGGTGTGGACAAAAGTCGAGAATGTCCAGATTTGGAGCTTCCACAAAGACAAACCTGACAAGAGCAAGAACACTTCATTTCCCAAATAGGAACTTTAAGGAACGGACAGTCTGTCTTATTTCTTCCCGCACATGCAGTGAATCCCACGAGAGGGTTGTTCGTTTTCAAGTCGCGATGAGAAGAGGTTGTTGGAGTGCGAACTGGACATCCAGACTGTGGGCAACGAACAGGTGCACGAGTCGTCCAGGACCTCCTCAGTCTCTCCATTATCACCCACTTGTCTACCGAAGACAGTGCTGTTCTTTTCTTTGGGTGACAACGTGACAAGAAGCGATAATATGACCAATTTGCAGGAGATGACATGACGCAGACGGGTGATACTGACGCTCTTCTCTCTGTATCAGCTGTAGAAAGCTCTGTGTACTCGAAGGAACCTGATATCCAAAAGGCTAAAGCTAATGTGTCACAATCCATCATATCGGGATGGCGTTTGACTGAGCTGCGCATGGCTCCCTCCCACCTGTAGACGGGTCCCCGGGGACGGGTTCCCTGTGAACACGGGTCCCCGCCTGTAGACGGGTCCCCGGTGATTAGACCCTCACCACGTGCTTCCTTCCTCTTCCCCTGGCAAACTACGCTCGCGCTTTTCTCAACTTGAATGGCTGTGACTTCCTTGGATTTCCAACCGTGTGAACTTGAAGCTGGTCGCAAAAGGCTGCGCGTCTCCTTGACAAGAACGAACGGCAGTGCGCTGGCTTGCAATTCTGATGATGAAAGCTTTCTTGGGATTTTTGTCAGAAATGCGCAAGTGTGTTCAAGTGCGAAGACGGAATGGTGCACACCCGTGCTGTCGTCACGTGAAGATGCTCAGACTGCTGCAGAAGTCACCAACGTTCAGAGCTGTTGGAAAAGAACCAAACGATTCGTGCTTCCAGAAATTCCCATCTTCGTCTGTCATTATGAGACGCAGACCACGCACTCAGACTCATGCATTATGTATCCTTCGTGCGAAGAAGTCGTTCCGTCTTCAATTTAATTTCGCAAACCCTGTCTCTTCGTATCATCAGAGGTTCCATGCAAGCCCAGCCATTAGCTCGTACCGTTGTTCTAACAAATGGCATCGCTCCCCGCTGCTGCAGTGTCTCTTCCCGCCCTGAATACAAATAGCGCGCGCAACATCTGGAAACTGACGTCGCGTCCGTCGTTGTCATGACGTCGCGTCGTCGTCGCTGAATTTTCCCACGCGTTGTTGGCAGCTGCTTCTCCAGGGGCGCATTGAAAAGACATTTTCAGAAAAATGGAAAGTGATGGTGTTTTGTCACTCAGTGAACTTGTGCGAACTCCGAGCAATGGTGGAAAAGTTGGGTCTTTTTGCAGGCTGTCCTTTCAATGGCAGAAAACTCGATTCAGGTTTTTGCTCAAGATGGAATTTCTCAACAACTTTTTCTGATCTCAGGTTTGATTCAAGCACGCTGACGCAAGTGCAGTCCGGTCAGGAAAGCATTACAGGAAAGAAGGTCGCAGCAAATTCTACAACACAATCACCTGTTCTGAAACACTGGTTTATGCTGGGAGTCTGTCCACAAACAAAACCATTGTGGTTTTCAAAGCGGCGTTTCCACTGTCAAAAGCAAAATCCACGCCATTTTTTTGTAAAAACAAGAAAGAAGCGACAAGTGAAAACATCCCATGATGGGAAGTACATTATTTAAGAGGCGGTGCGGACTGCCTTCCCGTCTTCCTTCCCTCTCTTGATGAATGTTTCTCACGATGATTACTTTTCTTCGAGCGTCCCAAATGCGAACATGCTCACAATGATTCGGCCCAACCCTCCCACCCATCCAGCAGACATGCATGAATGTCTTTCACATTGGTATCAGACACTTTGAATGTTTTCCAGGCAATTAGGTTGAATGATAGAGACATGACCTTTCAATCGCAGCGACAGTGCGACAAAAGTTTGGTCAACTCGAGGTACAATTGCTGTGGCGTGCTGCGAATGCTAATGAAGTTTCGGGGTCCAAGTCCATATGCATTTCGGCTTCCACGCAGTCAGTCCCATTCCTGGCCATCCCAGTGACGAGGATGATGTGGGAGCGTGTTCTGTGATTGGGATATGGGCGTCGTGGTATCATCGCACAGAGGAGCTGCTGTCTGCAGACACTACCAACCGTGTCGCTTCTGTCAACGACTTCAGATTCAACTGGTACCACCCAGGTGGGGAAAAAGAAGTGTGTTTTTGAATCGTGTATTGCCTTGTTTGTCCAAGATGTTGCTGCTGTCCTTGTGCTGCGGACGAAACGAAAGACGGAAGTTCAGGTGTGATTGTGTTGTTTTCTTGAGGAATCTCGCTCGGGTGCACTGCCCAGTCCTTTCATCTCTTTGAGATGATTTGAGTCCTTCTGGAATTATTTCTGACAAGTGCAGTGCACTGTTCCCACACAGAAAAAATATTTCAAGAGAAAATTGGGGCAGTACGTCAACAGGTCTTGTTGTTGCCTCGTTCGATTTGCAGCTTTGAAGTGTTATTGCTGCGAAGGAAAAAGGACGAGGTTCTATCCAGGTTCCAAACTGTCGTGCACAAAACAAAGACAGAGGCAATTTATTTCGCACCACAAAGGGAGCGACGTGGGAGCGGAATGCAGCATCGCCTCACAGGTTACTGCGTTATTGGGTTTGATGCCTATTTGCAGGAATAATTTACCTGGGAGACAAAAGATTCTCATCAAGACTCTCTTGGCGTCGTCTTGTGCCAGGATTCTGGATGGTTTGCAGTGTTTTACTTACAGAGATGAGTTCCAATATGAAATACGGCGAATAACAACAACACGAAATGGAGGCGAGCAGCAAGCTGCTCTGTTGAGAAAGAACGTGTTTGTATAAAACTTTATAAAACTTTCATCATTGCCATTTTTTTGTTGCCCCTTTGTCATTGATAAAATAACGAAACTCTGGCGTTGTCAAAAACGTTACAAGCGCCATCAGGCTACAAAAGTGCATTAAACCTTCATGATTCTTCAGAAAGCAAAGATTTTGTTAGGACCGAGCAGTCTGGAAGGCCGTGGGTTAGAGACGCCAGGCACAGGGGAATGGCTCCTGCGGTTACATGCTCGAGGGTGAACTGTGAGCGAAAAACAACTTCCGTATTTCCGCGTCCCTCATTCATTCTCACCTTGACCAATGGATCCTGATCGTGTGTTGGTTCAATTCGCGACGTCTCTGGTTGGGCCTGACCTCCCCACGAGCCTGCGGGGGCGTGGCTCTGTGTTTCCAAAACAAGCGAAACATTAGAGCTCCATTCCTGCAGGGAACTGCAGATCGTGTTAAATTGACGCAGGTGCGATATCCGTTCCATCCAGTTTGTGCTGATTGCTGAGGGGACCGGGCAGAAGTTGCGTGAACTCTCAATGCAGTGCATTTGTCAAACATCAAGACGAAGAGTGAAGGAACATTTCTTCAAGATTCAATCTTCTGAAATGTGACGCAGTGTTAAGTGATGTTTTTGGTTCAGACTGCAGCTGTATGCTCAACGTGCGACAGGGCTGTTCGCAACTGAGTGCGAACCGTTTCTTGAGTGCGCCACCAGAGATGCGAACTGAGACGTTTGACAATGGTCCTGGTGTCGGATGTTCTCCATGGATCTGGTCCCATTTCAGGTGCAATTTTATTGACTCTGATTTGTCGCCCAAGCGAAGAAGTTTGAGTCGTCGTCGGCACTGGCGCCGGCGGTGGCGGTGGTAGGCGTCATCGATTCAGCGCACGAGAGATGGTATCAACCCTTGACGGCGGTTATCAGTGACGCAAATGGACTCGGCGCCGTTGATTTACACGGCCCCACCGCCCGCCCGACGCGTCCACCATCTGAAACTAACGAAGCTCCCGGTGGCTCTGTCTGCTTCCCTCCCTCTGTGGGCTGCAGGTGGTAGATTCGTTCACAGGACAGACCCAATCACAAGACGCACCCCTGCTTTTGCCACTGAAAACTTGCAGCACCCCAGCATGTGATTTTTTTGGGGGGGGGGAAGATGCCTCACGAGCAAAGTCTTCTTGAAACAATGGTACTGACACCCCCTTTCTTTTGCTGCTCAATTTTGATGCTTGAATGCAGAGAGAAGCACTCGTAAACACGGAAGTTTTCGGTAACGAAGCTGCCTCCTTGCCTCCCCTACGTGCAGATGGTAGATTTGGTTGCAAAGTGTTCCAGCCCAAACGCGAGCTCAATTCGTCTCAAGCGTTCGTGGTGCCAAATCCTCAGCGCTGCAGAACTGCGGTTTCTTGAAGCGATTTGAACACAGGGCGCGATGCGTCAGATTCAGATTCACACTGTTGAAGGGTGGGACGGTCGCAACAGGGAAAGGCTGACTGAATTGACTGTACAAATGTGTGCAGCTGCCTGGCGGAAATTGGAGTCCGATTGTGCATTTTGTCCTCCACGATCGTCATTTTGTGGAGCAGTCTGCTCAGCGACAGCACGAGACTGATAAAAGCCTGACCCAATGTACGGAGCAGTGCTGTTCGGAAGTTTGCAAACAAGGTGTGTCAAGAAGATTTATTGATTCATGTGAACATCATCCTCACAGTGCGTATGATCAGGAATTGAGTGAAACCTCCCTCGTGAAAGGAACGAAGCAGCTCCAGCTGTGGATGAGTCCCGACCCCAACAGGGCACGTGGCGTGACAAAACTACTCTGACTTCGGTGTTGCGGTTTGGTCAGTCACACTTGGTCTTTGCTTGATTGATCTTGGCAATTGTGGGAGTATTTTTTTATGTTTCTCTTTTTGGACTCAGTCAGATAACCTGGGTCCGTGGCTGCGTGCGCAGTTCCGCGTGTTACCTGGATCTCTCGTGCCTCATTTACGTCACGCGACGCAGCCGAGATCACCCGAGCTTATCCGATCTGACCCGATCTGATCCGGTTCAAAGTGATTCCGTTCAACGCCTCCGTTTCAAACGTGCCAAGCTGAGAAGATTATTGGATTTGCCAGGAACTTGCAAGATTTCTTGCTCTTGGTTTCTTCCACCACGCTCAAACGTTACGCTGCGATGTTATTGACGAAGAACAGCTGTGATTCGAGAAGCAGCAGTTGTGTTTGCAAATCCCATTTAGATTTTACTCAGCTACATGGCATATTTCAGGGTGGGGAAGGTTTCTCCGTGTCGATCCTGAAAACTGTTTTTCTCAGTCGTCAACTGCAGAGCGATGGTGTGATAACTGTTGTCCATGTTTGTGTGTGTGTGTGTGTGTGTGTGTGTGTGTGTGTGTGTCTGTCTGTCTGTCTGTCTGTCTGTCTGTCTCTCTGTCTGTCTGTCTGTGTTTGCGCGCCCTAGTGTGTACTTGTGCGAATGTTTTTACGTGTGTGTGTGTGTGTGTGTGTGTGTGTGTGTGTGTGTGTGTTTGTGTTTCAGTGGGAAAAAGTGACAGCATCCTGGTTCTGTGTGTTCCCGTTCTCCCCACACAATCGTTCCACTGTGGGTGTCGCGGCCGCATTATCGTCTGACTCGCTTACACGTTTCTTCCTGTCTCCGAACCTGAATCATCCGCCACACAAATTGCCGAGCCAATCAGTCTTAATTAGGTCACTAACAATCTTTTGTCATAACTCATTCCAGCTGAGCAGCCCCGGGGAGGGAAGGAGGGAAGGAAGGAGGGAGGGAAGGAGTAGGTAATTTTCCTCGGAGTCTTCTTCTCCGGAGCCTTGATTCAGATTCAGATTTTCACTCAGATTTAGCAAACACACTCAGGGATTTGGGGTTCTGTGGGGACGCGGGGACGAGATGTTGATACGAGTCCCGTACGTGACAATTGTGTGGGATTAATTTTGTCGTCAGAGTCGAGAGATGTGTCGAGGAAAGCAACACGGAGATTTGTAGATTATGAAGTTGATTTGTTGGTTCAGGCAGCTCGACTGACGCACTTTTTAGTCTTTACACACGTCAACTTGCTGAAGCGCTGACGTGTGTTCTTTTCCTCAAAATTTGTCCTCTTCTGTGGTTTGACCCCAGCCCTTTGGGAAATCTCAAGGTTTCCCACCTTGAGACGACCCTGTGCAGGACTTGTAAAGTTTTGCCGGAAAGGGATTTGAGGTTGCCTTCCTTGGGACCCCCGCCCAGTATCTCCTTGGTTTTGAGTGCCTTTTGGTTGGGGTGTGGAGTCTGCGCGTGTCCACATCAGAAAACGTTCTTGTTTGCTTGAGGCTGTTACAACTTAGCGGACAGTCCCAAACACAGCGAAATAAAGAGGGATGACCCTCTCTGTTAACAGTGACAGGGTCACCACGAAGCTGTGTGCAACATGAGACCGCGCGTCATCAGGTGACCTCCATCCGTGTATACGAGAGAGTACAGGGCCTGCACTTCCTGTCAACCTGCTCTTCTCGTGTACGAGAGACAGAGCCTTTCTCTCCACCCACTCACCTATTTCTCTCTGTCTCTCTCACACTCGCAAAACTCTATCTGTCTCTCTCTCCCCCTCGCTCTGTCTGTGTCTGTCTCTCTCTGTCTGTCCCTCTCTCCATCTCTCTCACACACAAACACACACAAACACACACACACACACACACACACACACACACACACACACACACACGCCGAGAGGCTTGACAGCAGATGCATTGCAAGCCACGACGAAGACAGGGCTGCTTTGTCTGTCAGTTTCTCCCTCCTAATCAGAGCGTATCTTTGCGCACAACGCGACAGCTGCATCGTCTCCTTTGACTCTGATTCTCTTGTCTTTGTGGCGTCAATGCCGGGGACTGGGATGGGAATCTCGCCGCTTTGGTTTTCTCTGCGGAGATACGAAAACCGCTTCAGTAGCGTCGCTTCCGCCTTTCTGGGCGTTGGTTTCCTCGTTGTCGTCGGCGCTGTGTTTCCAAGGCAAAGCAAAGCAGATACGACAGAAATGGGATTGAAATTCTTCATTCCTTTCCTCGTGCCCTGTGTTCTTTTCCGGCAGGTTCATTACGAAGTTTCTTCAGGGAAGCAAGAAACAAGTTGTTTGTTAGACTTCAAACTACGTCATTGCAAATTACAGGGACGATTGAGGGTCAATTTAGAGGCTTTATGGAGCCAATTAAGTTGATCTCTACTGACGGAGCGGCACCTGTAATTTGTCATGGGACGCTGCAGCAGCTCCGAATGAGGCTCTCATCACCAGCGCCTTGTGTGCCGCGCCCTGTGAGCTGTGCCCCGTGTGCGGCGTGTCCCGTGTTGAATCATGCTGGGATCATCGCCCTCCGCGCACAAACACTTCGTCTTCCATTCAGTGTCTCCGCCGCTTGTGGAGATGGGAGATGCAGAATGGTGTTCAGTGTGGAGAGGTGGGAGGGAGGGGGTACTTGACAGCAGAAGGAAGAATGAAACCACGTTCATCCCACGTCTGGGGTCCTGGAGATGCGTGAAAGTCAGGCGCCTTTGCTGAAATGTGGTTTGTGAAAAACACAACGTTCCATGTAGATCTAAATACAGCGCTTGAAATTGTTGACAACCCTCGCATCTGAATCTTGAAGCAACGCGTGTTGTACTGTGTTTTGGCCTCATTGAGGTTTGTTTCATAACGGGGTGAGAATCTTGCGACAGCTGTGGCAGTGGCAGTGGCGGTCGTGGTGGTGCCAGTTGTGGTGGTAGTGGCAGAAAGAAGTGGCAGAAGTGAGAGCAGCAATTGTGCACAGGGACAGCAGGCACAGTGGTAGTTGTGGTAGTTCTGACAGTGGCAGTGGTGGTGGTAGAAGCAGAAGGAGTGATTGTAGTGGTGGTGGCAGCGGTGGTGGCAGTAGAGGAGGAGGTGGTGGAATGCTGTGGAGAGTTGAGGCGATGATGGATTCGGTGTCGGCGCCGGGCGCGATGCCGGGTGCGGCAGGTCCGGCTCCTGCGCCGGCGCCGGTGCGACTCACGCCGGGGAACCATCACTCACCGGGGCGAAGAGGCAACATCGCCGCCGATTAACCAACCAATCACGCTTCATTTAGCTTCAAGCAACTTCAAAATGTCCCTCCCCCCTGTTTTCGCGTCAACAGTGTGAATGAAGATCTCTGTCCATCTCTTGGTGACAAACACTGTATCACACCCAAATTTTGTCAGAGACACTGGCCAGTCACCATGTGTGTGTTCTTGTTGCTTCTTAGCGGTGCCTTTGGGTTGTGAAATATATTGACGCAAAGGGCTTTCCAAGTTCCTCTATAAGTGGGAGCATAATTGGCGGAACCCCATTTTGGGACTGACTGAGAGCTCTGTGAACACTGCGTGAAGCGAAGAAGTGTTGTCTATGGAGAAAGAATCACTCACTCGCAGCGCACATTATCCGTGTGGATGACCCAGGCGATTCCCCACTTTGATAGCCCCGTAATTGCTTGACACTGCGTGCCGTTCAGCGTAAACGGTTTAGTGGAGCCATTTCGCACTGGTCAGATGCCATCGGTGCGTGTAATGCCGCCCTAATGACCAGATGGTTCGCGGAATCAGGTGGGCGCTGCCAAGGTGTGTGCGCCCCCTTTTCACCACAACAACAGGTACTGTGTGTACATGGTATGGTAACGTGGAGGCTTTTGTCACTGGTCCCAGCAATGCACGTGATTTAGTTGGCTTTTCACACGGTGGCATCTCTGAATCAAAGGAATTCAGCGGTGACTTGATGGTCGCATTTCGTGCGCACGTTTGCATGTCCATGTTGTCTGCTTGGAGATCAGGAAACGGTATACAACGGTACTCACTGTAGCGTGAAGCGTGTGTGTTTTTAACATGCCCATTGCCCCGTGTTGAAACAGGTATTTCACATTGTGTCTGAACACTGCCCTGTGGTGTGCACAGGTGGTCAGTTACCATTGAAAGAAGGAAATAGGCACCCTGCGGCGAAATGAAAGAAAGCTCACGTTCTCCTTGACTTGGACTGCATTTTACATGCGTGTGCACAAAAGACGGAGATTTGAGTGAAAGTGGAACTCTTTACACCAGGGACGTACAGCATCTGTAAGACAATGCTGAAACCTAGGAAACGCTTCTTGGTACAGGACGCGATATGTCTGACGTATAATGGACAGTACTACCGGCGAATCCGCTCATTCCCACTCAGGTAAGGAAGCATCATACCGTCTCCCTGGCTCACTGCAGGCTTTTCTACGTAAGTTTCTATTTGTCTGTCTCCACCTGAGATTGCCTCATGTAAACCCTGAGTTTCTGAGTGCACTTAGCTTTTGATCATTCTGAGGCCAGGTTTACGTGCAACATGCAATTTCAGTCGCTGTCGTGTACTGAGAAAGACAAGACAAAGGGACTGCGCCACTTTGTTAGGAGTGAGCAGGGATCTTATCAAGCTAATTTAGCTGATCAATACCCAGTGTTTTCGTCGCACTACTCGACGTAACGAGTTGAAGACGTGGCGTCTGCGTTGCTCGGCGCTTTATATTGTCGTTTACGGCGTCGGCGGGGGGGGGGTGCTCCGCCATTTCATCTTGTCTTGTCCGTCTCCCCTCCCCTCCCCGCGCAAATCACCTCGTACTTGTGGGGATTTATACCAAGTTACCTAGCAACACTGCCTGGACAGGAAAGCCGTAAAAAGAGTGTCTTTGTCTCGCCAAATGAATTGGGGACGTGAACTGGCAGCTTGTTGTCTCGTTCTATGGCTGCTGTTGCGGGTTGTGTGTGTGTGTGTGTGTGTGTGTGTGTGTGTGTTTGTGTGTGTGTGTATGTTTGTGTGTGTGTGTGTGTGTGTGTGTGTCTGTCTGTCTGTCTGTCTGTCTGTCTGTCTGTATCGCTTTCACTGTGCGAGATGATTTTCCGTTAGTTTCCGAATGTCAGTGCTGTGCTGAGAAAGTGAAAAGGAGACAAAAACTAAAACACTGCGTTTTTGTGATGTCAGAGCAATTTGATGGCGTCTTTGTCTTTTGTTTTCTTGCACCTGTTTCTCAGAGTTTGTTCTTTTCGAAATCAAAACCTCTGAACCTAGATTGCAATTGGAGAAAACCGCTTTGCTTTCTGGTTCCAAACTGCAAGGCGTGTTGATTCTTGAGAAAGTTGACGCCTTCCCCCGCCCTCGCCGCCCATCCCAACTCCGCCCTCGCCGCCCATCCCAACTCCGCCCTCACCGCCCATCTCAACTCCGCCCTCACCGCCCATCCCTTCTCCGCCCTCGCGGCCCATCTCTACTCCGCCCTCACCGCCCATCCCTACTCCACCCTCGCCGCCCATCCCAACTCCGACCTTGCTGCCCATCCCTTACTTTGCCCTCACCGCCCATCCCAACTCCACCCTCGCTGCCCATCCCTTACTTTGCCCTCGCCACCCATGCAGGCCTACTCCACCGTCGCCGCCTATCCATACTCCACCCTTGCCGCCCATCCCTACACCGCCCTCACCGCCCATCCCTACTCCGCCCTCACCGCCCATCCCTACTCCCCCCTCACCGCCCATCCCTACTCCACCCTCGGGTGCCTCGCACCCTGACCCTGCTTTTTGGACCCTACCCTCGGGTTCTACTCTACCCACCCTCTATCTCCCTGTCTCCCAATCTCCCTCTCACACCCACGCACCCCACCCACCTCGCCCTGCCTCACCCCTGCCACACACTACCCCACCTCGCTGAGCCTCATTCCCACCCCACCCCCTCCACCTCGCCCTGTCTCGCCCTGCCACACTTCGCCCAATCTCACCCCAGCCCGCACTCTTTCCCACCTCGCCCTGTCTCACCCCACTCAGCTTCGTCTCTCCTTGCCGGGGCCGGAAAGTGGTGACCCTTGTGCATGGTCCTGGAGTCATACAGTTTTGCAAACTGTGCTCGCAGGCAAAGAACTGCCACGATACAGGCTGAATGCAGACCGGTTCAGACCCCGTCACACACACGTGGCTCATACGGCGTGATCAGGGCGGAACTGCTTTGTAGCAATTTCCCTCCGTGTGAAGACCTACACAGCGCATTGTGGGCGCCGCCTTTGTGAAAGACAAGGAGAAACCTGTCCAGTGGAGCTGCTGTTTCCTGGTGACTTCGTATCTTTTCCGTTTTGACCGTCAAGAGCGAATGTCGTGTGTTGAATCTGCAACGTTGGAAGATACGGTTTTCACGTGTTTTCAAAACATGGAGACAGTCAGAGATGCAGTTGCCACACTGAATGAGACGGCACCACACGAGGCATTCCAGCACATTTTGCAGGTTTTCATAGCTCGTGAAGACACTTCCTGAGCTGCAGTTCTGGTCTTGAGCACAAACACATTTTGAATGTTGTCTCAACAACGGCACTTGTCTCAACAGCCTTCAAAACGTGCATTCTTGTGACCAATTCTACCGTTCAGGAACCTGTGCTCCAGGCTCCATTCCCTGTGTTGGTGACACGTTGACCGCAGTGGGGCGATTCCGTCTCGTCCTCATCACGAGGTGCACCCCTCACCCCCCGAGGCGCCTGCCCCAGCCGGCGCGGGGCGGGGGGGGGGGGGGGGGGGGGGGGGGCGGGG
>JAAUXT010147893.1_pt1 | contig 12341 bp, 11 predicted proteins | sample 7278171 | NCBI WGS metagenome assembly JAAUXT01 (sample SAMN14350112, study PRJNA611818) | marine sediment metagenome | isolation source: surface marine sediment (1.8m) | place: French Polynesia: Moorea | collected 2018-08
CGCCCCCCCCCGCCCCGCCCCCGCCCCCCCCCCCCCCCCCCCCCCCCCCCCCCCCCCCCCCGGTGTGCGCAGGCAGGGTCTCAAGGCGTGACGCAGGCATCCTGTGCGAATCCGAATCCGGCCTCACTCCGGACGGCGCCAGCTGGCGGAGGCAAACTGCGCGCGAAATGATGATTATTATGAGCATCAGGTGTTCGCAGCGACCATCACGGCGCGTCAAGGCGACCACGTGATCCTCGCGCCTGCGCGTCACAATGTGCTCGACGGATGTGTCGTTTCGTTTTCCATAAGCAGCGGACACGTAAATGTGAGAGAAACGAACTCTTCTCTTTCCGGACATCTGCCTGGCGTTTCAAATGGCGCTGAGAAAATGCTCGACATGCAGAAAAAGAACTGCCTATGGGCGTGCAAAAACAGCTCGTTTCCGAAATCAATCTTGTTCTGTTATTGCCCTCAAATCCAGCGCAACTTTTGTGGTTGACACGCACGCACTCCGAAGCTGACGTCCCGTCGCACGGAGCCTGATCTCTCCATCAGCGTGAACGAAGCGGCGCTCATGCACCTGTCCCTATTCCTGACGCCAGACCTTTACCCCGCCGTAAATTGTTCGTGTTTGCTTTATTACAGGGTGGTGCATTATATGCCACACTCTAATGCGATTTCTGTGTAGCTCAGGCCATGGCTCGTTCTCATTGCGTGCAACATCGTGCATCTATTGCCCTGCATGCATGCGCACGAGCACAGCAGCAGTCACATTGCAGCGAAGTCTCGCGTTGTTATCTTCTGCGGAAGCGTGACCTTGTGTCTTCTGTGGCGAACACAAGACACCTGTGGCTTCAGCCAATGGGGGACTTTCTGCAAGGCTATTTTTGTGGCTGCCACACAGCAAACAACACAGGACAAGAAGTTTAGCTTCACAAGGATCACATGCCAGTCGGTACAATGACGGATAGAATGAATTTACCGGAGCATGTGATCGTCCATCAGAGGCGAACACACTGCGCAGCACTGCATGAGAAAATGCTCCCAAATAAACCCGTTTACACACGGAGGAATTTGCTTGAATAGCCAATGAGGGAACCCTTCAAAGTGAGTTGCACTGGACTTGAAAGTGTTTTGATGCGCTAATTCTGCGGAGCAGCCTGGGCGTGAAGCAGGTTGTGTGTTGGAGCTGCGCGCACCATGGACAGCAGACCCCCCTACCGGCGCTGGAGCAAGCGACGCGCCACCTTCCCCTGGCGCACGTCGAGGTATTGTATGTTTGTTCATAGTGCACAGAAATAGAAAAGCTATATTTGGATCCACACTTGTAGCAAAACACACGTGTGTACAAAGCCAAGAAGTGTCAAATGCGCAAAAGGGATGAGCGTGTATACGTAGTAAACAGGGCGTTACAGGGACAAACGAAATGTTTATTTCCTCGCAGTGTCCTCGCCAATGGAACATTTCTCTCATCGTAAACTGAGGTCGAAAGAGCCTGTTTTACAGTTTCCTGTGTGTTTTTGTCGCGTATTGTCAGGTTTTGTGGAGCCGACCACAGGCGGGTTGAGGTGGGGGGATCAGACGAGTTCAGATGAGTACACTAAACTTCATGCAATCATTGAAATGGGGTGGTTCTGTTTGAGAAAAAAACAATTGAAAGGTTCCAACACTTGCAAGACACCCGTGTACGGTGCCACGGTAGCGCCCGACACAGGCTTGTTTGGCCAGTTCAAGCCGCATGAAAGAGTCCTGCAGTGTGAAACGGACCAAGCTGTCACAGCGTTCTGCTGTTTTCATCCGTCAAACGCGCACGAAAATTTTTGCGCACCTCCTCATTGCCTGGATCCTTGACTGTGGAGGACCTGTTTGAGTAAAATTTGTGTTCGAGCGTGTTCGAGTGCATTGTTTATGGGCCAAGGACGGAACAGTAAAATTCTGTTGATTCTCTGCATGTTTCATGCTGGCCAGATCCAAGCAACCATTGCGGTGGAAAACTCTCTTGCCATCAAAGAGCTTCTTGTCTGTTGAATGCTGTAGTCGTGAAAATGCTGTTGCTGCCATGAGACACGCAAAGATGCGCGACTCCAAACCTTGGAGCACGAGTTTGTGACGAACATGGCCGGCAGGGAGGTTCAGCTTCTGAAATCGTGGTGGGTGGCAGAGAGTCACCCACGGAACACACCTCGGTTGTGGTGTTCTGGAAGTACGGGAGGCAACAAATGACAGGCGTACACACACGTGCACGTGCACGCACACACACGTGCACGTGCACGCACACACACGCGAACGCTTGCACGTGCACGCACACACACACGTGAACGCGTACACGCACACAACCAGGATTCCATCGGGTGGCTGCCTCGCACTGCATGGCTACATTCCAAGGGGTACAAAACTTGGATCACGTGCACCATCAAGAAGCCTCCTTTTCACCTAGTCACGCATACATGCATGATGCTTTGCATTGTTGTGTGCCCATGCACGCTGTGGATGCATCTATGCAATTTCACTGCCTGAGTTGGCTGTGTTTTGATGTCTGTCTAGAGGCCTCATCACCATGTTCTGCAGGGGAGAACGGTTTCCCAAATCCCTCGTTGGTGTGTCAATAGCGAAAATGCACGAGTGGGAAATAAACATTGCAAAACAGCAAAAAAGTGATTTCAGACAACAAAACAGGTTCAAAAATGGTTCAGGGATGCAACCTGTTCGTGCTCATCCTGACAGGTACGCATGTGTCACATCCACACTCAATCATTGTCATCTGGATGCGCATGTACCAGTCCAGACTTAGAAAAACATGTTCCCTAAAATGTTCGGCTGACAGTCAGGCATGAGACAGAGTGAGCGCACACCATCTTCAACCAAGGCCTGGTTCTGTCAAAATCTGGTTTTTGTTGTTTCCAGAGAAAGTCGGATTGAAATCTGTCACGCTTTGCCAATTTGCGAAGACGAACCGGGAGAATTGCCTGATTTGTTGCTGCGGCCAATCAACAAATTACACGGACCATACGTCGTTATCCTCTGAACCAATAACAGTGATTCTCCCAACATCAACGCCAAATTAAGTTTTCGTGGAACACGAGCAAGAAATGTTCCAAGTGAAACCAAAGCAAATGCCCGAGTTGCAGTGTCTGATCACCAAGCTCATTCAGCCAGGATTCCTGCAGCCACGAACTCTTTCATGCATGTGTGTCCTGCAGTTGAGATTTTGTTCTGATTGGAGCAATCGGACCAGACGGCCCAAAAAACTTTGTTGCTCCCAGTTGAAGTGTTTTTGTTTCAATTTGCACGGAGCAGACTTTTTGATCCGTCACTGCGTGGTCCGAGACCAAGGATGGCTGGGCTCACGAGTGCACATGGTCCGTGAAATGTGCCTGTTCCATTTGCACCTCATGCCCGAGCAGAAACGGTCCGTAAATGGAACAGTGCCCAAGTTGTCATCAGCTGAGGTGTGTGTGTGTAGGTGTGTGTGTGTATGTGCAGGTCTTTTTACTCGTGGGCAGAGGCCGCAACTGGAGACAATCCGCTTGTGTGAGAAGAGCCGCTGTGCTCGAGGTTGGGTTCCGTCCGGAGTGGGGGACGTCTGAGCCTCAGCGATACTCGTAAATCAACGAGCACACGCGTCGCCGTGTGAATGACCGATGCGCTGTCTGCTTGGGTCGTGTTCTCGCAACGGATAGATGTCTTCCATCCGCAGGCAAAGTGGAACAACTCGTACCAAGGTAGTTTCTTACCCATCAACAGGGTAAAGATCCGCGGGATTTTGGATCTGGTGAAGGTGTTGACCCCATTCAGGTGATCCAAGTCTGACTTGAAAAGGAAATTTTGTTTCGCAACAGCAAATTTCGTTTGTACAGGGTTTTGTGGGGCGGGTGTGATGACACGCAGTGATTGACACTGACACATGTCAATCATCCTGTTCTCTATCAAACCTGTGTGAATTCTTCCTCAACACCAAATGCAGATTGACAAAGGGTGTTGTGAAGAGGTGCTTTGCACACAAACTTTTTATTCAACAGTTTGCACAAAAAGCATCAAATTTGCATGTGTCCAAGATTGGTATGCGAGGCAGAAGTCTTCCTCAAACTCACAAAAGGCAAGAATATTTTTCCAATAGAAAGAGACTTTTTACTCAAGCTCAAAACCCTCGCTCATCTGGAAGGCTTTTTTGTTCTCCCTTGTATTCACCCCGGTGCAGCGGTACGCTGGACTCGCGCCGTGTAGTCTTGTTCTGAACGACCAGAACATCACTGCAGATGCGAAGCCACACCACACCCACTCGGCAACTTCTGTTTGTTTTCGTTTGGTCAAAGAAACTTTTGCGAGACGTACGGCACTTAACTTTTCAGAACATTTGCAGTTCCTATCGGATGGTTCTTTTCATGAAAGTGGAGAAACAGGATGTGTGGGGGAGACAACTCTGACGGAACCAAAAATCCAGCTCGTCGTCACTATTCAAGCAGTCTTGTTCTCCATCAGCGATGTCCAGGGTCCCAAGGCAAACCACAGTGAAGCTTCACTTTTGAAAGGCTCATCGTGACAACTGTCTCAAACAAAAGATCTGTGTGACAAGCCGGGACAAGATTAATTCACATAGAAAATCAAGGAAAGGCTTTTCACGTGCTGGGACAGTTTCATTCTCCTATTGGTTGAACATGATCTCGTCAAATTCAGGGGCTTCGACAAGCAAAATCCAGAAAGTAGGACAGAAGATGCCAAATTGTTGAATGTGAAGCAATTGAAGCCCCTTTAGAATGTCAATGCTGTTTCTGCAGTGACCTTGACACAGTCTCGGGATTGTCGGCACGGAACTCTGATTTTTGGGGCAGAGTCAGGGTCTTTCCATTGGAACGTGTTACCTCCACAAGTTTCTCATTGTAAATCTCAGGACTGACCTGAGACTGAGAATGAAAAAACAGGTCGAGGCGCCTCTCCTGTGGGAGGGGGGGGACGTTTTGTGCCTGAGGTGCAATTTTGCCGCGCTCCCACGATTTGCTCGTGCAAGTGGTTTGGAACTGCACTTTTCGGCTGTAAAATATGCGTTGATACCTGCTGGAGAGTCTCTTCTGCCCCAAAGGCCCTGCAGATCTAATGAAGTGCCTTTGAGTGTGCTGGCTATTTCGGAACACACGAGTTCTCTTCTGCTCCACTGATAATGTCTCTCAGGATGCAGAAACCTTTTCGCCAGTGGCCATCCTAAATTCCAGAGCTTTCAGTGCTCACTCCATCTGAGAATTTATGAAGCAAACGGTCATCTCATTCCTCAGCTGCTCAAGTCTGGGGTTCCTCGCCCAACAGCAAACAGGGCCTTGTCGTCAACGCCCGATGTCTGGGGGAAAAAACTTGGTCTGAAAAAAAAGAAACAAACAAGCAGATTTCCGTTGTGATGAAGAATGGGTTCTGTCTCGTGGAATTTCTATCACAGACAGGCGATCCATTTTCTACGACATCTCAGAGCCTCTGACGGCGCGGGGTAATCGCTGCTGCAGCGACCGTCTCCTCCCAGTTCAAGACTCGCGAAGGTGGCGACTGCACTTTCTCTCCACGGGACCCCGTGCTGGTTTTCGTCGATGAGTGATGGTGTCCAGCGGGAAGAGGCCAATCCATCAATTGATGCTGGAACCTGGAACGCCCGACACTGCTTTGATAGACGCGGCTGCATCGTGTGATCCACAAACTTCACCTCAGCGCATTCTGTGTCCGCTCGTACGTCTCCCTGTCGTCACGCAGAACTTCCTCTGGCCCACGTCTACTTGAGATTCAGTTCTGTTCGTTTTCTATTTGCAGGTACGTATTGCTCAGGTGATAGGCGTGGCATTCTCTGAACGTGAGTACAACGCACGGCTCCGAGTGTTGCTTTGGTCCAAATGAAAAAACGAACTTTGGTGAAGTTTCTGGCTTTTCAACAAGGAGAAAGACAGAGTCAAGGTAACACGGAGGATTTGTCGACTTGACCTGATCTCAAGGAGGCCTGCCTTTTCACAGTTTGGTGTTCAACAGTCCAAATTATCCTGGGTGATCTTTTTTTTTTTGGAGGGGGGGACTCCGAAGCCTGGACATCCCTTCTCTTTCATTCGAACAGCAATAAGCACGGGCCTGATTGTTTCTGCAGTGAATGCGACAGGCTCCGTGCACGCTTTGGAGCAAAGTATTTAGTACGGATGCAGTTTTCTTGTCGAGTTTTGTGCCATATCTCCACAGAAACTGCATCCGTACCATATGAGGACAATTGAACTCTGTCCAAAAGACTTGTACTCACTAATTGGGTCTCGACAACTGCGCATCTCAACCCAAACAGTGAGTACTCGTACTCGTCTTTCGTACAGCGTTCAATATTCCTTACAGAAAACGTCTTTGGTCCCCCACTGCTGTCTTCCCAATCCTTTGGGTGTGTGGTCATGTATCTCACTTCATACGAGGGTCTTTCATTTAATTCTGAGACTGGTCATGGTCGGAACATTTGCACATGTTGAAGCTTTTTGACACAGTTTCCACTGTTTTGCAGTCTGGGATTGTTGCGCAATGCAACCAATTTGTATCCAAGCAGAGGGTTCCGATCATGACCAGTCTCAGAAATAAATGATAGATCCTCGTATATTACATCTGACTCGCACAACTACATGTATGTACACCTGTAGACACCGCAAATAGAAAGCCAGGGGCACGCAGGCTTCCCTGCAGGGTGCGGCCAGACAACAAAAGGTAAGAGTCATGGTAACCAGGCGCTCACGCTGGAACCAGCTTCTCCCGGTGCCTAATCGCTCCATATTTCGCGAGTCTGCATCAGCGAATCATCCACAGGGGAGATGAATTTTGTGTGGAAGGGTCCCCGTCGGTGGAGACCAAAGAACCTTCGTGCAAGAGTCGAATAGCAAACAACGCCATGTCTGTCTGTGCATTGAAATAGAATACAGAGGTACACTCAGACTTCGACAGACATGACTTCTTCTCCGCTTGCAGATCTGCCGAACTCCCAGACCGTTTCTTTGAAACTTGTGTTTGTTTTAAACTTCAGGAATCACGCCGTCAACAATGCAGCTTTGTGGCAGAAATATACGAGATCAGACACTTTATTTGTCCGCGTATGCAAAATGACTATTGCATTTGAATTATAAAAAAGAGCTTTGGACGCAAAAGTTCCATTTCCGGATGAAAAACGATTCCAGAGATCAATGCAAAATGGAGGCACTTTCACTCAGCCGAATCCATTATTCTGATTCATCAGCACTCAATCTGAAGGCGCACCAATCGTGTGCTCTGAGGTCGTTAATTTCTATTTCATGAAGCTCGAGAGAACCACCCTGACAGTCAGCACAACAGAACTTGTCTGGTTGCAGATCTATTGATGTCGACAGAGGCTGTTGTTCACAAAGCACACAGAGCCACAGATAAAGCTGGCTCCACCAACAGGGCGGTGGTGGTGGTGGTTGTGATGACAAACAACCCCTGCACCTGATGTCAAAACCTGTGGCATTCAAAAAGAAACACGAGGTGTAATAATCTCGCTGGGATAAACGATGTGGCAACAATCGCAAAATATTGTGTTTGTAAACACGTCGAGTCGATAGTGCCGCACTCGATGAATGTGTGTGACGGGGATCTGCAGAGCAAAGGCTTCAGCCCCCGACGGCTTCAGCGTCTCCCGTTCACTCTCTATTTGGAGTGAAGCCTGGCGCGGAGCAAGTCTCCTCCGCTCAGTGCTGCGCACACACATGTACCTGGATATACGAGACGCCGCGATGCTGACGACGCCTGGGATTAGAGAAGCGCCGCGGGAGAATGAAACACGGGACCAAATTCGCAGAGGAATGTCGCCCAGGATTGATTCTCCAACAGCTGGTTTAATTTGCCGATTCTACCGCTTCTGGAAGTAAATTGGTTTCTACGGGAGAACAAACCCTTCTGGTGGAGACGGGGGCAACTTTTTTAGACTGACGGCTTACCGCAGGCGTTGAGTTGTATCCAATGTCTTCGGCTGATCACAACAGCTGTTCAAGAGGATCTGCAGCTGCCAAAGCGAACTTTAAGAACTGTATCTAACGTTGCGAAACGTCTCCATAGAAACCAGTGAGTTCCGTCGTTCCGAGCGTGACGCAGTGACGGTGGATTCTTGGTCCTGTGGACTGGACTGCGGGTTGTTCCACCAACAGAGGATTCCGATTCGAGAGAAAGACACTCAAGTTGCACAGTGGCCATGTTGACTGTGCCCCCGGTCACACACACGACCAAAAGGAGACATTCCTGGATATGGTGAGTTGCGTTTCCTTTTTGTACAGGGAAGTTGAGCCTGGTACGCAGGTCATCCAGGGCCTTGCAGCAGCCTCGGCACCCCAAGAAATATTTTTGTCACCAACGTGCGTTCTCCCTCGGACACTCGAGGCTCGGTCGGGAGTGGCTCATGTTGAGTCGGTGTTGTTGCAGACTTTCTAAGCCTGTGTTCATTGCAGCTTCAAACCTATTGCGCACATCCAGGGCAATTTGATAGAGTGGATTTAAACACCGAACTGATGGGACACCATATTCAATGGCACCTTGCTTGCTTTTGAGCTGTATCTGTGAGCACAGATGGGATTCTATCACTTGCTGGTTGGGACGCCTGGAACTTTTTCCCCAAAGAGTAGGGTTTTCACCATGGTGTCGTCTTCCTCGGAGTTGTGTGAAAACCAATCGTCATAAATTGCTCGACGGAATGATTGTCGTCGGCACACAAGCGACAAGAATCTCAATGGCGTCCCATTCAAGTCTGAAAGTTTTTCATTCCGCATGATCCGGCAAATGTCTATTGAAGACGGAAATGAAGTGCCAGGACCGCGCAGGATTTCCGGCTCTATCAATCCCACACAATTCACAAGGAAACGACAAACCAGTTGAAACGAGAAATCGACCGAAAAGCTGCTGTGGAGATGGAGAAATTTTCTCATCGGACTAGTTCGGAGGTGATTTCCGTCCAGGGGGCCTGAACAGCTAGCAAACATCAAAGCAATCGTGTGAATCTGTTACTCGCCCGAAAAGTAACGCAATTCATCAGAGGATCAATAATCATTTTCGGCAAAGATTACAGACGGTCTGTGTCGTTGCTTCGTGTTCGAGTGCGCGTGTTTCGGGTTGTTTCCCACACTGATGAAGCATCGCGCACGCACTTAGCTGCTTCTTCGGTTCGTTTTGTCCCCAAAGAGCACTGTGTTGTCAAAACGAAAAAAAATTTGTTTGCGGCATCCTGGCCAGTGTCCTATAACATCCGATGACACCCTAGTGGGTGTGCAAATGGGGTGCACGAAGGCGCCCTCTCCCCTTAGACATCGAACTCGCAGTTGCCTTACGCACTTCTTTTTGGGCGGACAGCATTTTACAACACTTGTTCTTCCTTTTTTCTTGCTCATTGTACACTGTCGTGGAAAATTGCACAACATGACGCTGAGTCATCTCTTGGGACACATTTCCCAAAGTTTGCATGCAGGTTGCACTTCCGCTGGTGGTGCTGTGTGAGACAGAGCACCTCGGAACACCTCATCTCGGAGGTTTCTTCGTGCATGCGTGATGATCGACGAAGCAGAAGAGGAAACTGTTTTCGTTGTAACCTACATGTACCGCAAAAGGACGTCTCAGCGGCCTTAAGAACACATTATCAGCACCTTGATGGCAACTCGAGAGATTTTTATCTCTCAAGTTCTGCATTTTTAGCGCACGCTGCAAACTCAAAATGCAACAACATCAAAGTTCAAGGCTTGAGGAATTTTTGAGACTTGGAGTTTCTGTCGGGAAGAACCACCTGCCATGTTGAAGCTGTCCAAGAGGTGCAGCCGCAAGAGACGACACTCGTCACTCTGGTCAGTGGATCTTCTGATTGTATTTTCTGCTTGTTCCCAGTTGCATCGTTTGAGGCATAAGAAACCACGATTCTCACTGTGGGACCTTGGAGAAATGTTGTTCAACCACATTGAAGGGAACCCGACAGAATCAGTCGGTCCTGTGAGATGAGATTTGTCCCAGTTTCTTTGGCATTGAAATGCTGTTCACCATGGTGTCGAACTGCAGTGAGCGGCGGCTGTGGCGATGAAGGACAAAACATCCATTGACCAGTCTCCTTGTACGTAGAGCCGTGCTGAATGGAGAATATCTGAAAGGTGCACTTGTATGACACGGACAACCAGGCGTCAAAGAAACATGGAGAATGTAGTGGTGCGAAGTGCCATTACTGAGACGCCGACCACTTCTGTTGGTGCAAATTTCCTATTCATTCCCAGAACGGCAGCTGATTCCACAAGTGCGAGCGTCGTTCTCGTTGAGATTGCTCAGCACAGACCCTTCATCAGAGTCCTTCGTGCCACAAATAACAGCCTCGACAAACTGCAAGCCGCAGTTGAACAATCCCGCAAAGCAAACGGCTTTATCTTAATTGCGCTACTTTTACGATGAAAACACTCCAGCTGAAGTTCCCAATTAGTGAAAACGGTGGAAGAGGTGGAACCAGTTCTCAAAGTTCCTTTTGTGGATTGTGATTGTGTTCCTGGAATTTCGGAGGTGACCTCATATTTCAACATCAGCACCCGTGTATCAACTCCAGTGACCCATTCTTGGTTCAGATTGTGGAGAATTTGCACGATGGTTTCAGAGACTGAGGCCACAGAGAAAGATTTCCACAGAGATACCAACAAATGGATTCACAAGAAAATGAATCAAGCACATCGTCGTTTGGTGAACAATTGTTTCAAGACACTGTCAGCACCCACAGTATCATGAGTCCCTCAGTCTGAAGTGAAGTTGCATGGAAAGTGAGGCAGTATCTCAATCTGGAAATCACGAATGCGCAGCAGTGACAGTCCTCCTGGGGAAGAATTTGGTTTGCCTCATTTGCAGTCGACACCTGGGAAATAATTCAAAAGGTGAAATGGTCGCGCGACTTTGCGGTGGCTTGAATCATTCATGAGGTTGTCTATTCGAATGTGTTTTATGTTCCAGGCAGAGAGATCCTCGTGTCTTGTTTCGATCAGGCTGTGACTAATGTTCCACGGTTGTGCAATTTTAACGGGCAAAAATGTACATGCTGAACGCGACATTTCCAAGCACGTCACCAAGCTGCAGCAGTTGCGTTGCGCTGTGACTTTCCGATTCAATTTGCCTCCGCTGCTCAGGAAGGAAGGAATGTCCTGGGAAGAACTGCACGGAAACTTCCTCGGTGCATTTGCTGTGGGTAACACGCCCGCCCACTCCGCTACCAACGTAAAAAGTTGAAAAAAATAACCCCAGAAATTTTGAAATTTTTCAAAACGATCGATGTAATTCATTCCCGCTTCAGACAGGTTGTCACTCATTCAGTGCGCTTTTCCGTTGTGTGGAATTTCATAACAATCTGCATTTCGAATTTGTTTGTCAATGTCAGATTGACTGACCACGGGTGACCAGCGTTGCGTGCGTCACCTGAATAAAAAGCAGTCTGATTGGATGGACCCGAAATGTGTTTCACTGCAAAGCCGCTTGCAATGGAGACAGGAGCAAAACCTGTCGTTTCAAACACAGTGAACACGTCAGTATAAAAAAGGCTATTCTCATGAGATCGTGTTCTCATTGCACGATGCAAGAGGCTTTGTGTAAACTTCGTCAACTGAGTCTCAATTCCATTGACATTTCACCGCTGACGATGCACGGGAGCTCTGCCTGGGATGTGGAAGGCTTGTTGGGCTGACGCGCATGTCTCAAAGTTCCCTCGGCCCATGTCGGGGACGGACCTCAGTAATGATGCGTCGAGTCCACAAATTGTTCCAATTACCGGTGATATTATGAGTGCAGAATTCTAACGCTCAGACGAGGGAGAGAGAGCGCAGCCGAATTCTGCAGACAGACATATTGTCAAAGGGAAGCACACTGCTGTGACTGCCTTTGCTTTCTGCGGTAAAACACATCTCGGGCTGTTTCTTTGTTGTCACGCAAAAGGAAAACATTTCCTTTGTCGTGCGACTCCATGTGTATTTATTTCGTCGCCACACGGTCCAGTGGGTCTCAATACTCGTGGCACCAGGAGAGAAGCATTCAATTTGGTTTCCCAGCTTCGATGCAACATCATGAATCCGGAGCAAGTTTCATCAAATGACGCAGACTGCTGAGGCATGTTGTGGCTTGATGAGCCACTCGGAAAATGAAGCAAAAAATGCAAATGCGCTCAATTTGAATACTTGAACATGGAAATTATTCGAGGGCTGAAGAATCACACACGGAATTTTGTCGATAATCCTGAGAAAATAATTTATTGCTTTTGTCTATCTATCTATCTATCTATCTATCTATCTATCTATCTATCTATCTATCTATCTATCTATCTATCTATCTATCTATCTATCTATCTATCTATCTATCTATCTATC
>JAAUXT010120417.1_pt1 | contig 12339 bp, 17 predicted proteins | sample 7278171 | NCBI WGS metagenome assembly JAAUXT01 (sample SAMN14350112, study PRJNA611818) | marine sediment metagenome | isolation source: surface marine sediment (1.8m) | place: French Polynesia: Moorea | collected 2018-08
AAAAATATAGTTCTGATATGAAGAACTCATTTCAAGCCTGAGTGTTGAGGTTAAAAAATCTCAAAAATTCTAATCAGAATTGGTTTACTGGTTGGTTTCCAATTCATAACTAACAACAGTTAGAGAGATCAAAATTTTGTTCTGTGTTGTATGAAAACAAAGCCTTCTCAAAACAAGAGAGAATTCAAAAATATATTATTTCTTTTCAATTTTATGCTTTTTCAGTAAAAAATATTAATTTGTTGATTCTTTTGAAATTTTTTAATTTTTTGCTCCTTCGCTCCAGTTAACCGCGCGTCTCCAACGCTTGATGTTCTTGTTGACGAGTGTCTGAACAAAATGCGCAGCAGTCTCTGACAGTGTGCGCTGGAATCAGATGAAAAAGCGGCGCGAACAATGGGCGGGGATTTTCCGCCGCCTCCGAACATCGAACGCGTCTCGCAGCGCCGCTTCGAGCGGCAGATGCAGCGGGGCTGTTCACACCGGAGGCGTCACGCGCCGCGGCCCTGCACACAGCAAGGGGTGCTTCATCGCTGTACAAGCCAATGGGTGCTGCATCCCTGTATTGGTCAATGGGTACTGCATCCCTGCACAAGTCAATGGGTACTACATCCCTGTGCAGGTCAATGGGTACTGCATCCCTGCACAAGTCCATGGGTGCTGTATCCCTGCACAAGTCAAATGGTATGCTGCATCTGTGCACAAGTCAATCAGTGTTGTGTGCCTGCACAAGCACAATGCATCACTGTTCAAGTCAGTGGGTGCTGTGTCCGTGCACAAGTCAATGGGTACTGTGTCCTTGTTGAAGTCAGTGGGCGGTGCCTCATTGCTCGTGCCTCTGGATTCACCAGACTTCAAGGCCCGATGACTTGAACATCGACACAGCGCACGACGCATCCAGTGTGAGACGGGCCTCGCGCGGTGAGGTGCTGCAATCGATTGAACAGAGTCGGGTGAAATCCAATCGCGCGCATTGTTTTAACGGCGCTGTAGGCCTGGTTCACGTGGGATTCAGTCAACAGACGCTGCACCGCTATTCAGGGACTCATTGATTTGCGTGAATGACACCTGGTATGAAGCTCTCCCTCGCTTTGCCATCAAGAGTGTGACGGTTTCAGTTGGTGTTTCCATTGAGGTCCGCAAGGGGACGCAATGGTGTTCACGTGGTGGAGTCAGGATGTGGCCCTCCAACACAGAAGAATTCCCCGTGTGGATCCACCGCTGAGGCCCGCTCCACACCAGATGCGTCACGTGTTGCGTATGTGGACGATTCAAGGTGCGCTGGGTATAGCAAAACGACGGAGCGTCCGTGGGCGTGCATACCTGTGCAAGATGCGCACAGTGAATACAGCGGGAACAAGACTAACCTTCGGGGTCTGTGGACGTGAGACGGAGGACCATGCCGCTTCCAGCATTGACCAGACAAACGCCTGCAATGGAAATCTTTCGGGCGTGATGTATCCAGTCCGGCCCTACGTGGGCGTGACGCAGCCGCATCCTGCGTGGACTGAGCCTGACCAGCACACGGACGCTTTGCAGACGCAGCGCATGATGTGTGCAGCGTGAACGCAGCGTGACGTCGTCTGAGACGCAGCGCACGCGCAACGCGTCCGTCGTGAACGCGGCGCGAGGCCACTGCGCATGACGATAAGAAGTAAACATGGCGGGAGATGAGGGAGATTCCTCTGTTTGTCCCTCGCCTCGAGTTTCACCAACAACGCAAACAAACCCGGAGAGATGCGCCGCACTGTGGAGAGTGTGGGCTGCGCGGACAACACCTCTCTCTCTCTTCTCTCTCTCTCTCTCTCCCCCCCTCTCTCTCTCTCTCTCTGTCTCTCTCTTTCTGCACCTCTCTGTCTGTCTGTCTGTCTGTCTTCTCTCTCTCTGTCTCTCTCTGCACCTCTCTGTCTGTCTGTCTGTGTCTTCTCTCTCTCTCTCTCTCTCTCTCTCCTCTCTCTCTCTCTCTCTCTTTCTCATGACCTCTTTCTCTCTGGGTCATGCATTGTTGGTGCGTCCCAGACGCTTCGAACAAGATTGTGTGACGCCACTTTGCTGACCCAATGGGCGTAACGTCCATGGTTCCAACCCGTGAGAGACGCAGCGTCAGAGACAAGGCTCGACGCATCCAGTGTCGGGAGGGAACTCTGCTTCACCGCGTTTGAAATGACGTTATAATAAATTGATGACGTTTGGATTGGCGGTGTGTTTCAGAGTGCGTCGCGCGATGCGATCGCGTTCCGATGTTTACTAAACACCGCAGGTAAAATCTGGGGCGTCTCAAGAAAAAGCACCCCAAGATAGGAAAGGAGGAGGGGAGGGAGTTCCCCGAGACGGGGGGGGGCCAGGGAGCGTGCTCGCTCTGCGCGGTGCGAGTTCATCTCCGCTGTCTCTTCCGTTTCTGTCGTTCCTGCGCCTGATTCTGCTTCGTGATCTGTGACATCAAGACTGGCTCCGTTTGGCTCGCTTTCTGTGGCCTTTTTGACGTTCAGTGTGGCTATGGGTGTGGGAACTGACGTCCAATGGAACGTTTGAAGCAGACAGTTTTGACAGTGCGCCTGGGAGGGGAGGGGTGCGCACGTCTCGCTCCTCGCACCTGCGCACTGGAAGCGAAATGCGATTGAACGGCGTCCCATCGGCCGACCTGCGACAACAGGATTTTGAACCTGTCCTGCACTGGGAAAGCACTGAAAGTGGGCATGGCTACTCACAGACCCTTCTGGTCCTGTGTTGTGAAATGGGCTACAGTGCAATACGGTGTTGGGTGCAGCTCCAGGACATCTTCCAGGTGGACCAGACTGGCCAGGTCCACTGCAGGCAGTGGACCTGGGGACCGGGCTCCCCAACAGGAGGACTGGTCTACCGAGACTTCACCAATGGCCCAGACTCCAAGACCTTTCCAGTGAACCAGGTCCACAAACTGGCAGACCACAACTCAAAATCCACCCCAGTGGACCAGAACCCCCAGGGCCCCTCCAGCGAACGAAGCCCCAGAAACTCAGCGGACCAGACCCTTTCTTGTGGAAAGGACTTCGATGTCAATGGGTTTTGCCAAAACTGGCGTGTTTTGAAGAAATTCAGTGCGAGTACTCGTTTTGACAGTTCGGGACACCTGATCCGACCGGACGTGCTCGATGCGCGTCTCGCGAGGCGAGGCGGCGGCGGCGCTCGCGAGTTTCCTCCACGAGTGCGAGCTGTCTGTCCGCGAGAGTGAGTGAGCGAGTGCTGTCTCCCTGCCCTTCAGTGTGTCGTGCACCTTCCTCAGGTGTGGGCGCATCTTCAAACACAGCAACCGGCAACAACTCGGAACGAAGGGAGTTGGATTTGTCATCAAAGGTTGTCGCGCGTGTTCGTCCGTGTTTTGTTGAAAAGTGGATTTTTGCACATTTCATTCGGAGTTGCGTGCTTTTGTGGATTTTGATGTTGTTGCACAGATTTGACGCCAGGATTTTAATTTGCACGCGTACATCTCCGCACAGATTTCAACTTGTGCGCACTTGTATGGGAAACGGAAACTACAGTGGGGACACTTGAATAGGATTCTTCCTCATGCCGAACAACAACCAGGAAAACTCCAGATTGAGGCGAAAGTGAAGAAATCCAGTTTCTGTGCACTGGAATTAGCCCGTTTTGAGGACAGGTGCAGGTGCATGCAAAGTGGCCCCACACCTCGGGTGCGCCCGTCCACTATTGACTCCCTGACAGCGAAGACGCTCGCTCTCCGGGATATAGAGGGAGCATGCGTGGAACCTGCATCTGATTGCACCAGAGTGACTTTGGATACTCACTTTCAGTACATGTACCTTCAAACGTACTTTTCACCAAAGGCGGATCTCATCACATCAGACACTTTGAAGCGTGTATGTTCGTTTGTTCTTCACACAAGAAGCAAATTTTTTTCCTGTTTTGACTGTCAGTTACACATTGCTCCTGATCTGGGCAAAGAAAAAAAGTTGTGCTCATTGGGTATGATTGGGTACATTTGGGTATGACAAGGACCTGACAATAGCGGTGTGTGCGCAGGGAGCGGTGTTGATACAGAAGTCACGGATCACAGGCGCGGTACTTCAGATACTTCACATGGACCGCCACGAGTACTGAGGAAAATACACGAGATTCTAATTGAAAGTTTGTATGGAGCAGGCATGACTTGATTATTGTGTTGCACACACACGTGGATGTGCGCGGGTCGCTTAGATTGACAGGAATCCAGGAGACGGGGCGTTTCCAGGGGAACCAAAGGAGGAACTGTCTCAAGGAGCAGACATTTTTGGATGTGTTTTTGAAGCGCCCAGGGGATAATTTTTCAGCATCAGAGATCGAGACGAAAGTGGTGAGGATTGCAGTTGTCAAGGATGAAGCATCGTGACTGAAACTTTTTGGATTGAGACTGAGAGATTTTGGTTGGAGACTGAAGGATTTACGATAAAAGTTGCAGGATAAGACCGTCTGGCTGATTGATCCAGGGCTGGGATACAGACACTTTCAGCACGGTTCAGGATTGTGACCCGCAATGATGTTTGTGCGGACAGTGAACGGCTACATGTATTACCCCCCGGCGGGCCCGGGTACCGCGGCCGCCGGAGCTCCCTCCTACCCGGCCGGGGCCTCCTACCCCTCCGGGGCAGCCCCCTCGGGGAGCGCCGGGGCCCCTCTGCAGACCCTCGCCTCCTCCACGGCCCTCACCCCCGGGTACAGCGCCACCACCTCCAGCACCGTGACCCCGCAGGCGGGAGGGGCGCTGGCCCCAACATCCCCGACTGGGGGACTATCTTCGCTCGCATCAGGGGGTCTGGCGTCCGCATCTCTGAACGGGGGTCTCTCAGCCTTCGGGTCAGGGCTCACCTCAGGAGGGGCCCTCACCGGGGGTCTGACTGCCTACACCGCTGCCACCCCGTTGTCGAGTCTCAATGGGGGTCTGGCTGCCTACACACCTGCGGGGACCGCGGCGGCGCTGAACGGACTTGCCCCGGCCGGGATGACGGCCCTGCCCGCGGCGCCTGCCGCCCCTCTGGCCGGGGCCCCGGCGCTGGGCGGGGGCCTGGCGGCCATGAGCTCGACGACGGCCCTGATGAGCCCTCTGGCGGCCGGGAAGTGGATGCTGCCCGGATGGAGCCCGTTCGGACTCAGGTTTCCCCCGGTGAGTGTCTGCGTGATTCTGCACAACACATTCGTGACTTTTAGCAATCACTGATTTTCATCACGTGCGATGTCCCAATTGCCAAATTGGTGACGCAGACAGGCAATTTTGCCCTGAATTTACTCCAAAGAGCTAATGACAAGTGAGGAAATGGTGTCTGTGTCACTGATCTGGCTATTGGGGCACGTCTCAAAAGCACCGGACGTATTTGCTAAACCTCGCCATTTACCTGTGTCCCAGATCGTTTTGCTTTTGTTCATGTGGTCCTGCCTCATTCAAATTCGCCCAGGCAATTCGGAACCGCGCCTCTCCCGTTTCAGTCGATCGTGATGCGTTCGCAGGTGTCGAGCCACACGCATTGTTCGTAAAATTCAGTGATGCAGCTCCGAGCGTGATCGGATCATTGATCGGACGAGCCCAGTGAGAGGCCCACGCATGCGCACACTAACGTCGGGTTACACTGTGCGCGTCGTGCTTTGCACTGATTATTGTCTGGACAATTGGATGCCCTGGGTTCCTGTGCAAGTCAAAATGTGCCTTCAGTTTCAAGTCGACTTGAAAACGCATTGACTTTGCAGGGACATGGCGCGTTGATCATACATCCAGTGTAAAACAGGACACAATGAATGCGTCACACGAGCTGCGTTACTCCCCCCGCCGCAAAACGTGTCGTACGACGCGTTCGTCCACAGTACTCTTCGTGTAGATGTACCACGTGTATGTGTGTGTGTGTGTGTGTGTGTGTGTGTGTGTGTGTGTGTGTGTGTGTGTGTGACACATCCAGTGTGAAGCCGCCCTGAAGGCTTTGACTTTAATTGGAGAAACCGGAGCCCTGTGTTCATGTGTGGAGGGAATCCGCTGGGGAATCGCGCACGTCACTGTGGATTTCACTCAGTTCAATCCCCACGAGGAAAGAAGCACGTCCTCCCCGGGCTGCAGCCAATCCAGAAGCCCGCCCCAATCCCTGACGCGCGGTCGTTTATCTGACGTCCGCGTCAAAATTTAAAATTATTGATCCAGTGGTGAAAATTTTGACGCCAACCCAAAAAACGATTGCGCGTGACCCTGTGTAAACCCCCCCCCTGAAGTCCTTTCCGTTTCAAAGGGTGGCGTCGAGTGTCCTTGGAACAAACGCCATCATTGCTTCTCAAGTGTTGTGAGACACGCTGCCCTGAGACACGAGTGATGGAACGGGACGCAGCGCCAAGGATTCTTGACGCTGGACGCAGCTCGTTGTTTGATGGCATCAAGTGGACGCAGCACCCAGAATGATGAGACGGGTCTTTACACACACACACACACACACACACACACACACACACACACACACACACACACACACACACACACACAGGTGTCTGGCCATTATATTTCAGTTGGGACCTAAAATTATCAGACACCAGGGTCTCTGTAGTGTAGTAGGTCCCACCAAAAAATGGCTGGATATCCTTGTTGAGTGTTCAGCGATTTCAGGTCAGACCTGACATGCCCAAACTCACGTGTCTTCTGGTTTTTGGGGGGTCTGGTCAACAACGTCTGAATCTGGCGTGGAACGGGTCCAGTATCCACGCGTCCTGAGCCACACCCCAAAGGATTTGTCCCACAAATGCGTGCGCTGTACGTGGCAAGGTTTGAAATGCTCATCAAGTTTGGAGTTGGCAGAGGGGATAGTTGTGTGGTAAATACAAGGTGCATCACTGGGCTTGCCACACCCTGATGCCCTCTCCGGGGTCAAGTCCACTGACGACAGCCCCTCCATACCATCTCAATGGATCCGCTGGAGAGAACAGACCCGAGGCTTTTGTTTTCTGCGTCCTGTTCTTCAGCGCTGATGTACTCGTATACAGAAGAGTTGTATGGCTGGAGTATGCGCACGTATGCTGCGGGGAGATATTTGTTTGCCTGACGTGTTGAACAAGTAAATATTTACTGAGAAGACTCGCTTCTCCTCGGCTGAAAACTCTCTAACTTTTGTACACACAGCGCAGGGGCTGGAGCGGATCCAGAGAGCTGGTACAGCCTCAGGTACCTGGAGGGGAGAGAGAGATACAGGAAGGGAACCAGGAATTGTGGGCAAAGGACAGGATCAGGGAACTCGGGCACACGTAGCCTGACCCCAAATTTACACCGCGTGCGCCAGCGCACATGCACACTAAGGTGACAGCGCACCAAAATTGGTCTCTTGCATGCATGTGGTTGTGTTCACACTCATATGGTGTGCCATCATGATCGCAGATGGGTTCCAACCCCAAATATGCGCTGGCGCATGGTGCGGAATGTCGTAAAAGCTGTGCGTGATGCGCTGGCGCATGCGGTGTAAATTGGGGGGGAGGGGGAGGGAGCTGGGTGCAGACGCAGGTACCAGCGGTCACACTTACCTGATGGGTGTGGTCCTGATAGAGGGTGGGCAGATCCTTGGGGCCAAGAAACCGGAGTTAGAAGCGACAGAGCCGGGAGGGTGAGAACCCAATCCATGTGGGAGGGACTGATATGTAGTTGGTCATGGTTCCCTGAAGGCGTTGGAGCCAAGGGCACTTGGATCGCCGTTTATGGCACTGTTCTCGTGCTTAGACTTCTGCAGAAAGGTATTGCGTGACGCGTCCAGAACGACCCAGGGCTGGGTTTCCTTGAGGGAAACAGTGGCGCAACCTCCTGGTGCTGCACAGGATTGCCACGTGACGGCTTCATGTCGGACGACGGTTCGAGTCCCCGTCACCCAAAGGAGACCGACTCCTGGATCCACCGGTGCGATGGGGGAGCCTCGAACACGGGTCAAACGGATTGAGGCCACATGTTTGCTGTTCTAATGCGCTGCCCCGGCCGTGTTTGTGTTCAGTTTCAGCTGATGGTCTTGTAGATGTGGGGGTTTTCACTGAACACGGCCTGGTTTTTCGAGCCACTTTGATGTGGAGTCCATCGCGCATGTCCGTGTCCGAAACTTCCTGTCTGAGCACTGGGGCGGAGGCAGATCCGTGGGTCCCGCACAAGTCGGATGGAGGCGACCGAAACTTTGGGGAAATTTCACATGGCACACGAGGGAAAAGGTCAAAGCGATGAGACTACCGTATTCACCCTGTATTCTTCGCACGCAAGTATAACACGCACCCCAACTTTTCACTTGATTTTCTGGTACGGAAATTTATCTCATAGCCAGGAAAAAGACGCCCCCTAGTTTTACAATTTTAGGACAAAAAGGTGCGTCTTATTCACGGGTGGTTCCGGTAAATCTGAGGTTCGTCGCAAGGAAGACATGCAGAAAGCCGTCAGCTTCGCAGCGCCCATTGACATGAAGCGGGACGCAGTGCGCACCGTATCCTGTGGGGCCGTAAATGGCTTTTCTGACGCGAGCTGACACGAACACGCAGAGCGGGGCCCCCGGAGCCGCCCAGCGCTCTCCCGCCGTCCCTGCCGCAGACACGCGGCGCAGCTGCCGGGAGACGGAGCGGGAGACGCCGAGACTCCCAGCATTTTACACTCCACCACCGACGGAACAGTTCTACGAGCCACCCAGCGAACTGCTCTAGTCTATTTTCAATGCACCCAGACACACCTCACAGGACAGTTGCACGGGCTGCCCTGTCACCCAGGCCGCTCCAGGAGCCATTCCCACGACACACCCCTGGACGGGCTGCCATGTGCAACTGCCCCCTTCCGGGGTGGTGTGCACCCAGCCTCGGGGGGTCAGGCCCGGCATGTCTCCGGCCCTCAATCGTAGGAGCCCTTGGTATGTGGGGCCCTCCCCCTCCCTCCCTGATGGTGGCTGGGCCACGGTGTTGGTCGCAGTGTTTGTGGAGATGTACAGTCCCATGATAGGGATGTGTTCACATGGTGTACTCCGGATGTACAGACGCGCATTGTCCCACAGAGCATGGGAACGTAAGCCGCAGAGCAAACACCAAACACTTGTTTGTTGTACAACTATTCTCTGATAAACACAACTCTCAGACCGAGTGTGGTTTGTGTGGTGTCCCTGTGGAAGTCGGCGAGTGGTTTCACGCCAGCGTCCATTGATGTGGACGTGGGGCGTGGCCAGGATGCGCACGCATCCCGTCACGGCGGCAACGGTTCTCTGGATGGTGCGTCGTCCATTGCGTTCCTGCGCGAGTCAGTGGGCGCTGCGTCGCTGCTGTACGAGTACGACTACCAGACCAGGGATGCAACCCTGGACGTATCGGAAGAAAACTCAGGCAAAGGGCGCAGAGTTTGAACCCAATGGAAAGGTGCAGCCCCCTGTGAAAACGACGCCAGAATCACAGGTCACATTTCCAGCGTGTTTCCACAGGGTTGTTTGGTTGTTGGTTGTGGAATTCTCGGGGAGAATCAGGCCTTTGTGTTTCCAAGGCGTTTTACATACCTGCGTGTGTACAACCTATGTACTGAGCTGTGTACTGAGTACAACCTGGTTGCCCTGGTGACCCGAGATGGGATGGAGACGTGGTTGTCGTGTGTGCGCAAAGGGCCGGACTGTCTGGGGAGTTCGCGTGAGAACAGGGCAGTTTTGCTGATCCTGGGTCGGCTTGGTGCAGGGGATATCCAGTGTCTTTCTCTTGTTGTCAGCCTGAACTTTTGAGCCAAGGTTCAAGTCATTTCTACAGAGCAACTCAAGTTTTTGGTCAGTGAAGAAATTTCAAGGCTTCACACCTGAAACGAAGAAGTTGCTTGACCTGCATTGTGCCGTCGTGAACGCTTCGTGCAAGTCGTCTCACGCAGTGCACTTCGGGGTGTGTTTTGGACGCAGTGCCCACATTGCGCGTTGCAAACATGGACGCGCCCTTCCACTCTTGAGACGCGCTGTCCAGTTACCTATTTATACACCGTACCCACTGACTTGTACGAGAACCCAGTGCCCGTTGACTAGCACAGAGATGCAATACCCAGTGACGTGCAAGCAACAGCAACAGACTTGTGCGGGGATGCAGCACTCATTGACTTGTGCAGGGAGGCAGTGCCCATTGACTTGTGCAGGGATGCAGGACCCATTGACCTGTGCAGGGATGCAGGACCCATTGACCTGTGCAGGGATGCACCACTCATTGACCTGTGCAGGGATGCAGCACCCATTGACCTGTGCAGGGATGCAGCACCCATTGACCTGTGCAGGGATGCAGCTCCCATTGACCTGTGCAGGGATGCAGGACCCATTGACCTGTGCAGGGATGCACCACTCATTGACCTGTGCAGGGATGCAGCACCCATTGACTCGCAGAAATGCGCAGTTCCTGTGTGAACGAACAGAACATCCGCGTGTAGACTCCACGTTGAGATTCGCCTCCGCATTGTTGATCCATTATCCCGCAAAACCTGCCGCAAAACCTGAGAAAATCTACAGCTCAACCTGTCTACACAAACAGCTCCCACTCAATAGAGCTGCGCTCCGACCGGGCCCGCTGCGCGCTGGGTGCGTCACGCGGGGCGTCCAGGCTCCGTGCACCAGTCAATGGGGAAACCTGCAGTGGAGGCTTGTATGCCTGCACGAGTCAGGGGGCACTGTGCCTTCATACAACAGGAGCTTGCTCGCAAGCGACGACTCAACGCAACTCATGGGTCTTGCCTCTCCTGCAGTCACAAGCGGTAACGTTTTGCTCACTGTGACAACAGCAAGCGTTCTTGACCAGATTTTTCGTCAGGAAAGGGTGCGCGACAGTCAACAAGCCCAGGGGCCAGGCAAATCTTTGTGCGTCAAACCAGTGAATAAATGAACTCGAAAGCGTTGATTCACACTGGATGCGTCATCCGCTGTGCCTCAACACCTCACATGCGTTGATTTGAGATGCAACACGTGGCACAACGAGAAAAGATCTCACCATGACCCGCAGGGCATGGGGCGGGTACGGACCCTGGATCCGCTGCAGCCCCTGCAGGCGTGGAGTTATGTGTGGAAGGCACCTGTGTTGTTTCCGTGGGTACGAGGCGGCCAATTTGTCAATTGTTTCAAGCGACTGCACTACCATAGTGCTGTGCACAACCCCAAGTCCTTTCAGTAAAGCAACTCACAACGCGAAATTTCCAGTCTCATTCGCACCTTTACTCTCACCTCGAGACTTCGAGCGAGAAGTCTGTGGGAGGTGAGAACTGGACTTGGCTTCGTGTTGGGTTTTCGTCTGAGGTTGAGTCTTTGAACAGATGTGTGCGAGTTCTTTTTCGCTCGCATTGAAAACGAAGAACCTGTACAAGTTTGCACGCCGGAATGAAAGACGTGGAAAGTGAGGTCTTTCCCAAGACCTGCACTTGTCTCCACTGTACACGTAAAGGAGTCCCTCAATGTTGAGACGGGGTCTTCTCCACACAGTTGCTATAGACGGGTGATGAGACGGCTCCCCTGTCCTCAGAACAGTCCCTGTCGTGCTGACCTGAATCTGTCCCCGGGGCCTGGGAAGGAGTTATGGCTGGTTCGTGCTGAGTACGTCAACCACACTGAACGTGCACGCGACTATGGAAGCTGCGTCGTCGCTTGTGGGGGAAAGTTTCACACTGGTTTCGTCTGCAATGAGTTGCTTCGTAGTCAACGGGCGTCGCCCAGGCTGGGCGACGTATCCAGGACGTAGTGCATGGGCCGGACTGCAGTGTGAAGAGGTCTGCACAGGCCTGTTTGAAACTGAATGCATTTTTTTGCACGCACTGGATGCATCACGGGGCTGCGTCTCAATAAGTCTGTGGGCGCTGCGTTGATTTTGGCTGTTTGCAAACGGAAGCAACGCCCGACCCTGCAGTGTGAAACAGGATGAGTCTGTATCACGCGTCTTCCGCTCGTCACACGTTTCGTGACACGTTCTGTCCCTGCAGGCCGACCTGTCCGAGGCTTGTCTCGCTCCTCGATCTGCCTGCTCCCTCCTCCCTCGCAAGGTGAAGCAGCTGTGAGGCGTTGCGTCCCTGGGCGAGTGCGTCTGCAGGCGGCGACACTGTCCAGACAGACACACACACACATACACACACACACACACACACACACACACACACACACACACACACACACACACACACGGCTCACTGTTGCCCAGACTCACCCTTGTGGAGAAACAAACGAATAGCGCATCCTGTGTGCGATGCAACGCCCATTCATGTGATCGTCGAAACATCCGCATCTGCACGTCGTTTTTAGGTGATTTGAGGTGGGTTGCACGATTTGGGCTGATGAGCCAAATCGGTGCGAGCCAAATCAAAGCACCTATAGGCAGCATCTTCCAAAAGTATGTCTGCAGCAC
>JAAUXT010079576.1_pt1 | contig 12336 bp, 8 predicted proteins | sample 7278171 | NCBI WGS metagenome assembly JAAUXT01 (sample SAMN14350112, study PRJNA611818) | marine sediment metagenome | isolation source: surface marine sediment (1.8m) | place: French Polynesia: Moorea | collected 2018-08
AGAAGGTCAAGAAAGTTAAACTGTCAATTGAGTTTTCCGACTAAGAAACCATGTCAACATTGACATGCTTGTTGCGCGATCAACATTTGACCTCTTTGACCCATTGACACTTGTTCCCTGTCTCGATCGCGCGATACAAGTTGACTTCAATCGACGACACAGTGGTGCGACTGAAAAATTGCACCACGCTTCGACAAACACGAATAAACAAGGCTCACTCCACCGCGGTGTAGACGCAGTGATCTCTGCTCAGGTCAGCAATCACTCGACGTTTACAGCCACGAACTGTAATTTCCACCAGGTAATGTCCTCTTTTTCAATTTTGTTATCTTCGACACCACCGGCAACTCAGTGTGATTCAGTGCACAATTGTTTGCATTGTGTCACAAATTTAGTTGAAACTTTACTGGTCTCGTTTGTAAAAGAAATGGGGAACTTGGTATGTGCAAACGCACACGAGTCCAACGTTTCTGCACATTTTCCAGTGAAGACCCCTGCGCACCTTGCGAAGCTTCACCGCCAATGTCACGGTGTCAATATTTGTTTGTCAACGATAACTAAATGAACTTTTTCATGCAAACCGAACGCAATGCCAGTTGAATTTGCTTCGCACACTTGAATTGGCGTTGTGACAAATTTGTCTGTGCACCAAAACCAGCGTTGCAGTGGGAAGGGGCAAAACAAGGTGATCTGGTGAACTTCTCAGAATCTTTTTGCGCCCACCTAGTTCTTGATTTTGTTTGGAGCAGTGGATGACTGTCGCGTCGCATGTTGAGCGTGTCATTCAGTTACCTGTCGCTGCAGGATGCGGCCCGCGGCCCGGTGGACCTCTGTTCCGCTGGTGCCAGGTTCTCGCGCAGGATGCGCCAATTAATTTGCCACGAGCTTTGTTTGAACAAAGCCTCTTCTTGTATTGTCAAGAGACAGCCAAGCAGAAACGTTCTACCAACCCGGGATATTGATTTGATAGAGATGGTGCGATAACTGTGTTTGGTTCGTGTTTGTCGCGGGGAAAGGAGAAAGCTATCGATCGTGCGGTGACGTCACATGTTTGTGGGCTGTGCACACACACGCATAAGGCCTGCTGCACATCGAGTGTGAGGACACAGCAGACTGAGCGCACGTACTCGACACATGGTCGCTTGAGAAGACATTGCATAAAAGCTTGGTGCTTCACATTGGATTGGCTGATAACTGTCACTTTGGTGAAATGGAATAGCGAGCAGAAAGATGGATTAGCAGATCGAGTCCAAATGGATACGTTGTGCTGACTCAGGTGAGCTTGGGAGTTTGTATATTGACCTGAATGGCTGTCAAGCTCAAGTTTCTTTGGCGGAGGGATAATTTGTAGACTTGTGTCAACGTTACAAAATAGCCAGGCGTGAGGTTTGAATCACGTTGTTACCGGACGCGTTGTGAGCCATAAGAAGTAAACAAGTATCATTTGTCACTGCCAAGGACCCATTTCCTTTTGTGAAAGTACGTTCAGAGCAGTTGATAGGTCGAAATCGATAGTGATAAAACGACACTGATTCGGAGTTCTGTTCGCTGGAGTGGAGCATTGCTGTTGGAGAGAATAATCCGCTTTTGGCAAACCAAGATCGTGAGGCTGCCAACAGAAGTCGGAAAATGTGTATCTCAGTGAGATTGATACACAGGTCGCTGGCATGTGTCCCCCAATTTCTGAAAGGCATTGGACAAAAAAGAGTACAACACGAAAACGTTGCTCAGAAGAAAATGCGTGTACACAGGGAGAGGGACAATGTTTCAGTGCGTTGTTCCCAAAGCGGTTTGTGTCTTTTGTGTTGCACACGGAGAATGGCGTTTGGATGTTTGAAGGCGGCGTTTAAATGGGTTGACCAGTGCTGACCTCGAGCAGAGACATGATGGACCTGGCGGGGAAATTACAGCCCTGCTCGACGTGTCCTGAACCGCGAGGGTCCTTCTCACCGAGCTGAGCCTGCGCACCTGTTCAGGTGAACCAGAGTTTGGAATTTGTTCGGAAGTGGAAGGCCGTTCTGAAAGGCTTCTTCGTCCTCCTGGTGTGGACAGCCACTTTCTCTCGCACTTGACAAAGAACCTGAGAGTTTTGCATTTTCCAAGACCGACACTACTCGCAAGAGAGTGCAGAAACTTTGCAAAGTTTCTGTCTTCCCTGAACGTGTGAGAAACATGAACAGGTACCACTTGTGAAAAGAGTCTCTGAACAGGTGAACAAAGAATGTTGTTTCACGTGCCGCTCGAATGTTCTTTAGCTCTGCAAGTGGGGAGCAACGACAAAGTTAGGACCCCAGATGTTGGGAAAGAGCAGACGTCCTCATCTTAAAATCGTTTCTCTCTTTTGCCACGGGGTCGGCAAGTTGTTTTGACAAATTTTTACCAAAACATTCTTTCGCATTTTTTTTCGCAGCCAGCACGTTTGCCACTTGAGCCGAAAAGTCCCTGATGTCATGCTCTCCTCATGTTGATTGGGTCGAGAAGCACTTGTCACCTGCCTTGCTTTCTTGAATGTTGAAAGTTCAACATGCATCACATAGATCTCCGGTGTGATCTACAAGAGAATGTGAGAACACTGAAGCATTGTGTTCCCTGAAAGATGATTAGATCTCATCAGGCAAAGGTTCGTGACAGTAAAGGTAGAAATTTGCTCGCGAACACAGGATGATTCTTGAGCTCGAAGGCAGACACAGTTCGTGAGCTTGTGGGTTTTGTGCTCGGCGATAAAGTTCTCTCTGGTTTGTGTTGATTTATTCCTGATCAGATGAAAATGAGATGATTCAGCCTCGGGCTGTATCGCAGAGTTGATCTTCTTGCGAAAGTACAAGCGATTCGACTTTGTTATTGAGAGATAAGCCAAGTGCTCTGACACACTTGGTGATAACGTCGCAGTGCTGATCTTCGTGCAGAAACGCAGGTTAAAACGTACGAGCGTCCGGACAAACCCAGCAACAAAATCTCACATCGCATTTCATTGTCTGCAGACGAAATATCGATGTGTCAGTTGTTGTCAGGCAGCTGACTGCTTTTTCAATTGCCAACAGCAACGTAGATTTTTTGATAATAATTGAGCTGAGTTGACAGCGACTTGACACTGAATAAGCAGCGCAACTTCTCTTTTTCAAACTTATTGCCAGGCGTTTTGAAACATGTAATTGTCTCCGCCCCAAAAGATGCCTGGCAACAAAAAGATAGAACTTTTGTTTCGTGTCGTCGGAAAGGTCTGACAGACGCGAAAAACTTTTTATTGCTGCTCGACCACTTTTGACATCTTTCAGCCGATGTCGGTTATTGTATCTGAGGCGTTGCTTGATTGAGCTATCCCAACATTACGTGCAAAAAGTTGCGCGCCAGACATGAAAGCGGAAGGCAAAGAATGTACCTGCACTGAGTGGCTTCATTTGCCAAACAGCCACTTTCGTGCTCGGCGCTTCTCTTCGACAGCCTTCAGTTTGAGATGTTTTTTCCACTGAGTTGATTATTCTGAAACGAACGTGTCAGGCACAAAAGGAAAGCCTCCTTGTTAAGTTTGCTGTTTGGAAGAAAGGAACAAGCCACGCCACCACGTCAAAGGACTGTGTGGCGTTTCAGATCTTCTGATTAAAAAGACATTGAGAGAATGCGCGACGTTTGTTTGTTTTGAAGATTTGATATGTGCTGCGCTTGCTGATGACAATCTGCGAATTCCGCTGGAATTCGGTCGGATGCACCTGTCGAGTAATTGGAACTCGGTCGCTGCTAATTCGCATTGAAAGGCGCGGACGGGAGGCTGGATGCAGTTTCCTGCGCGCTGAGCCGCCTTCAAAAGTGCGCGGTCCGAACGGGTGATTTTCTCTGCAGAGAACGACGGAAAGATGAAGCTCAGCGCGATGGGTGCGGGATAATTGGCTCGCATTTTGTCGTGTCTTGCGATCGGCAGCTGCTTTCAGTCTTGCATCTCAACGGGGGCTTGTAGAGTGCACCGCGAACGCAATTTCAAGGATGTTCAAAACAGGACTAAATTGAGATGAAGCCCCACAGTTGCTGTTGACAACGCTTTTCTGGAGGATGCCTGAGTTGGGTGGAGTGGACGAAGCTGCTGCTGTTCCTCAAACTGGTGGAGCAAAGTGCCCCGGAACCAATCCAGAAAACATCCACAGTGCAAATTAGTTCAAGTGTTGCGTAATCCGATGAAAAAACTAACGGGCAATTTATTGGCTGGGAATAAATGATCGATTGCAGACTTCAGCTCAGCGACAAACACAGACATGGCGTCTCCGAGCTTTGCCGAAGTCGCCTCACGATGACTTAATGGATCAATCTTTGTCAGGTGAATTGTGGAAGCGACTGATCAAAGATGCAAAGCGGATCGCGCGTGTGGAGGGAAGAAGGTCAACTATCGGGGAAGCAGACGTGTAAAATGAATTACTCGCAAATGTATTGCGTTTATGCAAAAATATGCTTGCTCGTGGAGCACTGGTCCACTTTTCGTCGTTGTCGCATGCGAAGACACGAGTCTCTCAATTGTTTTCCCTTCGGAAAATATGCATACCTGGAAAAGGCAAACAAAATGTATCTGTTTCTGTTTGAAATCAGAAAATCATTGAGGTATCTGTCTCGAACAAATGGGGGCAGATGCAGCTCATCACTTGTCATGGAAATGATGTGGGATCGCCTCGTGAATGATTAAATGGGAAAAGTTTTTTCGCGATGGCGTGCTAAGATCCTGCACGTGAAGCGAGTGAATTGATGTTCCCAGGGCACTCGACGTGGCCCCGCGCTGTGTAGGTGTGCTCAAACTGAACTCGGACGCTGCATGAATGATTCAAATATTGACAGTGAAAATGTAGAGGAACTCTTAAAGTCGTTGTCGTCCAGGAGCTCTGTCCTTGGCTTTGTTGTTTGGTCTGTCAAAACTGAATTAACCGATTCTAAACACCAGGTCTACGTTCGACTGGAAGATTTGTATGAGTTTGTTTAACGAGGTCTGGCCATTTTGACAATTATGGACCTTCTTGAGTGAATCAAACAAAAGGAGAATGAAATCGTATTTCGTTTGTCGAGCGCATTGTGCATCCGTCGCGACCCATCTGCCGCGGATATGTGGTCGAGATTTCGTCGAGTCGCTCAGAGATGCCCAATCGAAATGGAAGGATATTTGCCCCTTCAGACAGCGCTGGGATGGGAGGACCACGAGTGGGTGTTCCCCTCATCACAATGGAGACACATGCCTCTTCAACCTGAAACAACGCAGCCGCTGCGGAAGGTCACCATCAACAGACACGACAGATTTTCTATCTCCGAAAGATGAAAAGCTGAAGAGAAAATAATGGGGCATTTTGAAAGATGATGATTTGCGAAGAGGGTATCGTTGACAGTGGAATGGAGATGTGCACACAATGCTCGAAGCCAAGTTGCAACGCAAATATTTTGACAGGTCTCATAGAATCTAAACAATTCTCTTCTCTTTCACTTCACGTTGTGTTTCGTTCTTTGCAAAAAGAAAGGACATTTGAAGATTTTAATCAGTTGGTTTCCCGTATGTGGTTGGACACGCGGAACAAAATGTTGATTCTGAAAGTAGTTTCTCCTTTGGGAACAAGAAGTAAGGAGTTGTTCTCTTTCTGCTTGCAGGGTCTAGCGAACTCCGTGCTGTCTGGCGACTCTGCGTGGGGACGCCTCAGCTTCTCGAGCCGGCGTCATACGGACATCAGCGAGGAGAGCGACGCCGCCAGCGACGACGCCAACGCCGCCTCGGACGTCGAGTCGGACGAGAGCAACTTTGATATCATCCCGTTCTCCGAGGGCGAGTATGAGAAGATCGAGGTCGAGGACGCCGCGTGCGGCACGGACGACGCCGTCGACACGGGGCGGCTGAGCGCCGGCTCCTCCGGCTCCTCCTCACTCGGCACAGCCAAGTCGGGCAAAACCTCGGGATGCGACACGGACGGCATCGACTCGGCGCTCGGCAGAAGCATCTCTGACGACCGCGTCAGTGTTGGGACCGAGGCGCAGCAGAACAGCAGCGTCACACACTGCTCCATCCTCCTCACGGCAGACTCAGCGCACAGAGGCGGCGCCACCAAAGCGGTGAGCTTCGCGCCGGACGCCGACATGAGGGCACGGCCAGAGGGCGACACGACCATGTCCTCGTCGCGAGCGGCGAGTAAGAAATGCGCCGAGGCGCACGACATCGGCTACTCGAGCGAGTCGCACTCGAACGATGAGCCGGAGGACGCGGCGGGCGGAGAGGCGCCGACGCCGCTCAGTGCGACCGACCCCAACAGCAACGGGCAGCCGGCGTGCACCTCGTCTCCAATCCTCCCACCCAAGCAGCGCCTGTCCCTCGACAACGTCGTGCTGCGCAAACAGGTGCTGCTGCCTGGTCAGGACACGGGCAGCTCGTCGGGCAACGACAACACGCCGTCTCCGACGTGCGCCGACAAGTCGTGGCGCCACTCGATGACGAGCGCCTACGACACGAGCTCCAACTGCAGCGACCTCAACAACCCGCTCGACCTGGACGTGACGCTCGAGACGACCGTGTCGTGCGACACGAGCGTGTGCACGACGATCGGCGAGGACCCGGGGCTCAGCTCGGGCGCCGAGGCGCAGGAGAAGGTGCAGGCGCTCGAGGCGTCGCCCAGCCGCAAGTTCTACTCTGTGGCGGGGATCGAGTCGGATGCGTCCAGCGTGTATTCGTCAAAGAAGTGCGCCAAAAGTGTGGACGGCGCCAACCCAGAGAACAGTGAGTTGAACAACAGTCGCGAAGTGGACTTTGTGGACGGTGACGTGGCGAGTCGTTTTCAACACAGCACGCCTGTGAAGGATGGCGAGTCCGACGCACAGGAGCAGAACCCTCCCACCAGCAACACCACCAGTGCCAAAATGCTGAGTCTCGGTGACCCTTGGAGACAAATCTCTCGCGGGAAGTGGCCGATGTTTGACCGCACCGAGTCTCTGTCCGTGCAGCAGGATTCGGACGCGAGCAGCAGGGAGGCTGCGCTCAATGACGATGACTTTCCCGACGGTTCCGAGGATGAGAAGCGCAGGGTGCCTCCCTCCGCCAGCAACGAGTCCATCAAGCGGCTGATCCACCAGGCGGAGCTGCTCGTGCGCGACGCCGACCTCATCAACATTCCAGCCAACAAGTCGTGGGTCCGGCGACGCAAGCGCGCCTCCAGCAAAGGCAGCGCTGGCAGCACGAACGCCAACAAAAACTCTCTCGGTCTGCCACCGATGATCGAGTCGAGCATGCCTACCACAGCCAACCCGACGGACGGGGACTCGGACGTGAGTTCGTGCGACGCGAGCAGCGAGGGGTCCGAGTCGGGCGCCGACTACTCGACGGCGTCGAGCGACCCGGACGTGGACTACACAAGCGCCGCGCACAGTCTGGGCACGAGTCGCTCGGGGGTCATGTCGTCCTCCACGTCGAGCGGGTCGACGCTGCTGAGGGTGCAGCGCCCGAGCAAAGCGAGCCGCGCAGAGCGACCATGGAGCATCACGGAGCTGTACGAGCTGACGAACCGCATCGATCTCTCTCCCTTCTCCATATCAGAAAGTGCCATTGACGACCTGTCCAAGCAGAACGCTGCTCTGCAGACCAGTCCGGAGGCGCCACAGCGCGCGCTGCGCCGCGCCACCTCGGACACGGCGTCGCAGCGACACAAGCGGCTCGACCAGCGCCGACACCGGAAGCGGAAACTGAACCGGTCGGCGTCGGACGATCACGACCAGACGGTGACGGCGAGCGACGAGCTGCTGTTGCCCGGCGTCGCGCCATTCTCTCCGCGCAGCTGCACCGAGTGGCGCACGGCGTCCTACTCCTCGGCGGCGGACCGGAGCGGGTCGGACCTGAACCACAGCGCGTCGCTCTTCTACGCGGAGCGGCTGCCGTCGGCCAGCCCGCTGCCGGAAGTGGCGCGGAACGGCGACTCCGAACTGGACGTGGCGGGTGAGTTCAGCCTCGTCACGTCGGGGGTCCGATCACAATCAAGATGTGAAGGCGGTGAAACCATTTTCCAAACGGTCTGAATCAAGCTGTGGTTTACAACATTCTGATTTCATTTCTCTTTCAGACGGGCTGCTGGCGGCGGGTGCGGAGAGCGACAGCGACAACAACCTGCGCAGCATGAACAGCACGCTCGAGTCCTTCTCGGAGAACGCCTGGGACAACTACCAGGTGCGTGGAGACGTGGGTTGGGACAAGGAACCGTGACAACGCTTCAGCATGCTAGATAACAGTGATGGTGGTGCGTTTTGCTTGGACCCTTTGACCGCGACATTCACGTTGTCGTTGACTGTGCCCAGGACCCGCCGTACCAGAGCATCAGCGACGACCCGGACGAGGAGAAGCTCGACGACTCGACGCTGCCCTGGGAACAGACGCTCGAGTTCGAGGAAGACTTCGCGCTCGACGCCTCGTTCGGCTCTCGTCTCAGGACCAAGGCGCTGCGCAACAAGAGGGTAAGTCGAGTCGAGCCGATCTGTGATCACGGGGACCCGGAGGCTGTACAGCGTCACGGTGTCGTCACGATACCAGCAGCGCGCTGTTGAAACGTTGTGAGCCGGCGCTGTGTGTGTTGACAGGGCGACGCGCCGCGCGGCGGGGACGACTCGGACTCGGACCTCGAGGACCTGCACCACGTGATCGCCGAGTCGCGGCAGCAGCTCGGAGTCGCCGAGGCGGCGCTCAACAAACACCGCCGCGACGTCATGGACACCGGCGTCTACATCGACCCGTCCAAATACGTACGTGTCGTGTCCACCCCGGAACGGGCGTAAAAATATTGAACTGACATGCCATCGACTGTTTCATTTGGTTGAAATAGATGTTTGAATGAAAATTGTTCGTCCATTTTTTGGACAGGCTGAATTGATTGCGACCTGCCAAACGAACATCAAGTGTCTGGAGGTGATCAGCGACACTCTCGACTCTGGCGAAGGTCTCGCCAACGTCTCCTTCGAAGATCTCGAGCAGGTTCACGGTCAGTACCGAAACGCACACTGAGCGAATTGACGTTGATTGATCTTATCATATTCCTGACGAACCGTTTGTGCACAGCCAGTAGAACCAACAATCCGTTCTGTGCGCAGACATCATCGGGCGGTGGGCGGTGCTGGAGAAACTGGCGCACGAGCGGCACGCGCAGTCGCGCGGCGTGGCGGCGCTGTACGCCGACGTGGAGTCGGTGCGCGCCGCCGTGCAGGGCGCCGCCGACCTGCTGCAGCACGCCTGCTTCGAGGACGCGACCGACCTCGAGAACACCATCCGCGAGATGCAGGTGAGCAGACGAGTCAGGAGCTTTGTGCTTCATTTTATTCACGTATCAGAGTTGGAACCCAGATGTCACAGTGCGCGCGTCGTCTTCCTCAGAGTTGCAAGGTGGAACTGGTGCAGCAGCGAGGACGGCTGGTCGGGCTACAGGGTAGAATTCAGGAGTTCACCAAGTGCCACCCGAACCTGCGCATGAACAAGTTCAAGGAAGAGCTGCTCAGCATCCAGACACAACTCGCGTCGGAACAGGACAGGTATTTCTCCCGTTTTGCCGTTGGTCCGTTGTCCGGATTGTATGACACGGCAATCAAGAGGAATAAAGCAAGAAAGTGTTCCAATGTGAGCCATAAATGAAGAGCACAACCAATTTGAACACAGAACGCAGGGTTCAGCTCATAACTATGTCTGAACGCGGCGCAGGTTGAGCATGCGGGTGTCGGAGCTGCAGTCGGCGCTCTTCTCGTGGTACGACTTCAACGAGACGCAGAAGGAGCTCGCCTACCTCCTCAAGCAGGAGCGGCAGCAGCTCGAGTGCCTCGTCCTTGCCTCCGACATCGTCTCCTTCTCGGACGCCGACCTCAGTGACACCGTCACCGACCTCAAGGTTCGACTCACACAGAGACTCACGTTGTCTGTGATTGGTATTCTGTAATTTGTGCCTGCTCACACAGAGATGTTTATTGGTGGTGTCCGTCTTTTCTCGGTGCGCAGTCGATGGAGGAGGACTGTGAATTCTACGAGAGCAAGCTGCAGTCGATGCGGGTGTTGGCGGAGGAGTTGGCACCGATCGGGAACGAGCACGCGCGCCTCTCCTTCCAGGCGTCGATCGCGCTCATGGCGAGCGAGTTGTCCGCCATACACTGCCGCTGCCAGGACATCAAGGTGAGTGCGCACTCGCTGTCCCTCAGTCCTGGTTTCTGGTTTGAATGTGAAAACTGCTTCGTATGTTGGTGTGCACAAGCTGAGAACCTGTTCCGTTTCTGTGCAGATTGCGATGAAAGCGCGAGTGGCGGAAGGCAGCACCAGTCAGCTGGACGCTCCCGAGGCCAGGGTTGCGGAAACAGCAACGGATACGGGAGTCCAGACGAGTGCAGGCGCCGTGGCCACGTCCAATGCAGAAACACAAGCACTGTAAATTCAACAGCAAATCTCTTGTGATTTCAAGGGAATCACTGTCCAGGTGTTTGACCAACAGACTTTGGTCCTTGACGAGAGTCAAAGTTGGTTGCATCGATGGCGTCCTTTGCATCATTGAGCTTTGCTTCGACCCGTTTCTGTTGTGCACAGCTGAATCCGCTCTCGTCGGTGTTTCAGGCTGAGCGAGCTGGAGAGCGCGACGCAGGGGCGGCGGTCGGCCTGGGTTCGGCTGCTGAAGCGCGCGGCGCCGCTGCAGGTGGTGCTGCTCATGGCGCTCGGCATCACGTACCTGCTGGACCCCAACAGCGCCGGCGAGGGCGCCGTCGACCTGGGGCTCGTGCTCAGTCCGCAGCTGCGCTACGTGCGCGGCCCGCCGCCTCTCTGAAGAGGCGCGACCCGCAGAAGCAGGTTGTAGACGCGCGGGCTGGCCGGCCACGCCCCGCTTGAAGACGTAGCTCAGGTTGTAGACGCGGCGTTGTGCGCACTGTATCTTGCAACGCAAAGCACTGCCATACTGACACGCGGTAACTTGGCGAAGAGCAATTGCTGCAATCACGAGTTAGTACATGTCTGTTGTCGATTGATTTATGTTGAAGCTGTACATGATACGATGGAAGCATTACGTGTGCACACGTATTGTAGGTGTTAACTTTATACTGCTGACAGAACAATCTCAACACAGAGCTGTGGTTCAAGTTTTCACTCAAATTTGTTGTGTAGATAGACTGTTTCAACAGCGATTCGGCCCAAGGAAAAAAGAATTTATCCGTTCCATTTCACCCTGAAGAAAAGACCAAATATTGGCGCACACCACAGTGCGTTCATTCGGTTGTACATACACTTCATCGAACAAAGGGAACTTCTCGACGTGAAGCGCGTGTATGTGTTGTAAAGAAACCAGAAAACGATCTTATCGGGTTTCTTGGGGCGCGCACGTTCTCTCCTCAGAACAGCTGTTTGAAAGCAATCTCAGGATGCGGAATGCTGTACAAATTTGCTGTAAGTTGAAAATACAGCTGAAATGTTTGTCAGAGACGTGTCGCCGTCGAAAAACTGAACTGATGCACACCTGTCAGTTCAAGCGTTTCTCACTTTGCTGCTGATGAGTGCCTCTTATGAAATAACGACAAGGAAAAGATGCCGATCATAATGCCCCGTGAAGAGTGAAAGAAGAGATGTGTATATTGTGGGCAGGTATGAATTCAAGTTGCAGTGGAACATATTTATTGGTTGCGAAGTGTGACAGTGTGCGTGAATCTTTGCTTGTTTGAAGGACAAACACAAGCGAATTGTCAAGGGATTTGTCAGAGTACATGTACGTCAGGGTTCCGCTGTAGGCGTGAAGAGTTTTTTGTACATATTTGAATAGGGGCATCCTGGCCAGGTGTGGAAGAACAAAAACGGCCAAGTCAGCAGCCAAGTGAGAACTTTTTTTCGCAAAATGCGTTGAACCTGAAACTGGTTTCTCAAGCGAACACTTGAAGCTGTCGCGACAAGCGCGTGTCAGGTTCACAATCTCATCTATGCAAAGTCGTCGGAGAATCCGCAGTGTTGCCAAATGTCACGCGCTGAGGTTCACAAGAGAACGAACAAGTTCGAAGAACAAGGGGAGAAAGAACTGATTCACCCAGGGAGAAGGCGGATTGGTGTCAACAGCACAAGATCGAAACGGACAGTGCCAAAATGGTGATCATCATGAAACGTTCTCAACGTTTGAACAACTTGATCTATTTCAATTGCTATCTTCCATTTTTACTTGTGGCACAAGTTGCTCACCGCAGCGAAGCGGCCCTTGTGGCCCAAACGAGACGCCCAGACGATCAAGGGTTGTAATGTACGAGGCGGTTTTCATAAGTATTGATTCCTCGGCTTGTGTACTCACGGCAATACTTTTGAGAAAATTCCAATGAGAGTTTCTCACAGCCATGGTCATGATCTTCATA
>JAAUXT010024316.1_pt1 | contig 12335 bp, 13 predicted proteins | sample 7278171 | NCBI WGS metagenome assembly JAAUXT01 (sample SAMN14350112, study PRJNA611818) | marine sediment metagenome | isolation source: surface marine sediment (1.8m) | place: French Polynesia: Moorea | collected 2018-08
AATCAGAGCAAGCCAAATCAGAGCAAGCCAAATCAGAGCAAGCCAAATCAGAGCAAGTGAAATTTCCTCAAATCACCGCGAGCTCCATGGAGCTATTTTTTTCAGTGGGCGTGTCTTAGCCACAAAAGTTTTCAAGAAAAATGTCTTTCTTTCAGCGTCTGTGTCAGTAGATATTGTGTGTGTGTGCGTGTGTGTGCGTGTGTTTGTGTGTGCGTGTTTGTGTGCCTGTGTGTGCGTGTGTATTTGCGTGTGTTTGTGTGTGTGTTTGTGTGTGTGTGTGTGTGTGTGTGTTTCTGTGTGTGTGCATGTGTTTGTGTGTGTGTGTGTGTGTGTGTGTGTGTGTCGGGTGAGCAATGCGAGCCGAAGTTGACGTGCGCGCCAAACAGTGCAGGACATTTTGAAAGAAGAAAAACTTTCAATGGATTTTCATTTTTTTGCCCAGTCTTGCTTCAAACGGGTCTTCTCGCGCGGTATAGCTTTTTTCTGCGCCTGACTTTTCCATTTTTCCCGACGATGGGAACCTTTGTGGCCCATCGCAAGTCGCTTGTACCACTTTTCATTGCTAACAACAAAAATCTGTTCCCGCCGAAGGAATTTTGAGATGGGGCTGCGGATGCGCAATTTTTGTTCAGCGCAAGAGGGTGAGGGGGGGGGCGAATTTGGCGAAAGTCATTGGACGCATAAAAGGAAGAGGGTTCAGCACGAATGGCACAACTAAAGTGGGAGGGTGCCCCATTACCTCCAAACCTTGGGTTGGGCCAGCCAATGGCCACTGGATTATCCATGTCCCTCCCCTCCCAGCTTTGGTTTTCTTGGAACTCTCCAGGCCACCAGGAGAAAAAGCTCCCAGTAGATCTTTCCAGGATAGGCCGCAAAAACCTCAACCAAAGCGGTTTTCACATTGGTGATGCGCAGTTGTTTGTTTGACGCCAGCATCATAAAAAACCCCAACATTTGGTGGATTTCTTGACGTCATTCCAACAACCGACCGCGCGTCACCCAACGTGAAAACCACGAAAGATTCTTCCCAGCCACTGCATCAACCGCTCAGAACCTGGTGCCCCCGTCCCCAAGTCTTGATCCTCTGGAGCCCCCCCCCCCCATCGCCCACCTCACCCCTCAGCCACAAAAGTCAAGCAGATTCAAGTACCCTGAGGCCTTGAGAACCAAAAAACTCATCGCAACGCACTGTATCCAGACCCCACTGCGGTGTGACCCCGCTGAGCCCTCATAGTCTGTGTCCCCCTCTGGCTCCGCTGCAGGCTCCTCCTCCTCCTCCCTCTTCTGGAAGGAGAGCCCACCCGCCTTGGTCCGTGCTGTGGACGCCTGCGGTTCCGGGGTTGGAGTCGTCGAGGGCGGTGGTGTGGTCGTGGTCGGGGCGGGGCACCCCTTCCGTGTGTGCGTCACAATCCTCTTCTTACCTGCAGTCGCGAGCAGAAATCAAGGTCAAAGTTTGGGGTCAAATCGAGGTCAAAGTTTGAGGTCAAAGTTTGAGGCTTAAGTTTGAGGTAAAATAGAGGTCAAAGTTTGAGGCTTCAAAGTTTCAGGCTTAAGTTTGAGGTCAAATAGAGGTCAAAGTTTGAGGCTTAAGTGTGAGGTCAAATCAAGGTCAATGTTCGAGGTCAAACTTTGAGGTCAAGTCGAGGTCAAAGTTTGAGGTAAAGTCGAGGTCAAACTTTGAGGTCAAACTTTGAGGTCAAATCGAGGTCAAAGTTTAAGGTCAAAGTTGGAGGCTTAAGTTTGAGGTCAGATCGAGGTCAAAGTTTGAGGTCAAAGTCTGAGGTCAAATCGAGGTCAAAGGTCAAAGTTTGAGGTCAAATCTAGGTCAAAGTTTGAGGTAAAGGTGGAGGCTTAAGTTTGAGGTCAGATCGAGGTCAAAGCTTGAGGTCAAAGTCTGAGGTCAAATCGAGGTCAAAGGTCAAAGTTTGAGGTCAAAGTTTGAGGTCAAATCGAGGTCAAAGTTTGAGACGCGCTGCAGGCGGGGATGCCCCTAGCGGATGAGGCGAAAATTTCAATTGAAAAAAAATTGGCATTCAGGCTGTGGAAATTCTTGCACACTTGGCACGGATTCAGTTGGGTCAAACCCTTCATCGGGGTTCCAGGACGACCACGCCCCTTCATCTGCTGAGGGAATTAAAACTCCTCCTGCAGGACGAAACAGATTTCTCCTGCACTGGCTCCATGGCGGGGGGGGGGGCGGGGATCCGTGCTCCTGTCATCTGCATGGATGGCCTCAGACATGTGCAGTAGTTGATCAGCCGGCAGCCCTGGCTCGACCACTCTGCCCACACGGGGGCAGCACATCATTGAACACGGAAGCAGGCCCCACCCCACGGGCTCCCCCACCCTGGATCACCACCCCCCCCCCCCGCAGATGGGATCAGAGGCCCCTGTGGACTCACTCTGACTGTCGCAGGACGTGATCTTCACCGTGACGTGCTTCGCCTTGTCGAAGCCCCCCAGCGCGTCGGGTGCACACCCGAGCGGGTTCTGGATCACGTGAACCGTGACGACCTGAGCCGCCGCCAGGTGGCGAGCGTCAAACATGTCCAGGCTGCAACAAGGACGCGCAAGGTGCGTGTACTTACGAGGGAAGAATCAGACTTCGGTCTCGTCTGCAAGTCCATGGGCAATCAAAAATTTCAAAGAAATCAATGCATTATGCATTGCTCCTGTGGGACGCAGAAAATGTGACAGAGAAGCAAAAGGAAACTGGGAGAACAGGCAACTGGGCATGGATTGCATAGTTGTTGAGTGGAGTGGAGTACCAGAGGTGACAAGGTTCCCCTGGATACACCAGTGTCAGGCTTCTTCAATGCCCAGTCAACCAAACCTGTGGTTGCGGTGGAGGCTCTATCTGGCTCAGAATTTGGGCAAACGTCATTCTGACGGTGACTTTGGCGGTGTTCAGGGGGGGGGGGAGCAGGTTGTGACGACTGGTTCCAGTTCCACGAGGGAGATGGAAGCCAAGATCCCTCCCCTGCAGGGCTCTCTTCTTCTCTTGAACCCACCTCACCTCATCTCACCTGATTGACTTGAGCAGATTTCCGTTCAGCTGCAGCATTTGTAGCGTCCTCATCCCCGTCAGCGCTCCCTTCTCCACCGTCTCTATGAAGTTGTCCTTCAGGGCCAGGAACTCCAGACTCCACAGGTGCAGGAACATCCCATTCTTCAGTACCCTCAGCTCATTGCAGCCCAAGATCAACTTCTTCAAACGCTTCAGTCCTTTGAACGCGTCCTTGGCTATGTTCGATATGGCATTCTTGTCCAACCTCAGGAAGGTGCAGGCTGCGAGGTCCACGAACAGCCCACTGGGGATTTGCCTAATCCTATTACTGAACAACAAGAGCCTTTCCAGACTCTTCATCCCTTCAAAATCTTTGGGCTTCAGTACGGTTATTGGGTTCTCTGCCATGCCCAGGGTTTCCACGGTCTTGGGAATGTGGGTTGGTACAGCAGTGACGCCCGCCTGGACGCACACGTATTTCCTGTCTTCGCAGATGCCCTTTTTGCCCTTGGAGCCGGGGCAGGTCCAAGAGTCACCGTCGCACTCTCCTAATTTCCGGGATTTTGTCCCAAAGGTGGTGCAGACGCAGAGTAGAATCCCTGAAGCAAAGAACAATGGGAATTTACTTCAAACCCCGGTGGAACAACAGGGAGTTTAAGCAGTGACGTTTCACTTTCAAACTTCAAACCTCATGTCAAATGTCAGAAATCAATTTTTGAAGTTTGGATTTTTACCTATGTGTTACCAAAATAATTTCAAATGATTTCATTTTTACCTTTACCAAATAAACTTCAGATGTTCTTCTGCAAATTTGTTGTAAATTGTGTCTTTGGAATGGCTTTTTTACTTACTCAAAATGCTTGTGAAAAGGTAGTGTTTTGGGGCCTTATGCTAAGTTGAAGTTTGAAGGAGGAAATTTTTGAATTTCAAACGTCAGAGATCAAAGGTGATGTTTTGCCAAAACGTAATGTTTGAAACTTCCTAATAAGGGACCCGAGGTGTTATCAGGAGACGCGAACCTCCTGCCAAGGGCGGGGCGGCGGCGGGGGGGGGGTTGAATTCAAGCAAACTTCTTTTGGCGGCTTGGTGCACTGCGGTTCTGTTGTCTTGGGACGAGGGAAACACGTAAGATATCTCCTGTTCAGACTGTACTCCAGGACCCTGAGCGTGCGCAATGAGGACCAGAGGCACACACACACACACACACACACACACACACACACACACACCACGTTTCCACACGCTATTCCGCACAGCAAAAGACAAGGAAACGGCGTCGCACTCGTGCAGTTCGGGTGGGTGTAGCTCCAAACCACCTCCCGCCCCACACAACATTGAAGAACCACTTTGGTTCTTCCTGAGGTTGGGTGGCGGGAGGCACGAGATCTGGGTTCACCATTGCTCACAGCTGTCTGCATGTAGAATCACGAGGACAACGTGAAGTGAAAGGGAAGTTTCAGCAAAGTGCTCCGGAGACGTGACACGTACACGTAGCACGTAGCTTGTTGATGCAACTCCCCAATTTTGGAAGAGTCCAGAGATATAAAACAGATCAACCTTTCCATTTCCAAGACCCAACTGTAGGGTTTGTGAACTCTTGTTTGAAACTTAATTCTTCTTCCATGCCGAGACCAACACTCAAGTGTTTGATTTTAGAACTGTTTACCAAAATGATTGTGGACCCTTCCATGACAGGGGAGTTGTGCCCAACAGCTACGTGCTACGTGTACATTTTGTGGCTACGAAACATTAGGGAGGTTAAGTGAGACGTGTTTTTTCATGAAACGTGAACGTCAACGTTTCAATTTCGACTTGAAACGTGGAAAACTGCGACGTTGAACGTCGGATTTTTACTCTTGACGTTTCACATGCTTGTTTTGGTTAAAACGTGCGAGCAAACGTCGCACGTTCACGTTGTGAAAAAACACGTCTCACTTAAACTCCCTATTGTGCTGAAACTCGCCAAAGGTCTGGCGGTAAAGTCTGTCGGAGAGCGTGAATTGAAATCAGAAATTAGACGAGACCATCATGCAGGCAGTTTTACAATGATCCGTGGGTGTACACTTTCAGGATGTCGACTCGCAAAACAAAGAATGCTTCGTGACCAAAACTTTTCAATGAAAGCATTGAATCTCATCAAAAGTTTTCATTTGAGCACAATTCACAGCGCAGAGTGCCTGTGGTCGTGACTTTGAACAAAAGGAATAGAAACAATACGATTACAAGTGTACTTTGCAGGAACCAATGAATCTGTCCCATCCTCCCTCCAGCAAAAATTCTTTTCGCACAGCAGCTACTCACTTGTCCGTATTGATGGACTATTCACGAACATATGTCTTTGTGGAGACTGTTTTGTACGTGACAGGATTCGAGACAGCTGGTCTGACGTGAGATAAGAGAGGGAGCCACATGTGCACCCACACGAACTGCGTGTGGAATGGCGTGTGGAAACGTGTCGTGTGTGCGTGTGTGTGTGCGTGTGTGTGTGTGCGTGTGTGTGTGCGTGTGTGTGTGTGTCTCTCTGTGCGTCTGTGTGTGTGCATGTGTGTGTGTTTGTGTGAGTATGTGTGTGTGTGAGTGTGTGTGTGTGTGAGTGTGTTTGTGTTCATGTGCATGTGTGTGCATGTGTGTGTGTTTGTGTGTGTGTGAGTGTGCATACATGTGTGTGTGCATGTGTGTGTTTGTGTATGCGTGTGTGTATGGGTATGTGTGTAAATGTGTGCGTGTATGCAGGCTTGTGCGTGTGCGTGTGTGTCTGTGTGTATGCGTGTACGCGCCAAAGTGTAGGTTTCACGTTGTTGAGACACCCTCTTCATCGTGCACGTCAAAATCTGAGGTAGCTATGTGCAGAAAGATCTCCACATTCCCGTGTAAAAGCTTTTCTTGTGTTCTACGCAGAAACATCCATTCTTGAAGGCAACAATGTTTTCAGGCCACAAAGAGAAAAAATATGCTTTTGTTGCAGTTGGTCAAAAGACGCACAGCTTTTCACCGAAAAGGTTTTTGTGAAACTGAAAAAGCTTCTTTTGGAAGATTTGCTTTTTGCTTAACATTATGAAAGAACCTTCAAACAAAGATTTCCAACACAACCAGCCCTCCTCTCTCAGAGAGAAAGCACCCAGTCGCCCTCGCACGTGTGTTCTCCACTCACCAAACCTCATGTCCCAGGCACTGCGGTGACGTGCTCGTATTTCGTCTCTTGAGCTCTTCTCACAAATATCCTGAAAGATGAGAAATGTGAGACTCACACGAAACACAAATCCCAAGGGAGGGGCCCTGTCTCTCCAGGCTCACACCTGTTCAGCGGATCCAGAGGGACTGGAGATCCACTCTCAACGATTTCAGCAACTCTCCCCAGTGTGTGGCAGGGAGGTTCCTTGCAATGTGCTGTCCAGGTTCCTCCCATGGGAGTGAAAGTTGGGAGTGCTGTTGTGAAATGACCCTGTGTCAATAAATGTCTTGGTGCCGGGGAGCATGGAGTCCCAGATGAAGCCACGTGACGTTCAGATTCAGGACTCATGAATTCAAGTCTGAATCGACTCCTTCAGCAGAACCAGGGCTCTGACATCGGCGGCTCAAAAAGCGCAAGAATTTTGGTTCGAAACCCCGCGGAGAGTCCTCAGGTTGTAGTTGCTCTCTCTCTCTCTCTCTCTCTCTCTCTCTCTCTCTCTCTCTCTCTCTCTCTCTCTCTCTCTCTCTCTCTCTCTTTCTCTCTCTCCATCTCTCTCTTCTTTCTCTGTCTCTCTCCCCCTCTGTCTCTCTTTCTCTCTCTATCCTCTCTCTCTTTCTCTCTTTCTCTTCTCTATGTCACATCTCATCATGTTACAACAATCTCAATTGAAATCTGAGAAATTTAATCGCCAAATTGATTGTAGGCCAACCTCTCCTGATTGAAAGTGAGTGAAATTTAACACCTGTCTAATCCAGCGGTGCAGAATGTTTGGGTTGCTGGGTACCGGATCCAAGAAATTAGGATCCTGGTCCACAGGTGCAGAACCCATAAGGTGGGATTCTGTCTGTGAGCACCGCGCCTCAGGATCCAAAAGTACCCAACTTGGATCATCGTGTACAAACTGGGCTCTTATGGTGTAGGTAATCAAGGCAGGCAAGGAAATTATTCAATCCGAGCCGAAGGCGAGGATTTGAATAATTTCTGTGCGTCACTTGATCACCTGTTGTGAGGCACAAGTCAAGGCAACCAAACACAAAAGTGTAAAACTGTCAAACCATTTGAGTGACAAGTGTAGATTACTTGTTCCGAATCTACTGTTGAGAACAAAGGTTGCTATTTCGGCACAGGCTGCGCGTATGACCGAGTTTCTTCCCACGCTTGTGGGTCAAATGGGATAAACTCGATCTCCGATTTTCCTGAGAGTCCGAACATTCCTTTTCAAGACCAAATTTTAGGCGCTGGCAGAAAGCTAAAATCGTCCCTCCGTCCACGGGGGGAGGGGGGGGATCACCCTCCCTGACCCAAATTCTGGATCATCTCCCGCCATTTCGGACAGGAGTTTCGAGAGAAACTGATAAAGTCGTGCAAATTTTCACGAGATCTTTTTGCACCCGATGATTTCGACTCTCTCCTCGTGAGGAACTAGTGAGAGTACCCTGAGGGCAGTGGATGAACCCTGACACCGACGGAAGAAATAAACCCCATTTTCCACTGCTGAGCAGGGGCTTTTTTGTTTTCCAACAATTTTCACGGCTGAATTCGCGCGACAGTGTTTGCAAGCAGTTTATCAGAAGGCGATCAAGATATTTTCGTGACCTTTATGTTTCAATCAAACAAGTTGGAACCGCCAAAAATTAATGTTGATCACAGGAATGTCTTGTATCACAAGAGAACAACCCAGGAATTCCAATTTTCACAAACCTGAAGTTTTCTCGTCCTGTCGTATTCCACACCGTCCCTCTTCTGAAGTCCGAGTCGGTCCTGGTTGGTTTCGTGCGCTGCCCACGTCTTAAAACTGGCTTCAAAATTTTACCAGCAAAACACAGTAGACTCCAAACGGTCTTTGGTTTCTCCGCACTTGAGTCAATCACATCCAAGTCCGTCCTGAGCTTCAAGTGTCGTCTTTTGAGAAGTTGGTGAGAAGTTCGAATTTCTCGCAGGAATGACGCTCGAACGCTCGAACTCGTTCTAAGGTGGCGACTCGTGACGTTCTGAATGGAACTGAAGCCTCCGGTGGAGACGTTCGATTTTTATCCGGATATGGACGGTTCGGTCAAGACTGGCAAGTCAAAGCTGACGCTTGGCAGTGAAATCCAGTCGGCTTTCCTTGTATTTGTAAGCAAAGGTACGGGGCTCGTACAGGTGCGACGTTGGGATCTGGAGGCGACCACGTGGCTCTTGTTTGGTGTAGGCAACGGGGGTGGTGGTGGTGGTGAACCAAAAGCCATGGCAGCAGAATTTATCTGTGCGTCCACACACAATACGAGGCCCATTATTTATGTAACCATTGTTCGTCCGGTACGACACAGGCTATCCTCCTTTACTCGCCAAACTTTCACAAGTACAACATCCATAATCTGTCTTGTTTCTAGCAAATTTTCATGATGTTCAATGAATGCTTTCATTCCTCTTTTGACCTTCCACTTCCAATATTGACTCCATTGCTCTGTGTGGCTATTGAAAGTTAATGGTCAATGGTCTCAATTGAGAGCAACTCAGTATAAAATCAATAGTCACCAGCGTACCCCTCCCCTGCTAACCTACCCCCACCTGATCAGGCAGCCCTCCCCACTGCTCAGCCAGCTGCCCTGCTGGGCCAACGCCACGGCGCACTCCTCGCTTTGGGCCATCCGAAATCGAGACCATCGGGTTCCCGTGCAGTGCCTGGAACTTCTTGTTTCACTAAATGTCGTCATTCTGCCCGACCCTTCCTGGTTTGCGTCACTTCCCTGCAGGTTTCCCTGCAACTCGGTGCAGGAATCGGACGCGCCCAGGTGGCAGCTCGAAGTTTCGGACGCTGCAGCTCTGAAAACTCACGACTCGAAAAGGCGGGGGTCGGAACCAGGGGCCACGCCCCCCCCCCCCAGGAAAAACCCCACTCTCCGAGCAAATGCTCTGGGAATGTGTGAGATTGGTTCAACAAAGTCCAAATTGTACTTGTGAATGGGCCATTGCAGGTCAAGGACTGCTATTCACCATGGGAAGCCGGAATCCCATTCTTGCAAATTTTTTGGTGCCAATGAAGATCGGGGGGGGGGGGCATTTTTCACTCGCGGTTCCAGCTCTTGAATCCACCCAGAGCTATCAACAGACGTAGGCTCCTGTTTGATGAATCTGCATCAAATTTCAAACTTCATCTCATGACAGTTACAACTCGCAGCGCGCATCACGACTCCACGTGACTCTCACTTCCGGTGGAGTGTGACGTGGGTGACGTCACGCCACGTTCACGCCGGCTGCGTCGTGCGCTGCGTCAGGGTCACGTCGCGACGTATCTGACTTGGGGGGTTGTGGGTAGTTTGGATAAGAGAGGAAGGGCAGTCCGATGGGACACGACACAGAATGACACATTTGTTTTGGTCTCGTTGTTGGAGTGTCAGAAGTACCCGGTTGTCAAAAGTAACCACGGGCACATTCCACTCGACGATCGTCCGGGCCTGAATGCCCCATGGGTACTTCTAACCCCGTGTCAAAAGTGCCCCGTTTGTGTCAAAATGCACCATCGGTACTTTTCACACGGATGATCGTCGAGTGGAAAGTGCACAGTTACGTTTTCAGACCGGGTACTTCTGACCCGCCAACATCGTACCTGTGCAGTGCAGTTTGAGAGAAACAATGTTGATTTGTTTGCGAAAAGAAAAAAAAAACAAATTGAAAAGCAAACAATTTTGTCGAGTGTCAGCCAATCAGACCTTTTGGGGTCTGGTGGAACCCAGGTGGATATGGAACATTCCACAATGGTTTCCTTTCCCAAGATTTGGACCCCTGGTCCTGAGCCTTGACCCGCCGAGTCCCACCCCAGCACAATGATTTGTCTCGTCCAATTCACGCGGTTTCGTTGCTGAATTTCTCTGAAATGTCACCAGCGTGTGTTGTGCAACGAATTGGCAAACACGACACCATTTCACAGAAGAGACCGTTTATTAATTTGCTGCGAGTGAAGAGTGTGTCCTTGACAGCGCAGTCCCTCGAGAATTGTGCGTGTGGGTTTCAAATTGAAGTAGCTGTCACAGGCCGTGGACTCCAGGCTCAAGACGGAGACTTCAACAAAGAGACAAGTGTCATTCAATGTTGAGTTCGGTGGCTGGGGGGTTTGCCACCTTGATCAACATCAAATCAAGTGTGTGTGTGTGTGTGTGGGGGGTTTATCTGGGCCCGTGGTTCACTGGGTAAGTTGGTGGTCCCATGCACACCTCCAAGCCTGGTTGTCCCACAGACAACTTACCACGGCTTGTGAAGCTTCCATAACAAGTCCCCTGTGGTGGTTCGTGGACCATGCAACATTTTCAACAAAGACGTCGTGAAGTAAGGGTTCACCCACGCTGTCAAAATGGTTCCTGTGACCTTTGGTCAAGAAAGGAACCATTTTTGCAGAGGGTGAACTCACTTCAACCACAATGAGGTCATGTACGAGAGGCTTTGTGACCGCAGCGTGGTAGAATGGCTATTGTTCAATAGAAAGTCAGAACATATCCGCACGCTTGTGTCGTGACTGGACGTGGCCACCGGACGTTCGTAGATCTACCAACCCACGAATGGATCAAACAAAGCAATGTTTTCTGAATGGGAAAAATATCTCAAGTTCCGGCTGTGTTCATCTGCCGAACGACTCGTTCGTAAGACGCACCAGAATCATCTCAATCACGATTAAAATTTTCTTTCTGAATGAAAAAATTGGTAATTTTCTGGCGGGATTGAATCGTGACTCCGCTGTCCGCCCTTCATGTTGCGTCACATGTGCCGCGGACAGATAAATACGCCTGTTGTGCGAAGTCCCTTCAGGGCGAAGCACCATGTGGTAATACAGTTATGGCAAGGTGGATGAAATGTCCCCTGCCCCCCCCTGCCCCTCCCCTCCCTCCTCCCCCAACACCCTCCCCTAGCCTGGACCCCTTGCCTGGACCCCCCAGATTTGTGTTTGCATGACTTGTGGAAGATAAGGAGGACAAGGAAGAATCGACGACATTACCAGCAAGGGACTTTGCACTGCAGTTGCCTTGAGCACTGCTTCTTGTTGATGCAAGAACAATGAAGCTGGTGGATTCAACAGAAACGCTGACGCATCGCCTGTCTTTCTGCTCATTGTCATTTTTGGTCTTTTGCCATTGTTTCTTTTCATCCTATTGTGATGACTACTTTGGACAAAGGTTCGTCTCGTGACGGTCCACCTTTCTTCGGACACGTGGAACAACCGTAGGGAAGCTGACTCAGCAGTTACACTGTATTTGGGGTTTTCACATTGGGTTCAATGTTAAATTTTGACGCCGACGTCAAAAAGACAACCGCGTATCACCCAATGTGTAATCCGCTATTGTGGGACGGCATGCGGCGGACCTGGGTGCCAGAGGACCCTGGAGCTTGGGGGCCAGGGAGGAGGGGGTCAGTAGGGTCAGGAGACAGGGAGCACTGGGGGCAGGGGAACCTGCGGTCAGGGCCAGGAAAGTCAAGGACAGATCTGTAAGGGGTCGGACCAAAGGCAGGGGTGCCAGGGCATCATGGGGAAGGGACAGTATGACATAGGGGCCTGAGGTCTAGGACAACAAAGCCAGTGGTCTGGACCTCGGAGCCCGCATTTCCAAAGTCACTCCAAATTCATTTGGTTCTTTGGTGGTTCTTTGAGAGTTTTGTTGAAACAAACTGCATGTTCACGCATCAACTTGGACTCCGCTCCGCTTTAGTAGGCGTTATTGAGCAGAACAAGGGGACTGCACATTGGGTACAAAGTCCAGTTTCGCAGTCGTGGGCGGACGCGTGACCATGGCAACCCATTTCGCATGATTTCCACCAGGTTCATCCGTGAGCGCTCCAACAGCAAATTCTGTGTTAAATCCACCAGACAACAGCAACATGTCGTGTATAATTGGCTGATAATTGTCTTCCACAAGTATCAACACGTACACTGTAACGCGTTTGCCGTTTTGTAACGGAACTTTTATCCGTTTTTTCCCGTTTTTTCCCGTTTTCTCCAGAGATGCATTTCCGAGTAACGTTTTGCTGCAAAATATTCCATGAGAGATAAACGCTAAATAGAAACATTTTCAATTTTGCATTACCAATGAATGGTAAAGTAAAACATTCCATTTTCCGTTTTCCGTTTTCCGGGGCGTTTCTGTCTTTCTTGCATGCAGGAGGTTTTCTTGAATATTGATGTTGAAG
>JAAUXT010031043.1_pt1 | contig 12335 bp, 9 predicted proteins | sample 7278171 | NCBI WGS metagenome assembly JAAUXT01 (sample SAMN14350112, study PRJNA611818) | marine sediment metagenome | isolation source: surface marine sediment (1.8m) | place: French Polynesia: Moorea | collected 2018-08
CCCCACCCCACCCCCTGCGCTTCCGCGACCATCAGGGTTCCCGCCTCGGAACTTCTTGTTTTCTGAAACTCACTGAATTGTCTGTGCTGCTGAGATAGTACAGACAAGGCAAAGGATCAAAATTATAGAAACAAAAATACAAACAATGTTGATACACATGATTTTATCATTATCTTTACCAACAACAGTCAAATTATCTCTCTGTAACCTACAAACATTTGCTTTTTCCTCTGAAATGCTGTTTGGTGGCTTTGGTGCCGAACAGACAAATATTGCTGCAACACTGTGAGTAACAGTACCCTCAAGAAAAGTGAGGACTGGAGGACAGAATTCAGACCATCTGAGCTCAGACCGTCAATGGGTAAAGGCGACCGTGCTGTGAAACCACAACCAACTTGTTTTGTCACCCACCAGAAGGGATCTGAATATTTGTTCCAGCTTCCAATTACTGTTTCCAAAGAATATTTCGTGAAAGAAGAATGTTGTTGCTGTGAGAGACTTCATCCTAACAGTCTTGCTGTTGCAAAAACTCTCAACACTGTGTGGATGTGTCGGGATATTTTTACATCAGTCAACATTCATAATTTCTTTGTTGGTCAGAGAAGAGCTCAAGAGTGCAAAGTTCACTTCATCAAAATGCACCAAAATCAATCATCATCAGAACAAGAAGCTGCTCCAACTGTGTCGTGAATGAACACACTGACAAACACAATGTTCTGAAGAAAAGTTCAGGTTGACTGAGGCCAAAAAGCACTTTTGAATGGAATTCAGAAAAAAAAAATCCAGGAACACACACACAATTTTTTGTGTGTTCTGCTTTTGCCTCTTGTTTGCTTGGCACAAAAGATACATCTTTTTGCTTTTCAGACGCAGTGCTGAAGCTGCGTTTTGGACCAAGAGGTCAAGATCTACACAAGCAGATTGCACAACGGGGGTCATTGGTGAGAAAGCCTCATGGTGCAGAAATAATGTTCCAGAAATCTGGGGGTGCCTAGCAACAGAAGTTGTGAGGTTGAGCAGCATTCAAACAAGGTTCACTCGCTGCCGTCAGAACAGCAGCAGCTGGTGCTCGTGTGTGTGTGTGTGTGTGTGTGTGTGTGTGTGCGTGTGTGTGTGTGAAGTATACGTGCCTCGCCAGCCGTGGGACAGCAGCAGCTCTGTGTGTGTGTGTGTGAGGTATGCGTGCCTCACCAGCTGTGGGTCAGCAGCAGCTGGTTGTGTGCGTGTGTGTGCGTGTGTGAGGTATGCGTGCCTCCCCAATCCTGCTCACACATACAGCTGAGCAGTGATGAGGAGGCGGAGGTGTGTGTGTATGTGTGCGGGTGTGTGTGTGACCAATCTCCCACACGCCTGCCACTCTTTCTGTTGCACAAAGACAGAGGCTCTCACCAAACTCCCTCACCACTGCTGTCAGCCATGCTGAGTCAGCAAATCCTACACAGTGACATCAGCAATGCTGGTAGAGACACAGTGGGTGGCAGGCTTCTGGGGTGAATGACTATGGGGCCACGGGTTCAGCAGAGGCTTGGGGAGTGGTTGGTGGGAGGGGGCAGCGGTGGCACGGGAGGCGGTGGCGGTCTTTTGTTGACGTCATGCACATGTGAGCAGCATTCAGCCTGTTTGGGCATACAGGCCCATGTAGAGAAGCAGTGACTGAAAATAACTAAAAACTGCAATTTACCAAATTATAGGTGTACGCGGTGAACACAAAAGCTTCAAACGCGGCATTGTGTGTGATGTTTTCTTTTCATCTGTCTGTGTCAAGCTCTGTGTTTGTGATCACCAGTTCACAGTTTGTGTGTTGTGCATTGTCACACGAACACTGCAACAGCAACATGTGACACCACACACCAGGGGCATTGCATTCCAAACTTTTCAAACACTTCATACTCCCTGAGCTGATTCTTGGTCTTGAAATTGAAGCGAAGATGTAATCAGGTGCTGTTCAGGCGGGCATGATGCCCTGGCTCCTGTACAATATGAAGAGATCAGAAATGTGAAGGACACAGTTTTGGTCACACTGAAGAGTGGACAGGGTGCTTCAGAAGAGCTGAGCACTGCAGAAACCATCTCTGTCCAATATGATGGTTTCTTGGGTTTTGTTTCTCAGCTTGATGCATGTCTTTGCAATTGACATGGAAGACACTTCAATAAATAGCCTTATGAGCATCAAAACATCTGGGCTGAAGAAAAGGCCTGCTGAAGAAAAGACTACAGGACCAGGAGTCAGTGCATCAAATGTTCCTGCTCCAAAGAATGAGATGAGACTTGATGATCATTTAGCTCAGCCAGAAGAAGAACAGGCTCCACATTTCCATCTTGATGGGAATAAATTTATCTCAGCAACAACACAAACTACAAAAGGTCATGGTACGCAAACAGTAACACAAACATCCACAGCATCAGGTTTTGTGTCAAAAAATTTTGTGGTGTTTGCACTTTACTGGGTGGTAGTTTTTGTCAAATGTATAATTTATGATTTTGAAAGGAGACGATACAAACAGATCCTGTTTCTGGAATGTAAATTTGGTTTTTGAATTTTTGGTTTCTGCTATATTTTGTTCTTCTGTAGTCCTTGCAGGCTGAAGAGAAGTGTGTGGCTGAAATCAGAATTGTTGTGAAAACACAACGACTCAGTCAGTTTCATCGCTTTCACACCTGATACAAAGAATTTTTTGGCCAGAAAAAAACCTTTGAAAAGGGCTTGGTCAACATGAAATTTAGCACCTCTGACTTTGACCAACCAGTGGTGTATTTTGGCATCTTAACCAACATGTCCGGGGCCCTGTCACGTGATCACGTGATCACGTGATGCCCTCTGCAGCGGACAGGGACATCACACTCGGAGAACTCTGCTTTACCTTTCACACTGCTTCTCAATGGGGAATTCGTGTTTGTGACATGTTAGAAACAACGCAAATGAAAATGTTTACCAAGTTACTGCCATTTGTTCTTTCAGAAGAGGCAGCACTAAAGACGTGGTACGTGTCAGATCAGGGTCTGGATGAGAACGATTGTCAAGAAGAGAGGCTGCCATGTAAGACCCTGCAGACTGTGCTGGACACAGCACCAGATGGAGTAAATATAGAGGTGACGTCACCAACTCTGCACTGTATTCAGCACCATATCTTACAAACTGAAGGGTGTCCTGGATACACCTGTCTTGGTAACATGTTCAGGTTGGTGCTCTTGTACTTGGCTCAAACCTGTATAAGAAATGGATGCCCACAGATCACACCTGCTGATTTTATTCAAAATAAAATTTAATTCATTCAATAAATTTAATTAGTTTTAATTCAATTGATTGATTTAATTTCTTTAATTCAAGGAAGGATGCGAATTTATTCTTGAAATCTTGAGATGCTCTTGATGTCATTGAGAAACTGTGTCATTGGTTGTGTTTCAGAGAGGTGCACACATTGGACTGTGGGAGAGAGGGACATAAGATCACGTGGTCTACCGACCATGCACGTGGAAGGTTTATCTTTCCCTCCTGGAGCAGTGTTCTCTGTGCATGGAACAACAACTTTCTTCAATTGCACACTAATGCAGCCAGTCTACATATTTGCACAGAAAAGTGAGACTCCAGAACAAATGGTGACCACATTTGAGTCAGATGGTGTGCTAAAAAGAAGAATCTCTCTGGCAAAAAGTGATCTGAAATGCATTAATTCATCCTGTACTCACATTCCTGAAAACTACGTACACATCTTGGGCCATTTTTGGGAGGTACACATAACTCAGTGCACAGCAATGTCATTCTTTCTGTTCATAAGCATTGGCAACAAAACAATGACCCAAAGTTTACCAGTTGTTTCAAGAATTGGATCCAGTATCCTGGTTGAAAGCAGCCACTTTGTTTCTGGGTCACATTTGCAAGTATATGTACAGTCGCAAGTTTCATATTCTTCTGTCTGGGTAAGAAATGCCCAGTTCAGGGCTTCTGTAGTGTGGGTGTACAATCGTGGTGGTGTTTCCTGTTTCCACATTGAAAATTGCACCTTTATTGACCTAGACACAAGGGGTATAAATTTAAAAGAGGTGGCTTGTGTGAGTATTGTTGACTGCAATATAAAATTACGACCTGGGGCAAGGTGTAGTGAAGGCTGTGGAGTCAATGTGCAAGGACTGTTTGTGTCTGATGCTGCCTGGAATCTAGTGAGGCAAATGCCTCACTTTGCACAACTGTGTTTTCTTCACAGATCACTTCCTTATAGGTTAGATGGTCAAAAGGGGGGTGCAACTGTTGTTCATATTGAAAACACAGTAGTTGAATCCACTGAAGCAGCAGTGACTGGGAGTGCAATCAATTGTGCATTTGCAAATTTGTATTTGTTCAATTGTTACTTAACCATGCTGAAGGACAGCCATCTTCCTCCTCTGGGAGGAATCATGTACTTTTACAATGTCTACCCTGTGCAGTTTGAAGCAATCAATATCACACTAAATGCAGCCAGAGTGGGATCAGCTGCCGCCAGACTTTCAATCCTGACAACTGTTGCCATGAATTCCTTTGTTTATGACCTTCAAAATGTCACCATATTGTGTCCTGATTCATTCAATGGTGTTGAGCACCTTGAGCAACATTCTCAACACATTTTGTGTGAACAGCAATGTCACCAAGATGAGTACACTTTCCAGACAGGAAGTGTGGTGGTGGAAGGGAACAGCAATGGCAGTTTAGCAGAGCCAATCAGAATGGTAAAACAAGGCAGACAGCAATTCAAGTGCATTCCTTGTCCTATAGGAGCCAAATGTGGCAACACCATTCAAGCTCTCCCAAATTACTGGGGCCACAAAAATCAACATGATTTGGGAACCATGATCAGGTGTCCTGATGAATACTGCTGTTTGAGCAATGGCACATGCCAGAGTTTGGATTCTTGCAATGAGGGCAGAACTGGTATAATCTGTGGAACCTGTGAGAATAATTTGACTGAATCTCTTTTCTCACCAAACTGTTTTCCCAGTGAAGATTGTCAAGGCAGCCTAGTTGTTGTCTTGTACATTGCTTGTGTTGTTTTTTATGGTTTGGGGTTGCTCATGTGCAACAAAGTTAAATGTTTATTCCTTGATGGTGTCAAGGAAATACTCAAAAAATGCCTAACAGGCAAGAAGGAAACACAAGATGCTGCAGAAGACAGTCAGAGAGAGGAACAGAATACCACAAGTGATTCAGAAACAGACAGTGAGGCTGACAGTGGGATGAAGTACATGCAAATTCTGTTTTACTACGTTCAAGATGCCACTCTGTTCAAGGTTCCTTTGCCAGATGAAAGGCAGAAAGATGAAAGCACCATTGTAAAGCTTCTTCAGTTCTCTCCACAAATGCTCACCCTCTACAAGGATGTTTCAGCAATGTGTATTGGTGGCTTTACAGCAGTCACAAAGATTCTTTTCAATTCTTGTTTTGGGCCGTGTGTTATCCTTGTCTTTTTACTTATCTTTGGCATTCAAAAAGTCTTGTTTCATTTTCTGCACAATCATACACATATGTGGAAAAGTTTGCAAGGAAACTTGATGCGTGCATTTCTACTTTCTGTGCTATTTTCCTATCAAAAACTTCTTGGTGGAGCTTTTGCATTGGTGCAATGTGTTGAAATAGAGGGTCAAACTGTGCTGTATGTTCAGGGCAACATTCAGTGTTACACTTGGTGGCAAACCATAGTGACATTGTATATTTTCCTCAGTGCTGTTCCCATTTTTATTCTTCTATCTTATGCTCCTTACTACATTCATCAAAAGTCTATGTCAGTGAAAGTGTTCATCCTGGCATGCCTGTTTCCAGTGCCTGTCATGATGTGTTATCACTTGTCAGGACTTGTCAATGCAAGAAAATGCAGAAATGCACAAAACAGTCATCATGCTAAGAACAACCAATTGATGTGTGGTGTTGGGCAAGACAGTAGCAGCAGAGATACTGTGCATGGGGAACATACAGTGAACATAACTCTTGTTGAACAACCCACTGACAGAGAGCGACAACAAGGGTCATTTCAGGCAGATGCCAATACTCAAAGCATTGGAAAATCAGATGAAATTTCAGGCAGTGACACAGATCATGAGTCCCATTTAGAGATCTTGAGTACAGATGTGAGAATTGAAGGAGACAAATCCACTTCCCAAATAGGAGGAATAGAAAGAGCTTTAAGGAGTGACAGCACACCAGGAGAGAAAAACAATGAAGCAGTCACATACACTGACAGTGAAGTGGAGATTCTGCACACATTGCTTCACCACTACAGAGATCTGAACATGTTTGGAGTTCAGTTCACATGGCTGGGAATTCAGAAGCTGTACAGAATTATGCTTGTAGCTTGCAATGCTTACATTACTGACCCATTACCTAGACTGTTTTTCATGACTGCCTTGCTTATTGTAGTGACTGTTGCTCACACTGTGGTGATGCCATACAAAAGAGCCAGAGTCAACACCACAGCCACACTGTCCCTTGCAGCAAGTCTTTGTATTGCAATGATTAATCTGTGGAAGACAGGTTTGGTGCTGTTTGGTTGTGACACAAACTGCTTCCACAAGAGTGTGGTGCTCTCATACCTGGACCAGTGTCAACATATTCTCTTGATCTATGTGCCTTTGGTTGCAGTCCTGTTGTGGCTTGTATCCACTGCAATTCAGAAAACTTGCAGCAAATCCAAGAAAGATTAGCTTTCTCTCAGAAATCAACGTGGATGTTGACACTTGTTTGGACAAAACACGTGACTGCAAAATGTCAGTGCTGCAGCAAACAACACAATTTTGTGGTTTTATTTTTGGTTTTGACCTTTGAGGAATAAAAGCACAGAGATGCTCCTTTGGTACGCAGTAAAGTATCTATGCTTACAAAGGCAATGTTTATTTGACTGGAGAACTGTCAGTTTTCCCATTGATTGGGGCAAAATAAAGTACATTAGTCTGTCAGCTGGTGTTTTGCGGAAGTTTTGTGTTGGCCAATTCAATCAATGTCGTGTTTTGTGGTTCACTGAGGCAGGAGCAGCACCAGCTGGCGCACCAACCAGGATTGGCTTCCGAGAACCAGAGCGAATGGTGTGTGTGCGTGTGTGTGTGTGCTTGGGTTTGTGTGTGGACCTCTCCCATGGAGCTGATGTGTGTATGTGTGTGAGAGAGAGAGAGAGAGAGAGAGAGAGAGAGAGAGAGAGAGTGCGTGTGTGTGGCGTGTGTGTGACAGTGTGTGTGAGACAAAAAGAGAGAGTGTGTGTGCGTGTGTGGCATGTGTGTGTGAGAGAGTGTGTGTGTGACAGAAGAGAGAGAGAGAGAGAGAGAGAGAGAGAGATTCTGTGTGTGTATGTGTTGAACTGCAATATGATGTGCATGTTTGTGTGTGTGTGTGTGTGCGTGAACCACCATCAGTTGGCGGTGTGTGCGTGTTTTCTTGTTCTTGCGCGTCTCCTTCCTCCAAAAGTGAACAAAAGTGCGCAGAAGAAGCGGAAGTGACGGCAGCCGCTGCTTCCGGTTGCGCAATTGCAACGACAGCACGCAACAGCTGATCCAATCGCAGGCGACACAAGAACAGGCTCATACGTCATAGTGTGTCACTTGAGCGACCTGTTTCATTTGCCAATGTGTGTCAGGCAGGCCAAAGTTTCAATTCCAAGTTGTAAGCAAGCCAAACAAAAAATAGCTCCGTGGAGCTCGCGGTGATTTGAGGAAATTTCGGTTGCTCTGATTTGGCTTGCAGACATTTCTACATCCACACCCCATTTTTTCCACACTTCCAAATTTGACCTTTTTGACCTCAGGAACCTAAAAATTCAAATTTGACAAATTCTGTCCTTGTGCATTGTCCCTAACCCAAAAATAAACCAGAGGAGCCCAAAAGATCCTAAATTGATCCTTAGAAGGCGATCAAACATCTGCACACATACTTTTGGAAGATGCTGCCTACAGGTGCTTTGATTTGGCTCACACCGATTTGGCTCATTTGAGCCCAAATTGCACAACCCACCACAAATCACCTAAAAAGAAAATGCAAGATCAGACGAGGATTCTGGGTACGGTCTGCGAGCTTCCCCAGGATCTCTGGGAAATCCCCCAGGATATCTGGGATTCCCCCCGGGATCTTTGGGAATTCCCTCGGGGCCCCCCTGCAAACTCCTTGTCCCTCAACATCTTTTGATGTTTCAGGTGTTTCCTCAGTGCAGTCACAGAAAGGCAGCTGGGATAGGTCAGGGAATTCAGAGGCAAGACACAGACCACCAGCCACCTCAACAGGTCAATGGGGTACTGAGATATAAACATGACTGTCAGATAGAACACCCCAGCTGGGAGGTAGCACAAGATGGAAGAAAAAGTCATGAAGGCAACTTGAACAAACAAAGCTGTGTTAGAATCAGATGATTTTGATGTTGGCATGCTTTGCTGTGATGCCAACACACTCCTGAGCATGATACCATGCATGACAATTATTGCTATGCAAGATACATTTTGGGTGATGACAGTCAACCATGTCATGGCCACAGTTGTTGCAGAATTTGAAACACCTGAGAATGGAATACACAAAGGCACTGCCACAATTCCATCAAGGAAAAATGCCAGAAAATTGACAAACAAGGCCAGTGAAGAGGAAACTGCTACTGTGCAGGTCACAGTATTTCTCACAAATTTTGTTTCCTTAAATCTGGTATCCAAGGGAGACAGAACAACCATAAGCCTTGACAGGGAGAACAAGAGAAGAAGACAGGGACTGGACAGAGAGTGCAAGAATGTCAAACCAAAAATGCTGAAACAAGCAAAACTTGATCTCCACTTCTTCTCCATCTGAGCCAAGGTTCCTTCCCAAATGAAGTGATTTGTCCAGATCAGACCAATGACAAGAGCACAAAGAATCTCATTTGCACAAACACAAGAGACAGTGATCCTGAACTGCTTGTTCAACACCACCCTTAATTTTTCTGAAGAATGAAGAAACAAAGAATATCCAATGAAGAGACACAACAAAAGGAAAATAATCATACAAAGCATTTTTATTCTTGAGGAGGGTAAGAGATTTGAACAGGGTTCATACCATGGTTCAGCTGTGGAGCAGTGCACATCATGTGAAGCAACACAACAAATATGAAAATCCTCTGTTTCTAGAAATTCCAAGAATGTTCCTTCAAAAATTTCATGGTGGATCAGGTGAAACTGGACGTTTCTCAAAGAAAGAAATTTCAGTTTGGGATTCCAGTGCAGTGTTCCAAAAGGAATCTCTGTCAAGGGATTGCTGGACAAATTGAGAACCTGAAGACAGGAAAGTTTTGCAAAGGACCCATTGTGTATGAGAGTGATGTTGTTGTTATTCAAACTGAGACTTTTCAACCTTTTTGTCCCTGAGAAACAGTTGGATTCAATTGAAGTCAATGAATTATTCTCCAAGTTGAGTGACAGCAGATCTCCAGCATGGAACAGCCCACAGACTGACTTCAATCCATTGTGTTTCAGTTGAAGAATCAAGGCTTTTGAAAACATTTTCAGAACCAAATGATGACGATGAAAATTGGAGTGGACAACTTGCACTGCCAGGAAATGAGGGAAACTGGACCTCCTGGTTGGCTGCAGCATTGCGTGCTCACAGGCAATGGCGAACAAGAGGCACTGACAGTGTGGTGGACATTGCAAATTCAACTCACAGAGAAGTTCATCGTCTTTGAGTGGACAATCAATTTCATTGTTGCAAACGTCATGCAGAGGAATACAATCTTTGGAAGCGTGTTTGCACTTGAACATTCCAATGCAGGTGGAGCGGCACTGCTGCTGAGCCTCATCGTACCCAAATGGGCAATCCCATTTTCCATCACACACGTGGGGCCAAGGAAGACAGTAAGAATTCAGGCATTTCATCATCATATTGCATTCAAAATGTTTGCAGGATTTCAGATGTTCTCCAGTTCTGCATGGTATTAAAACTTTCAAAATGCTAACTCTGTAGATGCAAATTGCAGTAAAATTATAACATGTTGAGAGTCCAAGTCTGCAAGGCAGCTCATATGGTTTCAGACAGGTGTGGAATTCATGATTATGCAGTACTGACATCAGAATGGGTTCATCTTCAGCTTCAGAGCAATCAGCAACCAAGTCATCTTTGAATTTAGCATTGATCTGGAAACCATATTTGCAGTAGAACAGGGAAATACTTTCAAATGCTTGTTTCTTATTGGTCATGCTCAAGGACATGTACTTTTGACAAAGACCATTCGCTGCTGTGTGATACAGAGAAGGACAACTTCTGTTTCTGTGGTGACCTCTGGTGAGTTTCCATGAGCAATCAGATTCATCAGAATCATCATTTGGACAGTCCTGAACCCCATCACACACATACATGTCAGAAATAAACCCACTGCCTTTGCATGCATACATGTTACCAGTAATGGCAGTTCTGGCTGGAAAGGTTTTGCAGAGAAGAAATCCCTCTGCTTCTGATAGAGGCACAACCCTCTTCTTTTGCTTTATCACACTGTTGTCTGTGGTGTGCACAAAGACATTGACATAAGTTTTATCTTTCCCTGGGAACAGAAAGGGTGGCAATGGCACCTGAACAGCATTGATAAAAGCATGAAGAATGTCTGGCTTCTGCCCAATATTATTGCATTCATTCTCTTCCTCCTTTATGAGCCATTTCAAATTATAGCAATCACCCCTGAAGACAATTGCCTGTCCCACACACAAATGACTTGTCACCTGTGAAGAGGAGGCTCTTCTGTTTTCTCTGACACACACCACAAGGTGGAGCCACTTTTCATCACATGACCCTGAAATCCACTCAGGTTCCGCCATGTTGGTCAGCACCATCATGTGACAGAGCTTCATCCACGAGGCTAAGACAGGAAACACAGTTTTTGAGGCAATTTTCCTGATTCTACTTGAATTCCCACATCTAGAGAGACCGGCATGCAGAATGCAACGCTCCAGTTCAAATCCCAGCAGAGATTCCTTGGTGCGAGACATTGAATATTTGCATTCAAATGTGCTTTCCTTTTGTCCAAACTGTGTGTTTGTGAATTGTTGAAATGCTGCAGGGTTTCCATTGTTCCACTTCTGGAAAATAAAAAAATATTATTTTACACAAACAAATAATTTTGTGCACAGCATAATCCAGAAGAAAATGCAATCAATGTCTAATTCTGGAATGGAGGAATTTTTTTCTCAATTTCCAGAATGAGACATTCATTTTGTCAGGCTGAGAAAAACAATTTGTTCAGATTTTCTTTTTTCCAGGAAATTTGCCCCCTCCCTTCTCACCAGTTTGCCATGGTCCATCAGGAGTCCTATGTAGACAGCTAGAACCGGAGGGGGGTCCTGGGACAGTTTGAACAGGGCTATGAACTCCTGCATCTCTTCCCTGTCAGTGAAGGAGGGCAGCTGCGCGCGCAGGTCCCGACACAGCCCCGCAGCCTTGACCCACGAGAAGCGCATGCGCGTCCTGGTCCACTCAAACAGGAAGTCAGCGGTACCAGGGGTGACCAACGGGTCGAAGGACGCGGTTGCCATGCGTGACGTCATGGGCGTGTCGAACTGCAGCGTCCGTCGCGGGGAAGTCTCGTTCTTCCAGAGCACTGCCAGGTTGTGGGACACGATCAGGAAGGTGTGCTTTCCGGAGTCACCGCCAGGGGGTGGAGGGCGGTGACTTCCGGCGGGGGAAAGGTGACTTCCGGTGTGAGGAGGACGACTTCCGGTGGGAGGAGGATGACTTCCGGTGGGAAGAGGATGACTTCCGGTGTGAGGAGCGTCACTTCCGGTGGGAAGTAAGTGCCTTCCGCCAGGGGAGCCACTTTCAGGTGGATGCGAGAATATAAAACACTTGTACTTTAATTTTGGTGCCTTGCATTTGTCCCCAGTGGTATCCAGATGCGGAGTGTGCGTCTTGATGAAATCGACCCAGTGGATCTCCATGGTAACGCGTCGCGGGGCGACCGTGTCCCTCGTGCGCACGCGTAGAGCGACGGACTTCAGTTCCCCTGGCAGAGAGACGCATTTGGAGTTCCTTGCTCTTGAAAGACGCATGGTGTTGGTCCAGTTGAGCAGAGTGCGTGCAGGGTGCATCCGGATCTGAAATGAGTGCATCCAGGATTGAAAAGTGCATCCAGAGTGCATTCTGGACCAGTGTCCTTGGTGAAACTAATGGCAACAAGAATGCACACAGTGTGGTATATCAGAGAACACTTTGGGAGGGACCACTTGGTGAATGCAAACCATGGTTTGCAGAGGGCAGGCTGGTTGTGGAAATGTACCCCTCACCGCTGGACCCACCCTTGGGCCCCCAACCCCTGGACCCACCCTTGGGCCCCCAACCCCTGGACCCACCCTTGGGCCCCCAACCCCTGGACCCACCCTTGGGCCCC
>JAAUXT010051061.1_pt1 | contig 12335 bp, 8 predicted proteins | sample 7278171 | NCBI WGS metagenome assembly JAAUXT01 (sample SAMN14350112, study PRJNA611818) | marine sediment metagenome | isolation source: surface marine sediment (1.8m) | place: French Polynesia: Moorea | collected 2018-08
AACCACACAATCAGGGATGTGTCAGGGACAGATTTACACTATCACGCAAGGAAAAAATGCTGGGACTGCTACAAATTTGCAAAAAATACCCCAAACACGTTTTTGCCCATATCTTCGCTCCTAATTGACCGTTTTTCATCATTCAACTTGGAGCATGAAACTGAGATCGAGCCCCACCTGTTGGAATTGGTTCTGAAGGTTTCTGCCACTAGGGGGCGCCGTACGACGTGCGCGTGTGTGCGAACACACACACACACACAGGGCCTAATTCACACATGTAGATCTGCACACACACATCCAACACCCCAACTCACACACACACACACACACACACACACACACAGAACATCCTCAGTGGGCCATTGGAATCTTGATCTTGATCTGTTTCGCCACACCACACCAACTCACCTAGAATCTTGAACCTAGAATCTTGACTCAGAAAAACACATGTACAATATGGCGCACAGGAAGCAGGAAGCAGGATGTTCGAAGAGCTACCATCAGGGTTCCCGTAGAACTTACTTGTTCCAATATGTCAAAGCTTTCGAACTGTGATTGAAGTGTTCGTACTTCTCCCACCGGTATGGTGGGTGTATATGGTGCTCCCGGGAAAATGTGGACTTGGAAACTGCTTGAAAATTGAAACAAAGGACTGTGATTTGCTTAGATTAGGACGAAGATCAATCACACAGCTTGTTACATTGAGGAGCCAATGAGAGAATAGCTTCCTTCTTCCAAATTCATTTCCCTGCTTGGGCAATGCATTTCCCTGATTGCACAATGCATTTCCCTGATTGTGCAATGTGTTTCCCTGCCTATCCCTGCCTATCCCGGTGGGAGAGACAGCCATGACAGTTCATGACCCTTTTATTTGTCAATGCCGATGACCTCAGATTCAAGCTTGTGCTTTCCTATTGAAAACAAAGTTTGTCCCGGTGTCTCAGGACCAGAGCACGAGCAGGACCAGAGCACGACCGGTCATTCTCTGGTCCACAGCATGACCGCCTAGGACTGAGCTCTGACTGGTCATATTGTGTCCCAGATATGAATGTTTACGAACAGACAGCTTGGAGATATGCCAAACAAAGATTTTAGCAAACCAGCGTTCTTCAGAAGTGACTCCTTTCTGCTTTAAAATAATTTATTGCCAAACATTGTCGCGGTTGGGCTGGAGTGTCAACTGGTCCAAGTGCGATTTGACATTTTCCCAAGATTGTGAGTTTGTCGGATATCGAGTCTTCTCTGTGGGCAAACACGGACCTTCGATACAAATTTTGTCCCGCAAGATACACAAGGTGAAGCGGCTCATTCGAGCGATCCTTCAACAACGACAACGGGTTGCAGTTCGTACGTTGGCCAAGTTTACGGGGCAGTGTGTTGCCATGATGAAGGCAGTCTTGCCTGCTCCCCTCCTGCTCAGAAACATTTTTCGTCTCATTGCACAGCGATCATCATGGAACGACTACACCGCTCTGGATCTTCCAAGTGTACAGGATTTGGAATGGTGGCAAACCGCTTTGCAACATTGGAACCGGGCACCCATTTTGCGTCCGCACATCGACCTGCAAGTGACAACCGACGCATCCCAAACGGGGTGGGGAACAGCAGTCACCGTGCAAGGGTCCGACCTGAGCGCGTTGCGGTTCCACCCAGAGTTGCTGGCCGCGGGCACGTGGACAAAGGATGTGGCACACCAGTCATCAAACTTCAGAGAGTTGCTCACAATTCTTCGGGCCCTCCAAACATTTGGTCACAGGTGGCACGGAAGGTGTGTGCAGTTCCTCTCAGACAATGTGACAACAGTCGCTCATCTCAACAAGTTGCTGGGTGCGACGCCCCTTCTGCTGACTTTGACCAAGACAATCTTCGCCTGTGCTGCTCAACACCAAATCACTCTTTGTGCACGTCATCTTGCTGGAGTCAGGAACCAAGTCTCGGATCATCTGTCCAGGGTGTTGGACAAGCACGAATGGCAACTACATCCAAGGATCCTTCACACCCTCAATCAAATGTGGGGTCCCCATCACGTGGACCGCTTTGCAACGATGGAGAACACGCAGTTGCCAGTTTACAACTCTCGGTATCTCGATCCTTTGACAGCAGGAGTCGACGCCTTGGCTCAACAACTGGCTCAACCCACCGTTCTCTCTGATGGGGAGGATCCTCCAGAAAATACAAAGGGACAGGTGTTCAGCGATGATTATCGCACCGATGTGGAAGTCACAGAGTTGGTATCCCACTTTTGTGAGGTTGTGCACATCTCCACCGTTTCTGCTACCCCAACTGCCCAACGTCTTCATCAAAACAGCAGGAATCCTGGAACCAAGGAAGAATTGGGGTTGGCAGATTTACGCCTGGAGGGTGTCTGGAGAAGTAGGCTGATTTCTGAGGGTTGGAGCCCCTCTGCAGCGGATGCGCTGGTTCAAACTCTTCCGCGATTGGGTGGACAACGCCTCTCTCGACCTTCAAGACCTCAGGATGAAGGCAGTCACACTACTCTCCTTGTGCGCCATGTTACGACCCTCAGACATTGCACCCAGGTCAGGACACATCTTCAAAAGGAGCATGGTACAGATCCTTCCAGGCGGCCAGTTGGAGATCTACCTTCACAGAGTGAAGAATGACTATAAGCGTGATGGTTTCCGGCTGGTCTTACAATGTTCCAGTGAGTCTCAGGTGTGCCTGGTGTTGGCCTTGTCCACGTACATGGCGCGCACTGCCATACAGAGTCGTGGCAGGACAGGGGATGGTCCAGTTTTCTTGACACTTAGACCCCCTTTCAAAGCAGTGTGTGCAACGGAGATCGGCCACATTCTTACCAGAGCCATCGAGAGTTCTGGTTTGTGTGCTCTAACTTTCAAACCAAAGAACTTCAGACCCACAGGAGCCACTAATGCCATCGAGGGTGGGGTCAACCCTGACCAGGTACAGAGTGTCGGACACTGGATGAACCGGGAAATGTTCCTGAAACATTACGTCCATTGCGAGCCTGACAAGGAGTTCACCGACAAAGTTTTGGGCTTGCACAAGAAGGAGGACTTTACTCACTCCGCATTTGGCAATAAATTATTTTAAAGCAGAAAGGAGTCACTTCTGAAGAACATCGGTGTATGATACAGCCAGCAGACATTTCCACACATACCTTGACAAGGAATTCTGGTCTGGCCAGGGTCACCCGACTGACAAACACCCTTACACACTGACTGCGGGCCCCATGACGCTGTAACTCCAGTTTTTCCTTGTCAACCTCGCACACAAATGAACTACTTATCATACAGTCGTCACTTCTGGAACTGCTCAGTGGGTGATAAAAGGAAAGCTGTGGTGTCATGTAGTGTTGAAAGTGCTTGTCCACCAAGAAGTGTGAAATACAGCATCAATTGCAGGAATGTTCCACCATTTCCAAAGTGGTTGGGCCATAGTCCTAAAACCATGTACTGACCCAGTGAGGCAGTCATTATCTGGTCCAAAATATCATCCAGGACCACACTATGACTGGTTGGAGCTCAGTAATGACTGGTCATGCTCTGGTCCTGTTACACTGGATTCTTGTCAAATCCAGAAAGGGCCTGTTTTTTCTGTGATGATGGGACCAGAGACCCTTTGTGTCTGTCTGTTTCTTTGATATGTTCTTTGAAGTTGTATCTTCAGAAGAATTGAGCATTTGACATTGATATTGTTTGGAAATTTTTCCTGTGAACCTGAATTAAACTTTGAAGGCTTCAGCTTTATCAATAAACTTGTCTGCTGAATATTTTGCAGTAACAAAATGATGTTTTCACAGAACTTAATTTTGATGAAAACTGAGTTTGAAGACTTACACATTTTCCACCACTTTTCTGTTTTCTGACATCAGAACTGGGGTTCAGGTTTCTGAAAGTGTGCATTTGGTGGTGCAAGGCCCAGGCCACAATGATCAGTTGCCTATTTAGCACAGTTTAGAAAATGGAGATCTGTTTGTCTGACTTGGTCTGTTCATAATGAATTATCTGTTTCAAAGTATGGGCTGCACTTACTTTATTATTCATTCAATATGTGGAGACATGTCTTTCAAGTATACTTTCAACCAGAATAATGGGTCAGCAAAATCATGGCATCTTTTTGTGAGGAGTTCTTTACACAAGTGCATCAGACAGAAATTTAGAAACAAAACCATTTTTGATGTTCTTGACATTCTTTTATCATACCAGTTCTGTTCAATTCAAATGCAGATGTGGAGTCAAAAAATGACCAAGGTTCAAAGGCATAAAGGTTGGTATTGTTTAAATGTGCATGTTAGAAAAAGTGATGACACAAGTGAAGATGTGCAGAGAATCTCAAGAATGTCAAATATTAGCAGAGCATCAGGAAAAATCCTGCTCAATTACTTCAACAGAAAACTATTTTATTGTTTGTCTGTTCAAAATGTCTGTTCCTTGTATAATGACTGTATATTTTTGCACATTTTAACTGCAAGCACAAACAAACATCTTGCTTTGAATTTAACATTCTACACCATATATTTTTCATCTCCCAAAGATGTTTGTTCAAGGGGAAATTTAACTTTCCATTGGAAAATTATATCACTTTTACATATTTGGGCAGAGAGACATTTCTCTCGTTATTGTGGCTACCACCCAACCTTTCTTGCATATCCTGGCCAAAATTACTTTCATATAATCACACAGGTTCATATGCATACAGTTTTTGTGATAGATTTATTTTATTCAGTGATGGATCAGGACTTTGTTCGAAGCAGGCAGATATTTCATCCACTGCTGAAACACCCTGTGTCTTTACTCATCACTAAAAACAAACAAATTGTACTGTTTTCCTATTTCATTCAAGTGCAAAAACTCCACCGTGTTGTAATCAGGAATCATTCGAGTGAACATGCTGCATTTGGTGTAATTGATGGTCCAGAACAGGTGGGAGAAACACTTACCAGCGCAAATGGACTACTGTGCTGTTCTACTTTTCAGTGCACTCTTCAAGTGCTTGTGAGCTCTGTTGAACTATTAAATATAAATTATTCTTCAGTGCCTCTGCATTATTCTGTGCAATATTTTCTCAGTAACATAACATTAGTTCTTCCTGACAAATGTAATGATACCAATCCCTGTGTAATATTTACAAAGAATATGGAGGGCCTTCAGATTAATGCCACAATATTTGCCATGAGATATACTGGAAATGAAATGCATTCCCCAGATTGTACGTTTGGTGGTTTATTAGCATTAAGGCACAAAGGCACAAAGTACAACAAAGGAGACTAAGATGATTGTCAAAATGATCATGATAAAAATGGACTAAAAAGAAGTTTTTACTCAAACAATTCTTCATTGATACTTTTCTTGTATTGGTACAAGTCATACACAATGATAAGTGCAACAGTAAATGTTGTGCATACAGAGTGCAAACCAATTGAAATTAATTTTTGTATACTGCGTTTTGTAAACAAGCACACAAGCCCAGATTATTACAAACCTTTTTTAAAAAAGTGGGCAAACTTCAATCTGACCTATGATCAACAGGAAAAAAGCTTTAAATTTAATATGGGTGATCATGACTGTTTTGTTTTACAATTTGAAGAAGAAGAAGAAGAGTTACCTGCCACTCGGTTTTGCCACTTAAGTTTGTCTCCAGATGACATGTCAGATTCTGGACATGTTGAACTTTACATCTTGGGATCAGAAGGATCATGGTTAAACATTTCTACTTTCAACCAATCTGTCTGGTTTGACAGATTGAATAATACTGAGGAATTTTGCTGCTTTAACAAAACTATAAAACAAATAGATAAATACAGCCATGAATGGTTTTATGGCTTGCATCTCAATGCTCGGGCATTTTTTCACAAAGGGGACATTTATGCCAAAATAAAAATAAAACTTCAAGTGTATTTTCACCCTTTTATTATCAAAACATTCTTAGAGCCAACCAGCCAAACATGGTTGGACATAATTGTCAAACGGGACAGGGGAATTTCAAATATAAACATTGAAGTTCAGCTTGACTTTGAAAGCATAAAGGTGACAAATGAATCTTTGTTTCTCACAAGGGCTTCAAATTACAGAGGATCTGTTTTGTTGGTTCAGCTTGCACCAAGTAATGTCACAGATGAGTATGATGAATTATTTCATGTAAATGTGCACATTAATGATTTGATACGTGATGACATTTTTTCAAATTTAAATGATGATAGGTCTCAGATTCACTGGCAATCTACACTTATACTTTCTAGATTCAAACCCATTTCCTATATTTCACTGAATAACCTCATCAGGACAGTTGAATTGAGCTTCAAACCAACAAATACAGATACAAATGTCTGTTTGAAAACAACATGGCTGGACAATATTTACAGCAATTATGCTTCCACCACATATGTGTCCTTCAACTCAAGTAAACAATCTGAACCTTTGTTGAACATCTCCACCAATTCCACAGTTTTTATTCTGATAAGGAGCAAATTTACACAATGGGGAACAACCTTAATCGATCGCTACTGTGACTTTCGAGAAGGAACAAAATTTTTGAAAAGTGTCACGCAGAATATGATGTCTTGGTATGAAGCCTCAGAAGTATGTAAGGAACTGAATACCAGTTTGCCATATGTCACTGGTGGAAAAGATTTAGAGCATGTCTTGGCAGTCTTGGCACTATTGCCAGAGTTTCCTTCAATGGAAGGCATATTTATTGGTTTGCACATCAAAATTCACAACCAGGTAATGTTTTTTCTTCTGTTGTTTCCATGGTACACATGTCCAGGTGCTGTTCTCTTTGGGAAGGCAAATGGGAAGTATCCGTGCAGAAAAATTTAATCTATTTATTGCATGTTGTTGAATATATTTACACACACACACACTCACACATTTCTAAACAGGGTATCACCAGATGGACATCAGGATCTCCACTTTCATATCAGTTGTACACAAATTTAAATTTTGGAACCAATATTGAGAGTGTTTTCCAATGTCTGAAATGTGATGGAAGGTATGGAGGCTATGAGTTTTGGTATCAACTAGAATGGTGTTACCTCCACTTTGAAGATCACTGTGTCAATTTAACAGTGTACAAACAAAAATCCAGAAGCACTATTTACCCTTACATGTCCCAGGTAGAGACATGTGTCTTGCTTGTGTTGACAAACTTAGCACAACCAGAGTGGATTCAGGTAAATTGCAGTGAGGAAATGTTGAGCACTGTGTTGTGTGTGAAAAATAATTCAGCTTTTTATGAAGAAATGATAACCTTGAATATTGTGCATTTGCCTGTCAATGTTTGTTCCACATATCATGTGTTAAAGAATGGATTATGCTACCTATTTGTGTGGCACACTTCTGGAAAGAGACATGACAAAAGAGCTGTGTGTGAAAGACCATTCATCATGAAGGACATCACCATATTTAATTTTCTCTTTGTTGCTATTAGCCCACCATTTCCTCCAATTTTGTCACAAACTGCTGTCAAAATGCGATACTTACACAGGTTGACATACAAAAAAATTCTGAAAAAAGTCAAGACCAGACAAACAGCAAGCAAACATGCCTCAGGGTTTGAAGTCTGCTGCTCGAAGAAAGTACAATGTGTGAGTAGCAACATGTTCCTTTGTGAAAACAAATCATACATATCATTTACACTGGTCTGTAATGGAATCAAAGACTGCCCAAATGATGAATCAGATGAGGAATTATGCAAATGTGGCCAAAATTTTACCAACATAGGTGAACTGTCTGTTGTCAAAAACTGTAAATATGTTTCTGACAGCAAAAGGAAAAGATTTTGCTTTCCTTTGTACTACATGGATCATCAAGGAGACTGTCATCAGTTTGCTGTCAGAAAGGAAGAAACTGTGGGACAAAGTAAAAATTTAAGTTTCTTCAGGTGCAACAGTAGTTCCAAACTGGACACCCTGCTGTTGAATGATCTTGCTGCAGATTGTGGACCAGAGGGTGAAGATGAAAAGTTGTTGAAATCATTACTGCAGTATCATGCACCAGTTTTATGCTCAAAACCATTTGAATTGGCATGTAAAGAAGGACACCCAAGATGTTATAATGTTACAAGTATTTGTACTTTTCAATTTGACAAGTACAACCACATATTTCCATGCAGAGATGGCAGCCATTTGGAAAATTGCTTGGAGTTTGAGTGCAACATGAAATTTAAATGCTTAAATTCTTATTGCATTCATTGGTCAAATGTCTGTGATGCAAAATGGGATTGTCCTGAAGGAAAGGATGAATCATATTCACCAATTTGTGGCAAGGGATTTGTTTGCAGGCTTCTGTTTATATGCAGAAGCACAAAATGTATGTGTATCCATGTGGGCAATGTATGTGATGGCAGGTATGATTGTCATTTTGGAGATGATGAATTTTTGTGTGAGTTGAAAAATATTAAATGTCCTAAAACCTGTCTGTGCCTTGGTTTGGCAATATTGTGTGAGGGGGATGAGACTAGCTTCACAGGGGTTTATCCTTATTTGTCTGTGTTTATGCATCACATGTCCAAGTTTGATTTGAGCATAACAATTGCCAAGTTCTCAAAAGCAACACACCTAAAATTAAACAATGACAGTATATCATCAATTTGTAGCACTCAATTTCCTCCTAATCTAGTTTACCTAGATTTGGGATTTAATGAGATAGTAGGTGTCAAGAAGAGCTGCTTCAAAGGGCCAATTTTATTGAAGAAAATTTTGCTGGATGACAACAATGTGACGCTGATCAACTCACAATCCTTTGTAGGAGTTAATAATTTAGTTTTTCTGAGTTTATCAAACAATCCTCTGTGCAATTTACCTGAAGATCTTTTTATCCCAATTCCTTGTCTGAAAATATTTTGTCTAAAAAATAGTGACATCAGAGACATTGATACAAACCTGTTTCAAGGCACAAATATTTTAGCTATTGACACTACAGATTACCATGTATGTTGCATAGCTTCTTCTCATGCTAAGTGTACAGCAGAGAGACCTTGGTACATACAATGTTCAAATCTGTTGCCAAATATAATCTTCAGAATTATTTTCATGATTATTTCCTTCTTTGCATGGGTCATAAGTATTTCATCAATTCTGCTTCATACAGCAAGTAGGAAGACACAGAAGGCCTTCTCAAATGCAGTAACTTTTGTAAACATATCTGATACCTGTTGTGCTCTTTACTTGCTTGTAATTTGGATTTCTGATGTGGTACATGATGGAAAATTTATGGTAAATGAAGCAGCATGGAAGTCTGGTGGCATTTGCTTTGCTGCATTTGGAATCTTTACATTTTTCAATTTATCTAACCAGCTTTCTGTACTGTTGTTGACCTTGTCCAGATCAATGGTTGTCATGCATCCACTCAACACAAAATTTAAAAGAAGCAAATTTATTCTTAAATGTGGTGCCCTTGGTTTCCTCATTTCCTTTTCACTGACTGTTGTTGTCATAATTGTATCAAAACTTCTCATCAAAGTTCTGCCCACAAGTCTTTGCCTGCCGTTTGTAGATCCATCTAAGTCTTTTGTTGTTATAAAAGTACTTGCGTGGATACTGGCTGTTACCCAACTATCTACAGTTATTTCAACTTCTGTCCTACACGTACTCCTTGTAAAGAACATGAAGGAATCGTGGAAAACAGTTCAAAAGACAGGTGAAGATCTGAATTCTGTAATTGTACAGCTGACCTTGATCAGTGGAGGTACAATTTTATGTTGGATACCAACCAACACTATTTATATTTCACTGATGTTTATTTCAAGATATTCAACAAATGTAGTGTTTTGGACAATTGCTGTTGTGTTCCCAATCAATTCTGTTGTCAACCCAGGTATTTTTATTGTTATTGGTATCCGTAAGTTTGTCAGGCAGAAGCAGAAACAGAACTTAAGCTGCTCAAGCAGCAAAATATGACTGTCAAAATAAAGTAGCTCCACTCAGCAAAACAATTGTTCATCCTGTCCTTCCGTGGTTCATTGTCACGCTGCCTGATGCTGGGCATCAAACACAGACCACCCAAGCACATTGCACTGAAGCGTCTGTGAGGATCAAATATGTGTCAGAAAACATTTACATCAGTCCTGGCTCCCCTTTCAAGTCGCGGGCTCCCATAGTCAGCATAAGTATCATTTGGATGCTGGAAGCCCTAGAGCCAACATCTATTTCATAGCACTGAGACGCAACCGCGACACAACGCTGTGAAGCGTACTCGTTTGAAAGTGGTTGTCTTGTTTTGAAATTCTTTCACCGTCATCTGACACTGAAATATGTGATTCTGAAACTTTATCCACTTCACCGGACTTCCTTGGTTTCAGTAAAAATGTTCCGTCAGCCCCCCCCCCCCCATTACACGGCACCAGTTTTGAGAACTCACAAATATACGAATGGTGCAGGATCTTAGCGCTCTACTCAAAACTCACCTTTGATGGGAACAGACGCGACCAGTACACCAACAAAAACTCCAAAGAGGAATTCAGACACTTCCTTTGGTTCCTTCTTCTCCTTCTCCGACTGCTCTCCGACCTGCTGCTCCATTCTGAACAATCCCAACTTCTCGACTACAGTGTAGTGCGTGCGTGTGTGTTTCTGAGGAAATCCTACACACTCGTCATACTCTGTTGTTGAATGAACCGAGAAAAGGCCAACAAGACGTAAACTGTTTGGCTCAGATAAGAGATTATTTGTTTTTGCACAGGCATATTCTTTATGGTGTTGACCTTTCTGACATACGTTCAGATAAACAAGTTTCAGGATCTTTGGGCTTGACGATAAAACCTCAAGTGCCGCCTGCTTGAAGGGATCCACACAAGTGGAATACCTCACGTAGTTCAATGAGTTTTTACTCGCAATCATCGAAAAATAACCAGCCAAGGTGGGACAAGTCCTCAAATTGCATTCTTGCATTTGACAAATGCCAAATGGGAAAACGTTCGCCACATTGACCTCACGATGAGGTGCTTGGCCTGTTTGCTCACATTGAGTTGACTTTGCTCTTGGTACAATCATCCCTTTCTGGATTTCACACCGAACGTACCAAGGCTTATTGGACGAAATAATACAACATTCGAGAGAAAAAGCAACAACGCATACAAACTCAGAAGCGAAACTGTTGCACGTGGTTTAAAACCAGCTTCATTTGTGGCGGCAAAACCAGACCGGGAACCAGGCAGTAGTGCCTGGGCGTGGCACAGCAGGACCGTGCTCTCTAGTTGGTCAATGAAACTCCGATCAAGAGATTAAAGTGTTTGATTTCTGATCTGTTTCGGGGATACGTTGACAAAATTGTAAAAATTAACTTGTCCATGTACAAGCTAAGTTATTTCATCCAGAATACTTCAATTGTGTGAAAGAAAACATTTTGTAAGTTGAAAATACTTTGAGCGATAATACGAGTTAGACTACAGATAAGTGCATGTCAACACATCATGCGCATCGAAGCGTACTGTTTTTCCAACAGCAGCGACAGCTCGGTGCGAAAGGACAGTGTTTGCGTGGATGAAGGTGGATATATCTGCGAGTTTCTGAGCAGTACTGGGACCATGACATGGATCCCACAGTGAAGAGCCCAGACGTGTCAGTGGAGTTTGGTTGTGAACTTAACTCTAGTTTCCTTGGAGCTGTTCTGTTTGCTCAATCCTTCTCGAATTCTGTTGGAACTGGATCTAACCTTTCCAGGATCTTTGGTTCTGTTCGGTTTGTGTTTCTGTTCTGTTGGGTTTGTCAATCGAGGGGGGAGGGGCAGAATTGGTCGGGTGATAGGTGGATGCTCTTTGTTGCACCGAAACGCACTTCAGACTGTATATAATCTTCGATGTGCATTGAAATTGTTCATGCTCTGTAAAGTGACCCAAGCGCGCCTTTCATTGGAAAACTCAGGTGGTGAGTGACTCGTTGCGTTGCAAAATTTAGACAATAGCGAGTTTCAACACGATGTTGGCGGCAAACGTCGCCTTTCATCTTCAGTGAGGTTAAACAGCGACGTTTGGAGCGAACACTTGATACGTCACATCATCTTTAGACCCCTTTACACAGAAAAATTCACAACAGCAAACCCTGGTTTTTGGTCAATTCTGTTCACAACTGAATTGAAAAGCTAGAATCACTCCCAAAACATGGAAAAATCAAGGCATGTCAAAGAAAGTTTGACATTTGAGGTTGACGTTTTCAATTTCAAACGACGTGTTGAAACTCGCTTTCATTGCTCGAACATATTGCTTTTAAAAAGAACATGTGCTTTTTTGTGCTTTTTTTTGACCAGCCAATTTTTTTGTGCTTTTTTGTGCTTTTTTTCAGCATCAACATGCTTTTTTTTTCAGGTGCAGATTTTAGCTTTTGTTATTCAGTTTTTTTGTGGTGTACAAATACA
>JAAUXT010138111.1_pt1 | contig 12333 bp, 11 predicted proteins | sample 7278171 | NCBI WGS metagenome assembly JAAUXT01 (sample SAMN14350112, study PRJNA611818) | marine sediment metagenome | isolation source: surface marine sediment (1.8m) | place: French Polynesia: Moorea | collected 2018-08
AACAATGCATATCCCGTAACGATTGACTGTAATATACTGCAGGATCAAGTCTTACTTGGAAGTTGCATTGTCGGGTATGTTTTGAAAGCACAAATAACTAAGGCGTTGAACATCTGTGTGTTGAGAGTGTATGACAGAAAAAGACTGTTTGAAGCGGATATAACTCAGTCAGTAAATATGTATGAAGCAGAAGGAAAGTGTAAGTGCCCGGATTGAGGGAAGCTGTAGCAAGCGCGGTGTGAGTACTCAGGGCACAGAGTGCGATCTCCTCTGGTGGACCCAACAGCACGGCACAAAAAGTCTGCGTTGGTTATCGGACCGCTACACCGAAACTCGGTTGACTGTCACATGAGTGTGACAGCCGGACGCTAGCTGATAAACTCAGACGCACGCAAGACAAGATGCGAGGTTTGTAAGCCGGTTTCACACTTATAGAGACTGAACAGTACTGTTCCAGATTGTACCTTCTGTGGTCAGTGTGGTAGTTCCACTGGTTCTTGTCATGCTGGGAAACATTGTTATTTTCATCAAATACTTTCAAAACAAAAGGGAAGCATTAAATCTGAGGCAACAGAGCACACATTCAAATGAAGCAAAGCTGTTGACAACTGTATTTTCAGTTTCTATTGCCTTTCTTATTTTAACTACCCCTTCACCATTGTACCATACTGTTGGTGAACTTGTACTGGGAACTGAAATTTAGACAAATTACAATAATTTGTATAGAATTGTTGCAGAGAGTATGGAATTTACAAATTTTGGTATCAACTTTTATTTGTATGTTGCTTTTACAAAGTCATTCAGAGAATCAGTTTTGGTTGTAACTGGAAAAGTGAGACAGAGGTGTGGATTTGTCCGACGTCACAACGATACTCGAACAACTACGTAATTTTCAACATTTGGTGACGACTTGACGTTACAGTACATTTGTTCAATTTTAAATCAGTTTGACCATGTACCTGCAAGTGTACGAAATAAGAAAAGGCTGAAGCAGATCTGCCAGTCCTTGTGCTTTTTTGCAGTGTTTTCTAAAGTGTCCAGGAAGCCCAGCGTCTGTCCATTTCAATTCAGCCACACCCACCCCTCATGGAACACTAGTTGTCACCACACTGGTGGCGCCTCTGAAAGACCTAGCATTGGGTTGTGTGGCACAAGAATGCACGGCGGTACCCAGCGACTTTGCACCTCAAAACAACGTCCTATTTGCCCAGTGCCGAATGTTTTGTCTGACAACCCTCCTCAGTCGATTTGAGATCGCGGCGGAAGGCCTGCCTTTGGTCTTGTTGGACACACGTTCCTGATCTTTACAGGCTCAAAACTGGTTCACCGATTTGATCGTGGCAGGAGAGTCAAACCTGCTCCCAAGAGCTGGTTCGGTCCTGCAGGTAGGACGGGGACAAAGGACTTCTGTCCGTGACCTGACATCCACATCAGCACAAGGATTGTCTCTCAGGTGTCTCACGCACCAGGCTCCATTCATTTCAAACCGACCAGCGAACCTTTACCTCTGCAGAGTTTTTCTGTGACCGACAAAGAAGTTCTGTTCAACACAGCAATGCAGCTCTAATAGAACTGTGATCTCGTAACAACTGCAGATCCAGTAAACGCAGGTTGAGCCGAGTCCTGGCCGCGGGATGTGTGGTTGTCCCTGCGTATGTTCCCGCTGTGCAGACAACAACGAACCTGGGTTGGAGGTGCACCACACCACAACCCACTCCCAAAGGAGAGCAGGACTTTTAACTTTTATTTCGCATCAATGGGAAAAAGAATTGAGGAAGGGGAGGGGTGACAATATTGTCTCAGAACGAGGGTGGTCTATTCGGGCCATCAGCCTCAAGACGAATCCTCCGTCCGCTGTTCTTTTTCCACAGATCATTGCTAAGCTCTGTGTTTCTCTGTGTTTCTCTGCATTGCTCTGCAGTGCTGTGGAAAAGAACATAATTCACAGCAGAACACAGAGCAGGTGAGGGATCTGCGTTTCTGTGGCACAGAAAAACATAACTCTCTGTGTTTAGGTGAAAGGAAAGGATTTTGATGCAGAGAAGCACAGAATTGCGACGCAGAGCGTATAAAGAACAGCCCCTGCAGAAATCGTGCGTCACTCCACCGCCCCCCCCCCCCCCATTTCCCCGCTGCTCTGAACCCGCGATCCGCTTTTCTGTGGCTTTGTGACAAAGGATCCATTCGACATGCAGGCGTCAGCAGCTGCAGCAGAAGGCCACGAACAATAAAGAAGCCAGAAAGCCTGAGAACTTTTGTACGTGTACCTGCTGTAGATTTAATCCCCTTGTGGTGAGTCTCACAGGTTTGCCCGATGAAAATCGATGTTCATGTTTTGATTTTTTTTCAGCAAATGGCTTGGGCCTTGGTCCGTTGCAATTTTCTCTGGTTTCAATACAAATGCGATCACTTTTCTTTCAGACACAAGGACACATTTCCTTGCTTCATTTCAGGAAGACAGTGGAAAGTGCCGTTTTTCATTGACAGATTTGTATCAGATAGAGATGGAGGTGAGGATCTCCACTGAGGCGGCCGAACCTGTTCGGGAGACCAACTCATCAAACAACCAGACAGGCCCCGGGGCCTCCAACCTCCACCTTGAAATTGCTTTCTACTACAAAATGGTGGTGGTTATTCTGGGATGTGCAGGAAACATTGCCACTGTACTTTATTTCTCAACACACCGTTTGTGAAATCTTGCAACTGTGTCACCAAGTTGCCTGTGGGTCACAGAAATGCTTTTGAAAGCTGGTTGTTGGGTTCAAGGCTCTGCAAAACTGAAAAGAAATTTGACTCGACTCACACTTGTGCTCCAATCACAATTGTTGATGTCGCCACTTGTCAAACAAACGCGCGAACATTGTTTTCCTTTTTGCAGAGTTGCGCCCCGCTGGGTGGGAGTCTACAGCTGGGTTAGTTTGCTGAAACTGACTTCCTCTGCCGTTGCGTGACCCAGGAAACATTGCCCCTCAGAAATTCAGAAGAGGGCGGCTTTGTTGCAGCGAACCCAGCGCGCTGACGGACATCACCGTGCACACGCAAAACGATTTGCCCTCCCCTTGATACAAGCACTGCATGCAAAGACGGTTCTTCTATGGGCAGGCCGAGGTAAAGGTTGCAATGAAACCCAGGGGTCGGACCCCTAATCCTATTTGTAATTCCACCTCGCATCTACGCTCCACATCGGACTGACACAATCTTTCTCCAACCAAAACACTTTATTCCGTGGACCTACACAAAGAACATTTTTACATTGTATCGATCAGACAAGGGCTCCACAAGATCCTTTCATTCTGTGCGGGTTCGCTCCGTTGCCCCGCACCCCTGGACAAAGTTTGTTCGTTTAGCTGGTAGATTCGTCCGCATACGAAAAGAACAAACAACATGAAGTTGACGTTGTGCACCAAATGACGCTACGGAGACGATAGGGGTTTTCACGTTGGTGACGCGCGGTTGGGCGGCGTCAGAATTTTTGACGCGTGCGTCAAAATTCAACATGACGCCCAATGGAGAGCGTCAAATTATCGGTTCAGACCGATCACAAATTTTCGACGCGCGCGTCACCAATGTGAAAACCCTTAATGACGTACCAACAGTCAGGGAACAGACCCAGCCCAACCGCGCGTCACCAACGTGAAAACCCCTATTCTCGGGCTTAGAACAGTGCCGGATCCAGGGTCTCTCGCACAGTGTACGCCATGAGTAGCGCGGGCACAACATTGTCTTCTGTTTGCATGTCAATCGAGCCCCCGTGTCTCAGAACCAGACCCTGACCGCAACATTTCTCCGACCTTGTTGTGTAGTACTGAAATTTCAGGACCAGACAATAACATTGTTCAGGACCAGGTTCCAACCTGCCTGGCAGTCCTGGCAGGTCTGAGCCTGGTCTTGAAATTTTAGGACCACACAATGACCTCCGAGTATGGTCGTTGTCTGGTCCTGGTGGTTGTCTGGTCCTGGTGGTTGTCTGGTCATGTTAGACCGGGACCACACCCCGGACCCACCCAGGCGTGACGGCTCCCTCAGTAGTTGAACACTTCGCGCGCCGCGCGGATCGAGTTCTTGGCGGACGCCGCCTCCTCCTCCCCGAACTCAAAGAGAGGCTCGAGGGGCCGGGTACGGCGGCGCTGTTTGGGGGCGTACCCCCTCCCGGGGATGATGCTCGTCTGCTCGGCGCGAGTCTTGATCTTCGCTTTCTCTCGGTCCAGGAAGTCCGGATCCTCCGTGTGTTCTACGTCCACACCCACCTCATCCACCAGGGCGATCCCAGGCGTCTCCCCCTCCAATGCGACGTCATCATTCATGACGTCATCAGAGTGACTCTCGGAGGAATCCCCCTCCACAGACGCAGTTCCTTTTCCAGAATCAGAGTCATTCTCATCCAGATCCCGGTATTTATTGTCCAGATCAATGTTCTCTCGGCTCACTTCATCTGCGTCAGTGTTGCTTTTTCGGTGACCTTGATCAAGGTCAGCGTGGCGCAGAGGAGGCGGAACTGGCGTGACGTCATCGTACGTCACTTCCGGCGGAGGGTCCTTGGGCGGGCCGCGGAAGGTTCCCGGCTGAAAGTAGTTCCCGGCGGCGGACTCGGCCTCCTTGTTGCGCATGCGCGCTTTGCGGCGTCGCCTCGCCTCCTTGGTCCTGCAGACAAAACGCAGGGTAAGTACAACAAATTAGGCACAAGAACAACTTCCATGACCACCCTCTGGATCCACTCGATTCTGGATCTGTCGTTGACCTCGTCCCAGAAACAATGGTCTGCTGTTGAAGCTGTCGGAGGATGTGGTCCTGACGCTCTTCTGAACAATCACAGCGACTCTCACCAGAGAGAGCTCGGCCAGAACACAGGCCACGAAGATTCTCTTCTTACACACACACACACACACACACACACACACACACACACACCGTGGCGCATCCTGTGTGTGGGGACCAGAACCGAGGCCTGAACCGGAAGTACACCAGATACTCACTTCCGGTACACGGAGACGAAGTAGACGGAGACCGCGATGAGTATGAGGGTGAACACCCCGATGATGACGCCCAGCACGATGTACACCGCTGTCAAGGAAACGAGAACAACCGTGGGAAAATGAGCCAAAACTTTCCCACGCGTCAAACGAGGAGCGGACGCTGCCAAAGTGCGTCACTCGTTCATGACGTTCACATCACGCATGACAGGTTGACACGCACACGAAATGACAAGACTGAGAAAAAGGACAAAAGAGGATAACGGAGGTACAACAACGACGAGAGCATTGTTGTGGCGACCCAAGCACCGGACGGAAAAGAAGGCCAGATGCATTGGTGGTAAGCAGCAGTGCTGGTGCCAGATTGTTGTTGGAGTCCTGAGTTCCCTTGGTGTAGAAAAGGGAGCGCGCTGTTGTACACGACAGAGAAAGGCAAAGAACCTCTCATGAGCCGTGTGTTTTTGTGTGAAGAACTGACCGTCAGCCCTGAACGAGTAGATATGGACTGCGACAGACGCAGACCAAATGAACGGAAACTGCTCGGAGAGAACAATGACAGACGGACCAGAGAGTAGAACACTGAACCAAGCGTTGGAGATCCACGGGGAGGGTGCTTTATGATGTGTGGACAGAACCCATGAGCGAATTGGTGGTGTTTCAAAATAACACTTGTGCCAGAACAGAACAGTCGGAGGGGGGAGCTTTTTGCACCAAAACCACATTTTGTGCTGATCAGCAACATTTGCACCTGAACGCGTGTGGCAGGGCAGAGTCACAACTGTTTCCATGGGCCACGGCTGTCATGGACGCACAGGCCCCTCTGGATCATTGGTGGGTCAGATCATTTCACTTCGTGGAAACTACCCGGATGACTTCACCTTGGTACCCACTCATGGCTCCGTGTCCCACATCGGAGCGAGTTGCCCTGTTTGTCCCGGCCATATACGGTGTAACTTGTGTACGGAACGAGGGGTAAGTCAACAGGCGCAGGGTGTTTGCATTGTTTACCCTCGAGAAGGGTTGGGGTGGTTCACACTGGGGCTGCCGTGTGTCTCAGTGTGCGTGAGAGAGTGTGAGAGAACGGAGAGAGAGTAAAGAGAGACGTGAAAAGGAGTGAGACAGAGACAGAAAGGGGAGGCAGGGAGGGAGTGAGAGAGACAAACAAACAAACAAAACAAGAAAAAGACAGAAATAAAGAGAAAGCGAGGGGACAGACAGACAGACAGACAGACAGACAGACAGACAGACAGACAGAGACATGATGGAATGCATATTTTGCTTTCGCCCACTTCACACAGCATCCACAGAATGGTCGACTCGTCCAGACCACGCGTAGCGCAATGGTTTGCACCAAACAAGTCCAGAGTCACTGAACCACTCCGCAACGCACAACGCTTCCCATGTGAACCTGCCTTGTGTTCAGGGTAAATATGGCTATGTCAGTAGAGGCATGTTGTGTGATTTACGAATTCCAACTTGCAATTTTTTTGCCACGAGCGTTTGTGGATGAGCTCAGAGGTGCATACGTCTAACTTTGTCATCTTTAATCGCATTAAGAGACGGAACTGGAGCCAGTCGAACCGGGCGCGTTATATTCATGTTTGTCTGGGTGTTTGGTGTGTTGTGCGATACTCACTTTTGATGTTCATGATGCTGGTGCAGTGGTTGGGTGAGATGTCATGCCTCACCGGCGGGATTTCCCTCTGTCCTGAAACAGTCAAGACGCAATTGACTGACGCATGTAGTGGTTTTCACATTCAGTGACGCCTGTGCGTTTTTTGAGCTGACGTCAAAAATTCCACCATTGGGTTCAATGTTAAATTTTGACGCTGACGTCAACAAAACCGACCGCGTGTCACCAATGTGAAAACTGTTTATGTATGGTGAGGTGACTCTTGTAGATCCAGTATCACAACCCACGGGGCGAAGCGAGATCATCAACAAGAGTCATGACCCCAGACGAGTGGTTGTTTGGGTGGGGCTCAGTCTGTCTGTGTCTCCAGATTTGAAACCGGACAGCAGAGACACCTGAGAACAGGGCTTTTCAAACAAATGATGCGAACGTCAGGTCACTGGGTTGATTACTCAACTGAAGCCACTTTGAGTTGAGCAGGACAAGATCCCTCCACTTCTGAAGTTTGGGCGCTCAGTCGAACACCCCCCCCCGAGCAGCAGTCGCCTGGCCTCGCCCAACCAGAACAACCAAACCGGACTGAGACCAGCTCCTTTTGAAGGAGAACAAACATTTCTGGGCGAGTGGTTTTGCTCTTGAAACTGCGCGTGTTTTGACACAGATGTACGAGGTTGTATCCAACCATTGAAAGAATTATCATGTTCACGATAGGCCTGGAAGGACACAGGTGGTTGATTCGAGACAACTGATTCCTTTCACATTCTCAGTGCAGACAGGCCAATTAGCTTCACCGATGAACATGACAATTCTTAGAATCGTTGGATAGAACCTCGTATTTGGAATCTGCCTTGATGTTCTCATTGGGAGGTGCACGCAGAATGACCAAACATGTTTTTGGAATAATTTGCCTTTCCAGAGAAAAGTCACAGATTTGAAACAAAAAACTCGCACAGGCCTGCATTTTTCCATACAAAGACAAAGCAACGCCAAGACACTTGTGTGAGAATCAGGTCCAGTTTCAAACAACTCTCTAAATGTGGACACTTACCATTGCGTCCCTGGGCTGTGTCGATCCAGATCACATCCTGGGCTGTCGGTCTGGAGTCATGAAATCCGGACTGAATTCTGCGGAAATTCCTTCAAGGAAAATATTGTCGGTCCAGTGGGAGGAAACTTTCGTGAGAATCAAAAGGATCTCCGACTGTTGTCGTTGTCGTGTTGAGCGCGCATTTGGAGGTCTGTATGTGGAGTGGCTACTGTACACAATAGGCGCCCGGGACATTTGAGACGATCCGAGGAGGGCAGGGTGCCGGGGCGATGTGATCCAAACTGAGGAGGGCAGGGTGCCGGGGCGATGTGATTCTGACCAAGGAGGGCAGGGTGCCGGGGCGATGTGATCCTGACTGAGGAGGGCAGGGTGCCGGGGCGATGTGATCCTGACCGAGGAGGGCAGGGTGCCGGAGTGATGTGATCCTGACCGAGGAGGGCAGGGTGCCGGAGCGATGTGTTCCTGACCGAGGAGGGCAGGGTGCCGGAGCGATGTGATCCTGACTAAGGAGGGCAGGGTGCCGGGGCGTTGCCTGTGAATCTGGAAGAGGCAGGCTGGGGAGACAAACTGGTCAGAGCAAAGAGTGACACACCAGGAGGCCGCGATGTGTGAGCTTTGAGAAGCAGGGTGAGTAGGGTCAGGGTCATGATGAGGCAGAGTGGGGAAACGAACAAATCTTGATGAAGACACAGATCCTGAAAGGGAGAGGCAGGGTGCATAGGCGACAAATCATACGGCGTGGGGTTGGGTGAGGCGGTGGCAAGTTTTTGTTCTGGTGGCTGAGCACGTGCTCTTGAGTGTGTCAGGTTGGTACGATGGTCTGTTCTTGGCTGCTGAGTTTCATGTTGGCGCCTCTGCGCCGACACCGTGCCGACTGGAGAAAAACCGGCTGAAATGCGTGGCTGACTCAGCGAGCAAACAACAACAACACGACCAGACTGAGAGGACGAGTTTTCTCTGGGACCACCGCGCTTTTCGTGTGCAGGTGCAGAGCCGGGTCAAGGGCAAGGTCAACGGGTGCAGCAAGGTCACCTTGGTGACCCGACCTTCACCTTTGAGTATATCCGCGCAAATCTTTCATGCACGCGGCGGAAAAGTTGAGTTTGGGGGCAAATTGGGAGCGGGCCCCGTGGAAGCCTTCTCGGAACATGTGTGCCAGAGGCAGGAAGCAGTCATGGAGCAGATATCAGCCTGGAACGGACTTGAGACACCTGCACCGAATCCCCCCTCCCCCTCCGAAAGATCCGTACGCATTGCCCCATATTTCAGATTGGAATGAGTGCGTGCCGCGAGGATCAGAGCCCGGTAGGGACCGGGCTCTCCCTCGTCATCCCACAAGCGGCTGAGCGACATTCGTGGTCCCGCAGACTTCACACTTCTGAGAATCAGCTGATCTCACGAATATTTATTCAACAGTTATGACAATAATCTGTGGAGATCGAATCAAATGCCAACAGACGAGAGAGACCCAGACACTTGGGATCACAAAACCCAGCCTGCCTCAATTCAGGGTTCAGCAACATTCACAAAAGACACAAAAGAGTCTGAGAGAACGAGAAACAGAGGGAAGGGTACAATGACCTTTTCTTTGCGTTGATCCAAGAGAACAGGTTGTGACTGTTGGGTGCAGTGTCCCCGACACAAAGTTGATCCAACAAGAAGATTGTGAATTTTCAGATAAACAGGGTGACACTACAGGCGCTTACACATTGGATGACGCGCGGTCATTTTGTTGGGCTGATGTCAAACATTTTCCCATTGTGTTCAATATTAATGTTTGACGCCGACGTCAAAAAGACGACCGCGTGTCACCAAAGTGATAACGGCTTACAGATGGACGGAACCTTTGGTTTCTTCAATGAGCGTTTATCACAGTGACGCGTTCAGTGTTGTACCCTGATTAAAGATGACATCACACGGAAATGCTGAGCTGAATTTTTTGTTGTTCAGGGATGCAACACACAGTGCACCCTGAACCACGACAAGAATCACTGCTCTCGTTTTGGCGACGTTCTCCAAACACGCGTCACACGTGTAGAAATCACGTGCCCGCGAATGCCTCAAGTTGCGTGTTCTTTTTGCAGAGACAAATGTTCACACTGAAACCTTTGCCATGACGACGCGTCTGGCTTCCCAGCATGGACGCTCAATGGGTTTTCACATTGATGATGACGTCAGCTTTTTTTTTGACGTCAATGGCAACTTTTCTTGGTGACATCAAAGAATTGTCTGGACCATTTTTTGCTGCTCACCAATTGGGCATCATGTCAAATTTGGACGTTGACGTCAAAATTCTGCCGTCTTTGACGCAGACAGCATCAATGTGAAAACGGCTTCATGCGTACACTGCATGCATGTGAACCCACAAGGTCACGTGTTTGCAGAAAGTCGCTATGTGTGGACGGTTCGGCCTGTTTATCACAGCGGTGCGCAACACGTTGGTTAAAAGCGAAGAATCAACAATGATTTTGGCATCAGGGTCCTCACTCCTCCGGTGTAGAAGAATCACACACACGCTGCAGCATGTGCTACACAATACCCAGGGGCGCGCTCAGGATTTTTCTTTGAGGGGAGGGGCGGGCACTTTAGGGCAGTTCTAAGCCTTCCTTTTGGAAGGTTCAACTCAGCAAAAGCGCGCGGACAAATGCTACGTCTGCAGATAGCGTTTCGGTTGAAACCAGAGCTCTGGGTGGGGTGCCGGGGCCATGTGATCCTGACCGAGGAGGTCCCGGTCGCCATCTGACGTTTTGGGTAAACCATGTCTTTGTGGAAATGTCTCTTTTGCCCTTTTGCATTTTCAAGTGCTTTTATGTTTCAATTTTCTGCATTTGGTTTTCAAATTTGGGAGAGCCCGCCTCCTTAGGCGGGGGAATTCCACCTTGCTCCTGAGCCGCCCCTGGTTCCATCCGAGGTGTCACAGAACAACGTTTCTGCCTTCACCCAATAGTTTACATCAGTCACTGCAAGGCACGCTCACATGTTCGATGTAAGCGTCTTGGCTTCAGATACTTCAAAACTGTCGGTTCAGGACAGTGCATGTCACAGGTTGTTGTGACCGTGGCCATCGCCTATGAGACGCCGTGTAAAGCCTGTTTCCTACCAAATGCGCTGTGCACTCAGGGCGCTATCACATATACCTATTTGAGCCTCACTGTTCCTCAGTTCAATGCCACGCTTTACCTATGCGCACGGCCCTGGGTCGTGAGGAAGTGTTTCAGATCCAGGGACCGCGGTACCTTGTCAAGTCCGAAGGGAACGTATCACAGTTCAAGTTCAAAAGGAGTTCAAACACGACGTCTAAAATCACCGTCAGTGGGCGCTTTATGCAAGACGTCCGAGCCGTTGCAACCTTGCGACATTGGTGCCACGTGGTCAAAACTCTCTAATATCGCCCTCACACACACGGCACCCAGCGTACACTGCTTCACACTGAGGGCGTCATATGTCGCGTCCTGCCACCAGAGAGCGCCCTGGCCGCGCGGAACGCCGTCAGGTTCTCGCGCGCCTGCGCCTCGAGGTCGTCGCGCAGCTTCAGGCGGAAGTCGGCCATGTTGTCGGGGGCGGGGCGGGAGCGCCCCCTCGTGATGACCCACGGGTGACAGAGCGTGTCGACGGCGCTGTAGCGACGCCCGGTGTCGACCACGAGCAGGTTCTCGATCAGGTCCTTCGCAGCTGTGGGAGAAAGGGACCGAATTTTCACACATGTCTGAGACAGATCCTGGTCTGCGAGGTGTACTCTATCGGGTGTACTGTGTGGGGTGTACTCTGTCGGGTGTACTCTGTAGGTGTACTTCGTGGCTGGACATCACTGTTTGGGGCGCACTATGTAGGGGACATGATGCGGGGTTGTACAATATGGGATAGTACTCGGCGGGATGTCCTCTGCAGGGTGCACTCTCAGTGTGGTGTACTCACATCATCTGGAGACGTTGTGGGCTGTACTCTGCGGGGTGTATGTACTCTGTGGGATGTAATGTATGAGGCGTACTCTGTGGGTGCACTTTACTGTGTGGGGTGCACTGGGGTACACTATAGTGTACCACACGGGGGTGTATCCGGCGAGGTGTACTTTGTGGGGTGTACCCTGCAGGGTGCACTCAGTGGGGTGTACTCTCTACATGGTGCACCCTGTGTGGTGTACTCACATCTGGACACGTTGTCCCAGTAGGGCTGGAGGAACTCGAAGGCTCCCGCCTTGATGAACTCGAAGAGCTCGGACTGGTTGCGCTCGGCGCTGCGGAACGGGGGAAAGCCGCACAGCAGGATGTACGTGATGACGCCCGTCGCCCACATGTCCACCTCCAACCCGTACCCTGCAGGGGAGAGGGGGGTGTGTCTTTTCCTTCTTGCAAGTGTTGTGTCTCTGTTTGTGAGTGCGTGTGACAGACAGACAGACAGACAAAGCAAGAGAGAGAGTTCCAGCGAGTTTCAGACAGAAAGAGAGAGGCTGGTGAGAAGGGAAGCAGAGATAAATAGACAGACAGACAGACAGACAGACAGACATACAGACATACAGACATACAGACATACAGACAGACAGACAGACAGACAGACAGACAGAAAGACAGAAAGACAGACAGACAGACAGACAGACAGACATACAGACAGACAGACAGAAGGACAGACAGACAGACAGACAGACAGACAGACAGAAGGACAGACAGACAGACAGACAGACAGAC
>JAAUXT010037322.1_pt1 | contig 12332 bp, 26 predicted proteins | sample 7278171 | NCBI WGS metagenome assembly JAAUXT01 (sample SAMN14350112, study PRJNA611818) | marine sediment metagenome | isolation source: surface marine sediment (1.8m) | place: French Polynesia: Moorea | collected 2018-08
ACCAAATATTTGTGCCTTCTGAGATACGGAGACATTTCTACATCCACACCCCATTTTTCCTACACTTCTAAATTTGACCTTTTTGACCACAGAAACCTAAAAATTCAAATTTGACAAATACCTTCCTTGTGCATTATCCCCAACCCAAAATGAACCAAAAGAGATCAAAAGGTCCTAAATCAATCCTCATCTTGACCATGAAACTGCTGTAGACATACTTTTGGAAGACCCTGCCTATAGGTGATTTGATTTCGTTTGCTCCGATTTCGCTCGCTTTTTCCAAAAGCTCACAAATCGGACCAAGCTCCAAATCACCTAAAAAGTGGACCCGCATGTTCACAGAAGCAGATTCCAATCTGCAGGTGTGTGCGGGTGCTTCTTCCAGGGGTGCGCGCAGTGCTGGACTGAGATGTGCTGTTGTGAATCGTGGTGGGTGTGTGGGCGCACCGTGTGTGTGTGTGTGTGTCTGTGTGTGTGTGTGAGAGAGAGAGAGAGAGAGAGAGAGTGTGTGTGTGTCTGTGTGTGTGCGTGTGAGAGAGAGAGAGAGAGAGTGTGTGTGTGTGTGTGTGAGAGAGAGAGAGAGAGAGAGAGAGAGAGAGAGAGAGTGTGTGTGTGTGTCTGTGTGTTTTCGTCTGTGTGTGTGTGTGTTGTCTTACGTTTGTTCGTGTGTGTGAGGGAGAGAGCGACAGACAGACATAACTATCCTATCAAAGCCCGGCCCATGCACAGATGCCCTGGATCTATTGCAGGGTGTTGTGTGGGTGTTGTCGATGGGTTGTCACAGATCTGCGTGCGGAACTCAGAAACTGCGACAGGGCGGAATGAAATGGCGGTTTGAGTGGCTCCGTCGCTCATCTGCGTGACGTGCTCGGAAGATGATCTATCTGTGGCGGCTGATGGTGATGGTGATGAGTCTGGATGCGGTTTCAACACTGTGAGAGCTCTGTGTGTGTGTGTGTGTGTGTGTGTGTGTGTGTGTGTGTGTGTGTGCATGTGTCGCTTCTTGGGCGTGTGTTTATGGCTTCAACGCTTTGCGACCAGAACGCAATCCAGGAAAAATATACAGAATCTGAACGTCACAATTGGTCTGAGTCTGTGCAAAAGAAAGACTATCACAAGAGTCGCGTGTGTTGCAAAACAGGTCAACGAGCGATGCGCAGGACGCCCTGAGACGTACAGAGACTCGCAAGAGGACGCATCCTGTCTGAAACAGGCCTCACCGTCGTTCCGCCCAGGCGTCAAACACGAACAAGATTTGTGTCACGCTTTGAAAGGGGCCTCTACACGGATTGCATCAAGCTCTGTGTCGACTCCATAAGCGATTTCACAGTACGGTAAAGGTTCACACACGAGAAGTGAAATAAGACTGGGAGATCGAATCACGAGAGGTGAAGCCTCGAGTGGGGCGATGGGCCAGTCTCACTTCACTTCAAGTGTGTGAATTGACTTCAATAACAATTGACCTCATTACTTTCACAAGACATTTCTTTCACAAGACAACTGTGTTGAGACGTGAGAATTCACAACACGCTTCAAACAACATAAAGCTTGAGGTAAACTGTTGTTGAAGACTTACTCAGGGACGCAGCGCTTGGCGCACCAAGCTGAACGTGATTTCGTGCGATGCCGGAAGAGCGGCTTCGGAGATCGGGAGGTTTGAGTGGGTCGGAGCGGTGCGGAGGTGAATATTTCACGAGTGTTTGATAGGAAAACATTTCTCTAATTGCGGAAACGGCTCGGTCTGCGAGGTTTGTGTGCCGCGCCGATTCGGAAACCAGCGCGAGAGGTAACGGCGGTGGATGTCGGTAGGGCTCTGTTGGTGTGTGTGTGTACTTGTGTGTGTGTGTGTGTGTGTGTGCATGTGTGAGTGTGTGTGTGAGGGGCGAGGCCGCGTTTGTGTGCAGTCGGAGGTCCAAGCGAGACGGTTCAGGTGGAACTGAACGAGTGGAAGTTCAGCTGGAACCCGTATGTGCCGTCGGATCGTTCAACACGGCTTGTCGGAGTGCCGTGTAAAACGGTCCGATTCAAGGGCCCTTCGCAGAGACGTCCAAGTGGAACCTTCGTTTGAATCTCTCTTGTGGTGGGCAGGCTCCCGGTGACATGTACGCGTGATTCCATCAGCTGCAACGTTTGCGTTGGAAGCAGACGAAGTTTGCTGCAGTACAAATTTGGACTCTCTTGCTGCAGAAATTGTGCGATGACCCTTTTGGGCAGAACACCTGGTGGTGGTGCGGTACAGGCTTGGTCAGCCAGATGTCCTACCCCAACGTCCAACCCTCGCCCCTGTGTTCGAACCACCCTGGGTAAGGCAACCCTCTTGGGTAAGACAACCCATCCGAGTAGCCCCTCTTCCAGGTGGGCACCACCCTGAGTAGGTAACCCCGCCCCCGTGCAGGTAAAAAGATGTGGAAACACACAGGGGACATCGCACTTGCTGTTCTCTTGTTTCCAAATTTAGTCCCGTGCCCTTGACGAGGACGCGGGCTGTGGGAACAGCACAGACTGCGCACAAATCTGTTTAACAGGTCTGTCGTTCACACAGTGGTGAAATTACACTCTGAACAAGGTAAATATTAGTGCTTTTTGGATAGAAACGTATTACCTCTGATCAAAGTTTGATGTTTCCATGCGCAAACACAGAACGTCTCGCGGATGTCATGGTGTTGGTGCAGCCGTGCACCGTCGATACATTTGTGGACTCAGGTGTTTGTTTTATCCACCGTATTTTTTCGGCGCGCATAGCTTCGCAGGGAACAGAATTGGCGTGTTTCGGCAGGTGTGGGGTCTGAGGGACTCTGCCTGCAGTGCAGATTGTGAAATCCAGTGTTGTCCTCTGCGAAGTGAGATTCGTCAACCCCTTTCGCTCAGTTCTGTGACAACTCCCTCGTGGGTCCAAAAGAAAACGCGCGCGCACACACACACACACACACACACACACACACACACACACACACACACACAACCACCCTGAGCGGCAGGTCATTGGGGCTTCACTGAGAAGGTCCTGGGGACAGGGTTCTCACACTGCACAAAAATGGTTCCTGTGAAATTACACAATGACTTTTGAGACCTTTGGTTGAGAAAGGAGTTGTGTGATTGATTGAGAACTCTTCTTGTAAATTGAGAATCCACTTCTACCACCGGTTTTGTGATCGCAGAGTTGTAGAAATATACTTCTCTCACAGCCACCATGATGGACATCCCCGAGAGTGCCTTGACTGAATCCCTCCCTCCCGATGCCAGTCCCCAGGGCTCTTTTTTTCCTGAGCAGGTTTCAGGACGCGTGCGTGAATTCTCAAGAGATCCAGACTCTCTGGCGGCTGCCGTTGAGGCACGGACGTCCCGTGTCGGGGTCGTGCAGACTCGTCCATAATGCAGGGAGGACACTCGTGACACAGCGCACGTGCCGTGCTGCAGAGGGTTGTGTTATGTGTATGTGTGTGTTTGTGTGTGTGTGTGTGTGTGTGTGTGTGTGTCAAACGTACACGCAGATCTGGATTGTTCTTCAAAAGCTGCTTTCGGCGAATTGCTTCAACTGACGGCAGCATTGACCTTCGGTCTTAATTGTGCGCTGCTGGCTCGGCTTGATGAGGACTTTCATCATGTCAGTCCCACCTGGTCCTCTCCAGTGCGTCCTCGATTGAGGTCAAGGACGGGCGGGAGTAAAATTTCTGCACTCTTAAAAAGAACTCAGATGCAAAATTTGGATTTTTTGCGCCTGCGCCAATGAAAAATTTTCGGGGGCTACGAGGGAAGACAGGCTCCAAGGGACCGACCGTGGATCGGTGAGGGTTTTTGCGCTGGTTGATACGGACCAGTCAATGGCCCTGCAGCATCAGCTGATGGAACGAACAGTTCACCTTTGTTTGCCGAACTGACAAGTTCTTAGGTGCGAACGACAACATCGTTTCGTTGCCAGGGAACGGAGGAGTCGCAATGGGAAACGAAAACTGTGGGATTGTTGTTGGAGATGCGTCCTTTGAAGGCGGATTGTTCGTTTTCTTCAAAAGCTGCTTTCAGCCAAATTTATGTGTTTTTAATGAGCTTTGTGAGTTTTGTGTGTGTTTTGTCCCTTTGTTTTCTTCATGCGGATCTTTTTTGTGTTGCCACAAATACGACTCATGTCGTGCCTTTCATTTGATGTCTTGGGAAAGAAAGGCAAGATGCCTTTTCTCAGTTCCCTCTTCCTTCCCTCTGGGATTCAGGTAAAAAGCCATATTCCTGAGCAAGAGAGCGCACAAAGGTGGCATCAAAATCAGTGTACGGTTTCAGAATCTGGCCTCCTGAGTCGCTTCACCGGAAGGGGACTTGACGTGTTGCGCCCTCTGTCGTTTCAGCGATGCGCATGCGCGGCGGCGGCGGGGGTGGCGCCCTCAGGGGGACGTGGCGCGTGGCGGCGGGACTGCTGTTGCTGTGGGTGTTGATCCTGCTCTACATGTCGGCGTCGCTGTATCAGAGCGGGGACCTGAGCGAGCGCACAGAGCGGCAGCTGCAGAAGGCCATGCAGGAGCTCGACTCGCTCAAACTGCAGAATACGCAGCTACAGAACCTGGCGGCGGAACTGAGGTGGGTGTCTGAGGATAGGAGGGGTGCGGGGGGGGGGCAGCCATGCTGTTCTTGTGAGGTTGGGCTTGGGGGCTTTGTGGGGCATGGAGGGAGGGGCGTGGTTGAGGGAGAGAGGCACGTCTTGTGGCAGCGTGGGAGGGGCGTGGACTGAGGAGAGGGAGGGAGCCGTACTGTAAATGTGAGGTGTCCGTTGAAGGGTTGGGAGGGAGCAGGGGAAATATCGGGCAGGCGCACTCAGGGTTTCAGAAAGGAGAGGTGGGGATGTGCCGGGAGAGACGGGAGTAGTGGGGTTGGTGAGGAGGGTGGGCAGGGTTGGTAAAGAAACCAAGTGTAGGCTGAGACAACCTGTTGTTTTGAGAGGGTAAACTGAGTGTGACTGAGACTGTGACCTGAGACTGTGACTGTGTGATGCAGGGACATCCAGAACGCGGCGGGCGGCGTGGACCGTGAGACTGAGTACGAGCGGCTGCGACTGCGACTGAGCGAGACGGAGCGGAGACTGGAGAGCGCGCTCGCCGGGATCCATGACGTGGGGAAGCGAGACCAGATCCTCGCCGCAGGTCCGAGGGAGGGAACGGGAGGGGGTGAAATGGGGTGTGTGTGGAACATTTAGGGGTGGGGAGAGTTGGCACGCCGGCCACGTTCCACGATGTTGGAGGCCAGAATCTCAAGGGAGGGGTCGGGCGGGGTGGGTAGGTGGGCCTATGGTGAAGGTGGGGTGGGAGGGAGGGGTGATGGAGAGCTCCCTGACCCAGATCCACAATGTTGGATAGCGAGGCCAGATTCTCAGCGCAGGTCCGAGGGAGGGGGACGGGCGGGATGGGTGGGTGGGTGGTGAAGGTGGGCGGAGAAAGAAGCTTGGGGTGTTTCTCAGCGTATTGACGGGGTTCCACGACGTTTGGTGGTGAAACTAGATTCTTGGCGCAGGTCCGAGGGGGTGGGACCGGGTGATGGTGGGGGCGGCGAGGGAGGGGCGGGGAGGGTGTGGGCGAGAGGTAGATTTGTGAGCAAAAAGTTCACACAGTGATTGTTTCCAAAGCTTTATATGCGACTGGTCTGTCTGTACCGGAACAGACCAGAGACTCGCCAAAACGTTTGAATCTTTGGCGCTATTGATCGTAAAGGTCCCGAATGAATACCACGTGTTTTGCACGTGTGTTTACGCACCGCTTCACACGCCTCGTCTCCACCCACAGACATGTCGCACGCGCCCTCGAGCGGGTTTGAGATGAGCCGGCGTCGCACGGTGAACGACGTGCGCGAGCAGTGGATGTTCGTGCGGCACGAGCTGCGCGCCGCGGCGGACCGCGCCAGGCGCGCCGGGGACGGCACGAGCGCCGCCGCGGAGCAGCTCGACTCCCTGCTGGAGGACACCGGAGAGATGTACAGGTGGGTGCGGGTGGGTGGGGTGTGAGGGTAGTGGGTGTGGAGGTGGGTGAGTGTGAGGGTAGTGGGTGTGGAGGTGGGTGAGTGTGAGGGTGGTAGATGAGTGTGATAGTGGTGGGTAGGTTTGCTGGGTGTGAAGGTATTGGGTGGCGTGGATGTGCTGGTAGGACAGTGTATGGGTGGGTTCTGGGCAGCCTGGGTGTGTGGGTGGTGAATGTGGAGGTGGGTGGGTGTGAGGGTGGTGGATATGGAGGTGGGTGGGTGTGAGGGTGGTGGATATGGAGGTGGGTGGGTGTGAGGGTGGTAGATGGGTGGGTGGTGATGAGGGTGGCAGATGAGTGTGATGGTAGTGGGTAGGTTGGCTGGGTGTGAAGGTATTGGGTGGCGTGGATGTGCAGGAAGGACAGTGTGTGGGTGGGTGCTGGGCAGCCTGGGTGTGAGGGTGGTGGGTATGGAGGTGGGTGGGTGTGAGGGTGGTGGATATGGAGGTGGGTGGGTGTGAGGGTGATGGGCAGGGTGGGTAGTGGAGGGGGAGTTGTTGCACTTGTGCTGAGTAGGATGGATAGTGGGTGGGTGGGCATGGATGAACATGTGGCTGACAGGTGGGTGCGAGGGTGCTGAGTTGGCACGAATGGTTGGAAGTGAGAGCAGTGGGTATGAGTGGGATGTCTGTTCTGTAAACAACTAGGCGCGTTACAATTGATGTATTTGAATAAATTTATGCGGAGAGGGGTGAGATCGAGAGGTGAGCATGGTCGTTTTGTTCCTGGGTCCTGAGTCCATTGTCTTGTTTCCTTCTCATTCAGGACGATCATGGCGGATTTGTACAACCTGAGCCTGAGTGACGGGGCGGAGGAGTGGCGTAGGAAGGAGGCGGCCGAGCTGAGTGATCTGGTCCAGCGGCGTCTGCACTACTTACAGGTAACTGTGACGTCAAGCGGTCGGACGTTGCGTTTCACACTTGCTGCTGGCCTCTTGGATGCAGTTCGCTTTCACGACTTGGAGCACTTCAATTTGCATGAAAAAAAGACCCTGACTCCATCGCGACATCGAACTGCACTCTGGTTGACCTGCCAACAGCAGCTTTTGAAACTCGACTCGAACATTGAGATCTTTCCCTGATCCACGAGGCTGACGTCATCATGGTGTGATGACGCAATAGTGACTGATTTCATTGCCACGTGTTGCAGAATCCTGCGGACTGCTCCAAGGCCAAGAAGCTGGTGTGTAACCTGGGCAAGGCGTGCGGCTACGGGTGTCAGATCCACCACGTGGTCTACTGCTTCATGATCGCGTACGGCACAGAGCGCATGCTCCACCTGCAGTCCGCCGGGTGGAGGTGAGTCAGCAATTTTCTGATGACGTCATCAAACGGTATGTCGCACGCCTGTTCATCATTTTTTCGCATGATTCGCACCCGATGATTGACGTTGACTTGTTCGTTCAGCAGCGAAGCGCAAAACAGCACGTATGTAGCGCCTTATTCACAGCGAGTGTGTCACACGCACACGCACACCAAGGTCACAAAGCACCAAAATGGGTCTCACACAGGCGTACACTGATGCACCAGCTTGAATGCACACCATGCGCCACTGTGATTGTGAATGTGTCGTGACGTCATGTGACTACTTTGCGAACAGGAAAGTGGGTGGGATCTTGTCACGAAATTGTCGAAGATTGGGTGGTTTTGTCCACGAAATCGTCGAAGATTGGGTGGTTTTGTCCACGAAATCGTCGAAGATTGGGTGGTTTTGTCCACGAAATCGTCGAAGATTGGGTGGTTTTGTCCTCTGCGGGAATTGAGCCCAGACAACTTCTGTGGTTTAACGCTGAGTCAGCACTTTTTCTTCGGGCACACCTTATAGATCTTTGTTGTGCGGTATGTGTGTGTGTGTCGTGTGTGTGTGTGTTCCCTGGGACACCTCACCATTGTGCGTGATGTGCCGTGCTCACCCCAGAGAGCGTGATGCAACTTCAGCTCCTGCCGTGTTCTTTTTTTTTTGGGGGGGGGGAGACGTCCCGCAAACAAGTAAAGCCGTTTCTGCGCACCTTTGTTGCGAAGTTCGCTTCATCTGAGAATCCGACAGCGCCTGATATGACTTGGGCTTGTTCGTTGTTCAGCTACGGCCGTGGGCAGCGTTGGAAGGACGGCGAGACAGGAAAATCCACGTGAGTGTCACCGCGAGTCGGACAGGGATGTAACATTGTAACACACATGTGTAACAACACGGATGTAACACGACTGATGCCCGACCCCCTTCCCACGCACCCTTTCAGGAAATGTGTCAGCAGTCCTGAGGGAGATGTTGTGGGTTCGTTGCACACAAAAGTAGCTTGGTCCGTCTTTCTCAGATCGCCCCTCCTTCAAAACCTGAAACACCTATCCAAGCGCTGTATTTTCGCTTTTGTTGATAATTTTGTGCAGAAGTGGCGCATTCTGCACAGAATGAGCGCAGTTCCGTCCACAGAACGCTTTGAGATCGCTTCGCCGCGGTGGGGATCTCAGAACGTTCCAGCGGCGCGCAGGTCTCGAAGTGGCCCTGACGCTGCTGTGCGTCGACTCAGTTCGATTTGGCGCGTTGGCGTCTGTGGTGCGTCTGAACGCGCCAGTGCGAATCGAACATGCCCGTCTTTTGCTCTAGCGTGGTATTAACGTGGCTACGGGCGGTGGGTGTTGCTTCTCCTACACTTGTGGCGTCTTCGAAATTTTGATTCAACTCAACATCCTTATGACACAACTGCGGCGACAAAGTTTTTCTTTCTGGACCGTGGAAAGAGACGTCCGTGTGGTGTCTTTCTGAGGATCTTTGGGTGCTCGAACTCTGATCTAGTCGTAGTCGGGTGGGGACTTCACGCTCACACCGAAAGTGACGTCTCTGCTCTGAAGGTCGTCATGGCTTCTCTCTCCGCGAACTCTCTTCTCACTCAGACGAACTGGCAGCCGATTGCTTTTTCTCGCTTGCCGTGGAGGGTTTTTGCAGTGTTGTGTGTGGCACTCTGCGGTGTGTTGTCCACTTTGCTGATGCAGGTTGCCTTGCTACTTTGGTGGGTCAGGAGCTCAGGTGTTAGTTCTCGCAGAAGTTCTGGCGTTGCAAGGACCGAGGACAAGGAATGTCAGACCGTAATCCCTCTTGGGTCGCACTTATTTTTTCGACAGGATTGAAACATATTTTGCACCTTGGTATCTGCGTGCCGTGTCTGGGGCAAAATATTTTCGACGTTGTCTTGCACTCGTTTGGCCGTTTGCAACGGTGTTGTAATAATTTTTGTTGCCGTCTCGTTTCAGGCAAACTGTAATCACCCGTGTGTCAGTGCACACTTTTTGACATTTATGCCACAAAAAAGGGTACGGGAAGTGCGGGGTATGAGATCGCCATTTCGATGGATCTCGATGCCCAAAAGAACAAGGACAAAGTTGGGTGTGCGCATTTTCTTCAGTGCGTGTCATTCACGGGTGATTACGGTCGAAAATGAAAAAAAAAGCTCTCAAGGTGCGATGCACACTGGAGGCACAAATTGCACGCATTGCACGCACAACTGATTCTGCAGACAAAACATACTTTTGAATGCAGAGTGCATTGTGGGATTAACTGCCAGCCTGAAGTTGCTACTGAGCAACAAGGAATGCACTTACAAGCGCAGAATCATCCCTGTGCACGCCTCCAGTGTACGATTGCTCAAAACGGTTTTCTCAAGATTTGGCCAGGCGTTTTGTTTTATTCGGGCCTTTGTTGCAGGTACTCGAGTGGAGGGTGGAACAAGGTGTTCAAACCGGTCAACGAGAAGTGTCCGAAGCTGGACGGCCTGAAGCAACCCTGGAGCAGTGAGTAACGAACCAATCAGCAATCAAGTAGCACAGATCTGTCGTCATTGTAACTCAAGAAAACCCGAACCTCCGTACCCACGTTGTCACTGACCCATATCTGCGCATCTCCGTACCCACGCCCACATCAGACCCGCCCAACATCTCTCCCGCCCATACCCACGCTTCTCCACCCACACCACTTCCACTAACATCCTCACCCATGCTCGATAGCATGGGCGTCACCAAGAACACCCCTGGGGTTACAACCGCCCCTGCCCTCTCTCCGCTCCCACCCTCCCTCCCTCACTGACGGGTCCGCTTTGTGCCCGCAGGTATAGGCGTCATCAAGGCCGCCCCTGTGGTTACAGCCCCCCCCCCCGCCCGCCCTGCCCTCTCTCCGGTCCCACCCTCCCTCACTGACGGGTCCGTTTTGTGCCCGCAGGTATAGGCGTGATAAAGAACACGCAGGTCGTGGAGCTGCCGATCGTGGACTCGCTGCACCCGCGTCCGCCCTTCATGCCGCTTGGGATCCCCGAGGACCTCGCGCCCAGGCTGCTCAGGCTCCACGGTGAGGCTTCATTCATTCATTCATTCATTCATTCATTCATTCATTCATTCATTCATTCATTCTCGTTGGTTTCATTCATTCATTCGTCCAGTCAGTCAATCAATCATTCCGTTCGTGCACGAATTCTAACAGTCAGGTTTCTGTTTCTCTTTCCTTCATGAATTCACTCTCTCAATGCCTTCCTCCATCACTCTGCACAGGGAACAATGTTTCTCAGTTCCTGCTCTGTCTCCACAGGGAACCCGTCCGTGTGGTGGATCTCCCAGTTCGTGCTCTACCTGCTGCGTCCCCAGCCCGAGCTGCAGAAACAGATCGAAGAGGCGGAGAAGAAGCTCGGCTTCGCCACGCCCATCGTCGGGTGAGTGCGCGGGGGCGGGAGGGGAGGGGGCAGATTGGGGTTGGGGATTGGTGAGTGAGTGGGAGAAGGAGGAAGGGAAGATGGTCGGAGAGGGATGGGTCGGTCGACAGTCCTGGAGAGGCGACGGGGGCTGGGACCGGTGGACCAGGAAGGGTCAGGGCAGAGGCGAGTCTGCAACATTGTAAAGAAAACTTTCGGATGAAGGGACCCGCTGCTGTCTCCAACCAACCAAACGTTTCACATTTCATCGCCTGATGGTGACGTCATTCATCACACGGCAGATCTGTCACGTGGTGTAGCACGTTATTTCTCACGTGGTGCTTCGCCACAGCCCTGGTTCAGTACGTGGGACTAACCACGTGCTCCATCACGTGTTTCATCTGTTTGCAGTGTTCACGTGCGTCGCACGGATAAGGTTGGGACGGAGGCAGCGTTCCACGGCATCGACGAGTACATGTACCACGTGAACGAGTGGTACGCGCTGTACGAGAGCATCCACGCGACCCCAGTCAAGCCGCGCAGAGTGTACCTCGCGACGGACGAGCCGAATCTGCTGGACGAGGCCAAGAAGAAGTACGTGCAGCAGTGTGTGTGTGTGTGTGTGTGTGTGTGTATGTGGAGGCGGACAGAGGAACAAGAGAGTTGCATGAGGACTGTATGGCCAGGAGATGTGCTCTGTGTTTAGGGGGCACGCTCGGAACACACCACTGGTGCAGACTGCACCGGTGTGTGTGTGCGTTTGTGTGTGCGTGTGTGTGCGTGTGCGAGTCCATCCTGCCCAGGGTTCCTTGACCAGCGAGCGAGTGCCAAGGCGCCCGAGAATTGGGTGTACAGTGAGCAACACGGCGTCAGTACGCACTGTGTACTCCTCACCGCAGGTACCCGGAGTACGAGTTCATCAGCGACAACGCCATCTCGCGGACGGCGTCCATGGGGACGCGCTACTCGGACACGTCGCTGCGCGGAATCATCCTCGACATCTACTTCTTGTCGCGTAGCAACCACCTCGTGTGCACCTTCTCCTCCCAGGTGAGGCGGGACTACTTTCTCTTTCTCTTGGAAGACGACTCACTGCTCGGGGTTCTGTGTCGTGCAGGAATTACGGGATTATCAGCCGCGAAGTGTTTTGTAACGCATTTTTTTTTTTTTTTTTGCGTGAAAGCAACTAAGTTGTGTTCGTCTGCCCAGGGAGTAAATAAACCACCGAAGAGATTTGGATGGCACGCGGCAGATTTTCTGCACGCGACCTTCTGGGGAGTTCCAGTCTCTCTCATTACGTGTGGTGGGTAACACTGCTTTGTGCGTGACGCATCCGATAGACACACGTCATCACTCACCCGCAATTGATCTGTGATTGATCATCGATGGAACTGATTGATTGATTGGCGTCAGGTGTGCCGCCTCGCGTACGAGATGATGCAGACGCTGCACGCCGACGCGTCGGACCGCTTCACGTCGCTCGACGACATCTTCTACTTCGGAGGGCAGAACGCGCACCGCCAGAGGGCGGTGCTGCCGCACGCGCCACGTCGACGTGACCACATTGAGCTGAAGATCGGCGACATCATTGGAGTCGCGGGCAACCACTGGGACGGGTGAGTGAGAGGAGGGGGGGGGGGGGGGGGCGGGGTGGGAGGGGGGGGGGGGAG
>JAAUXT010151454.1_pt1 | contig 12332 bp, 11 predicted proteins | sample 7278171 | NCBI WGS metagenome assembly JAAUXT01 (sample SAMN14350112, study PRJNA611818) | marine sediment metagenome | isolation source: surface marine sediment (1.8m) | place: French Polynesia: Moorea | collected 2018-08
CAAATGAAGATGGGTAACAGGAGTAGGAAAGCAGCCTGATGTGGTTCATTTATATTCACACAGGGCACTGTGAACGCCAAAAGAAGGAAATATAAATTCCAAACCTCGTAAGATGTTGCCGAGTTTTCAAAAACAACGAAAGCCAACATCAAAAACAAACGTGTCACTGACCCTTGACGGCCATTGACCTACTTTATCATGAAAGGATCCGCGTGGTTGGTTGTCTCCGTGTCTCCCAGGCGACCGTGACCATCGGCTGCTGCTACGTCCCTATCGTGGTACCCTTGGTCCATCTCCAGGTGATCGCGGTCCTCGAGGATCGGCTCCAGCACGTTACTATGCACTCCCATCTTGTTGTATTTACTCCTCTTCATTCTCACAACGCTCAATTCAGCTCACTGGAGTCATGCAATGGATGCCGTGCAGGTCCAAAGATATCTGTTGCATTTCAAAACAAAAAAATTCGTACCAACACACTTCATACTTCAGCTGGACACTTTGTCCATTGCCTTGTTGTTTGAGACTCTGCGATACTTGCTTGAAAGTGAAGAGCTGTACTGAATCTGTATCCTTTGTCGCCAGTCGCACGGTTATCAACTAAATTCACCATTTGTATCCCGTTCTCCAACAGAAATGCGACTGTTGCAGGTGTCCGCACATCTCAGCCAGCAGCGTCTCCCAGTCACGCCACGGATACAGAGGCATGCGCGCCGAATTAGGCCCCCATCCCGAGCTGAATGAATCTGCACTCCCCCGAGAACAGCTATATCTCACGCCTTTTGCGTTATGCACACTGTCAACATTCAACCTGCACAGATCTGCAGGACGAAAGTTAGCCCGGTGGCAGAGTAAAATCCTGTGCGAGATGTCTGCGTTCAAAACTGGTTCCACCAAACTGAAGAAGCCGTATGTTTTCAACAAGAAAAAGTGTCGAATTGCCACAAGCAAACAGTCCAATGTGACTCAAAAACGACACCCGCTAAGCATCTTTGCTGCAGGTTTTGCAGTCAACGTTGGAAAGGATCAACGCATTGTATTCACGCGTTGCGAGGTGACTCCGGTAACCATGGGTTACATCCATCGAACCGCAACAAGTGGTTGGGAGTGTGACGCTGCATAGAAACGACGTTGTTACGTTTCCTCTGACACCCAACTGTGTCAGAGCTGGCCACAGTTTCCAGGAAAATCACGGTCTCTGTCATATTTCCCCTGATGCGTTTCCCTTTTGTCACACAACAGCTGTCTCTGAGGAGCGTCCCGGAGTGCGCTTGAAAACAGCGACACGGGAAACAAAACGATTCTTTTTTGTTTCGTCGACCGTCATCCAGAGTTTCTTTCAGAAGCGTGCATATTCAGTTCTTTAAGATCATCTGTTCGCGAGGATATTTGCCTTGCGAGTCACAAGCCTCAGATTTCCTTTTCTTACACATTGAATTTTGCTCGGGTCAACTTTTCAGGAGCCCTCGGTCACACAACAAGCCAGTTTTGACACTGTTCGCGCTCCCAAAATTCAGACGCGTCGTTTCTCGAGAAATTTGTGAATCCAGAAGTGCGTTTCTGAGAAGACTCCATCTGAATCAAAAAGGAATGCTGAAGTTTGCATTCTCTCTCCGACGTTGCCCTTGACCATGATCCAACAGTTCTTTGTTCGAGATTTTTTGCCATAGTTCACAGCTGGACGAAAGTCCTCAAACCGAGTCGAGCTCTTGTCAGTCGTGAGAGTGCGCGTCTGCCTCATCGCGTCTTGCCCTTCGTCAGCCCACCGCGGCGCGACTGCGGACAGGTTTTGTCCTGTCATTGGTCCAAAGAAAGTGCAGAATTGGACTGCGGTGGGTCTCTGGAGCAGGCCGTTAATAACCCGAGCTCCACCACGGGGAGGGAGTCCCTCACTCCAACAACCCGAATTAATCACTGCAGCCGCAGACTTCAGCCAGTGGACCCAAACAGAGGCGCACACTGCAAACAGGACTGAAATGAGCGGGGTTGATGAACATCCAAATGACAACACAAGCTTCCTCGCAAACTTGTCCAAGCAGGAGTGTGTGTGTGTGTGTGTGTGTGTGTGTGTGTGTGTGTGTGTGTGTGTGTGCGAGTTGCTCATCACAAGTTTGTGCACACATTTATCTTCGGCAGATTGACCTCTTGGGAAGCAGGTCATTCCCGGGATCTAATCTGCGCGCAAAGCCTTTTGAACATCCAACCTCAACACCATCATTCCTGATCGTGATTGCAATCTAAGATATTCAGCATCTGGTCAGTGCGCAGGTCAGGGCGTATTCTTGATGCTTTTGATGAATATTTTGGCTCAGACTGCCCGTTTGCAGATGACAGACTGATGTTACTCAAGCATTGCAGGCAGAATCTCAAACTCTCACTCAGGTCAGTGCACTTTTACAGCGTAACGCCGTATTGGGTGTCTTACATCAATATGTGACGGAAACACAAAGGGACCGGAGTCCGACGCCGCAATTGAATTCGTCTGTTTCAATGCTCGTTACAAGGCTGGATTTGCACCTCTCGACGCCTGGTAAATGCCGTTCATTGCGTCAGGTCATAAACCCGGAGCTTGATTGTGTCCTGGGTTGTGGTGACGTCTGGAGTTTACCGTTTCTCGTTGATCAAACACACACCTTCCCTGACACTTATTTTGCCACCTTGATCAACCCAAGGACAACAAATGAAGACGAGTGGGGCTTTCCTTTGTAATCAAGTCCAGTGTTTCCGCAGCCCTCGATCCTCGGTCAAATAGAACAACGAATCCAGATGATCTTGGCCCACCCAACAGACCACTGAAATTGTACTTGAACCCACAGAATGGTTTCTTCATGCACAAACATAACATTTCAGTGGTCCCACTGGTTGGAGGAACTCTGCCATCCTCTCTCTAAATCCTGGATCCACCAGACCACAAGTAAAACCACAAGCACATGCGCACGTTTGGGATCTCCAAGATGAAAACTTCATTTCACAGACTATCACACCTCAAGGAAAGCACATTTGCAAGAGAATGAAGTTTTATTTGATTGCGTAGCTGGCCGTCACCGACACTGTTCGTTGTGTGTCCGTGGAGATCACGTTCCTTCTGTCGCTCTTGAGCCGCGGGTCCGTTCTTCATCGTCCATCCTTCCGTTACGCGTAGTGGACGCAACTCACGCGACGAAAGACGGACAAGACTGGCAGAAGCTTTTGGACAGCATTTACCGACATGTTGGCAAAAAAACACCAATCTTTTTGACACAAGAAAGACACTTTTCTGATTTGAAATATCACCTCAGAAGCATCATCAGACCTGTCAATTGCGATTTTCAACGGATTGGGATCTCAAGTGGAAGGAGCATAGCTTGGAACCCAATTCACACGTGCCCACACGTAATCGCAGACACGTAGCAGTGCACGCACATGAGGGTACGCACACATCCTCAGTCCCAGTCAGTGCATCAGAAGTGCAAATTTGGCGGAGGGTGTGTTTCTTTGAGTGAATGGACCCAAACTTCAACACCTGTTCTTTTCGAAAATGACAAAAAATAGAAATGTGACAGCAGTAAAAACACTGCGAGTCAGAGTCAATAAAGGGGGGTGGGCACCTGGACCCCAGGACCCTCTCGATTCACCAGGGATTCTTCCGTCTTCCCAAATGTCGCGGCTCGCGTCTATAAAAATTCGTCTCCGCGCCTGGGGCAGTATTCAAAGCGCACAGAATTTCTCCTGCTTGTTTTTTCACCAGCGCAGAGCTCTTGATGCTTTCATCTGAATCAGAAAATTTGAAAGGACGAGGAGACTCACATTTTTAAGAGGAATTCCTTGAGCTCGTGAGCCTCTGCCTCCAGCAAACCTCTTCCTCCGGTCTCGTCCTCCATCGCAGCGCGTCGCTCTTTCTGCCTCCACACTCTCAGTTCAGGTCAACACAGCAGCTCCAACACCCGTCTCTGTTCTGCTGATCTTGGCCAATCCCACTCGAAACGGAGATCACAACTGTCGCTTGGCAGGTGTCTTCCCAAAAAACTCTTACTTCCTTCTCTGCTTCCGTTCTGCGAACCAGCCACGTTTGTTTTGATTGCAACAAAAATTCAAGTGACGCTGGACATTGTGCAGATTGTCTCTCTAGAAGATCCAGGTCAAACAAGCTGGAAACATTTCAAATCCCAGTCAATTCACAAAAATGCCACGCGAGACAATGCCAAAGCACAGAAAAGTTTACAAATCCCTTGAAGATAACGGTGGAAGTTCAAGATTAACTGGTATCGGTGCAACGGTTCACTTCAAACTGACGCATGGCTTTGCGAACAAGGCCACGTCGCGCTCCTTTGTTCTGCCGGTGTCCAGGTTGTCAGGTGGTGAGTGACTCTGTTATGGTGTCTGCAAACAAACGAGTGCGCAAGATACACTGAGAAATGCATCTTGCGCGCTGTGAAAACTTGACCTCCCGAAGTCTGGAGAACTTGAGACGGACGATGTGGTTGTCGTCCACCAAAAATCGACACCACGGGGTCCTGTTTTGCAGGGTCTTTGCTGGTCGTTTGTGACCTTGGGCAGCAAGTGTATACTCGTGTGAGCAAGTTCGTCACAAACACATCGAAAAACCTGAAAACGCATGCTATGTGAGCGACTGAAAAAAATGGACCGCAGTAGCGAGAATCGTGCAGCAACCGAATTGGTTTCCGGCGGAAGGAGGTTCGCTGTCACGTGATGTGTTCACAGTGCATGCGCAGCGCAGCTCTGTATTCATGCCCTGCGCGACGCAGCTGTCGTTAGCCTTCCATCACACAACACAAAACACTCTTCACACTCTCATAACTGGGACAGTGGTTTTATGCCCATTTGTGGACGCCTTTCAATTTTCATGTTCCTCAGGATATCCCAAAAAATGTTCAGGACATCATTTACGGCTCCCAACATCATTTAGGGGTCCCAAAATGAGCATCAATAAGAGCCACAGTAGATGCCAACACGATTTCTGTTAAAAATTGTGCTTTTCTGACACGACAGGACATACGAGGCTTCAAAATGAAGCCAAGCACGGACAATATTTTTCGGAAAGGTTTGTCCGAAGTTTTCTCAAAAAAGTGTGCGCTGTTCTCTGAGAGCGTCTCGAGGAAGTCAGCCTATTATTGCTCTCTGAAGGAATTGCCTCTCTGCCTCAGATGCATCTCCCGGCCCTATCTCCTCCACAGGGACAACGCAAGTTGAGGTGTTGGCTCACAGGTGAGATGCGCCTCCAGGAGGCTCCTTTTGTGCCAAAACTCGTCAAACGGCTTGTGCAGGTCACACCATTGGATCCACACAGTGTTCAAGCTCTGCAGTCACTCACGAGAAGTGCATGGGTGCAAACTACACTGGAACTTTTTGTTATTTTTATTGCAAACAGCTCAAACCGCCAGATTCGTCGAGAAAACGAGCGCTAAACCTGACTCCAGAGGCGCGACTTCCATGTGCGTCCGCGGACTGAGCACCAAGCGACAGTTTTGGCACCTCGGACTCCCGGACGTGGTGCCACATGTGCGCCAGGCAAGTGGCAAATGGTTCTGAGACAACACAAAGATCAACAAACGCAAACACACCAACACACGTAAAGCAGAACACAACTGAAACGACCAACAAGCGCGATTCAGTCGCACGTTTTGCGTGTCAACGTCGAGCCAGGTCACCAATCAAATAAAAATTAACTCCACGCTATTTTTTGGGTCAGCGCGTGTGGAAGGAAGGCTGGACTGGAGCGCTGAATCTGCCCATTGTCGTTCCCGTCCTGCGGTGCATCAGTATCAGCATCAGTATGCAGCGAGCGCGGATCTATCAACCCACTTCATATTCGGCCCGTCATCGTCAGAATGCTTCCACACTGCGAACACTCACGTGCCAAACAGGGTTGGCTTTTGATGCAAGTTTGGTCCTCAAAGGAACTTCAGTTTGCACCTGTGTGTGAAACTTTGGGACCATCAACCTCTTTCAAGATTTCTGTGCGTCCTTGTCAAGCGCAATTGAGGTGAGGACTCAGCACATAGGTTCTGTCCAACATCTGTCTCACCCTCAACTTCCCATTTGAAGCTTTATTGTTTCCCGATTGTGCCATTTCAACCCAACTGAGGCTGTAATCAGAACGTGGATTGAGCTCGGACGGCTGGAGAATGTTGGGGCGCGTTGCTGCACCGAGGCACGAGAACCATAGATTCTTCATACTGAATTAACCCAGTTTCGAGTCAGCAATCAAATTCGCTTTCCTCCTGCAGCCCGTCCGTGTCTATCTCTCACTCGGAATGATGAACTTCTCAAGCTTTCCACAGATCCCTGTCTCATCATGTCCCAGGAATTGCTGCGGGGTAGAGTCATCACGCGATCTGATGCGGAGGTGTGTCAGGTACGATCGAGTACGAGCAATGTCACGGTGTACTGATGCGTTTGGGGTCAAGCATCTTGACTTCAGCACGACACAAAATGTTGTGCCAGACCCACAAATGCGCGTCTTTTTACGAGCCTCAAGGACAAAATGTTACGTGTAGAATCATGTGGCTGATGGGTCCGATGTGAACACTGTGCGTAAAGTCCTTTGTGTGCCATGAAACAAGAACACATTGCACTCATTTTGGTTTCAAAAACTGCATGCGGTCTAAACTTACACCACCACTTGCAAATTGCGTTGCCAAATGCTGCCTTTTGGACAGACTTACACAAGGCTCTTGGGGAGACCTGGGGGCTTTGCACTCAAAGAAACGTTGCAACAAACTCATTCTCACGAGACTTACAAAATTGTATGTGAAATAATTGCCATTTGGGGCAGAAACAACAAAGACGGATGAATTTCATTGTCATGCATTGTTTGTGAGACATCCCTTGATACATTTCCTTCATTACTCGGAACAATATTTCAAATTTAGCAGGGCAAACTGAACTGCAATGCAATATGCTTTATCAGCCATTGTTTTCGTATTTAATGGATTTGAATGGGACCCAGAGATCCAGAGCATAAAGCAAATAGAACAGATTCCTTTGTTTCTGTTGCAGAAGCATTTGGCTGTTGAGCAAAGAATTGTGGAAGAAACTGAAACGAAGGAGAATGGAGACCACAGAATCAGGGTGCCCAGCCATAACTACACGAACGAACACACATGCATGTACGAGTGTGAGCGTGGGCATCTGTTGCAGACAGATTTTGAGTTTCAAACTTTTCCGTTGGTGTTCACTCGTGTCTCTTTTGCAGTGACAATTTCACTTTGCTCTGGCGGTTTACGCAATGACCTGAGCTCACCCTTGCCATATCATCCCACATTGTAAGACATTGAACTTCAGCTGGATTCAGCACAATCGTTCTCACAACAGCATGAACCCAGAACCATGGATGTCTTCTGCTTGAAAATTGAAACAATAGGGTTGAACAGCTGCTCGTTGCTGATGTCACTCCCTTCAGTTTGGAGCGCTCGCATTCGGTATTTTGGGGAAATCGGCGTCGGCCTTCTCGGGAACTCGACGACGCAAATTGTCTCCACCGTTTGTCCGATACTCACACGTTGGAGAGGAGTCGGTCGTGGCTCCGGGCCGTCTCCCCGTCCGATTCTCCCGTGTACCTGTTGACGATCACGTGCGGCGCCGTGAGCTGCGACTGCGACTGCGCACGCGCATCCTCCTGGATCGGCTCCAGAGACCCGTGACTTCCGGCGCTCAGGATGGGCTCCAGCGAGGCCGACAGGTGCTCGTACCGACTGTGTCTTCTCATTCTGCTGTTTCGTGAGCTACTCAGTTCTCTCTTGTGTGAAATTAGAGGTTCTAAGGGACCTCACTTCAACACATCAACAAAATTATGGTTGTTGTTCCTGACCTCAAGTGCAAGTGCAGTTTCCTGTTGTTGCAGTGGAAAGAAAATTATTCCAGGATGCGTCATCACGTGGCTTTATCCTTCTTTAGAATCGTTGAAAATTCGCACCAAACAGTATCTCATTCTTTGTCAGAACTCTGAACAAGGTCCAATCTCCAAAACGTTCAGTGAAAGCAGGTCAATCTACTGCGTGCAGACTCCACGAACTCCCATCAATTTGGTTCCTCAAACTTCCGCAACGTCCACAGACGAGCACAGCAAACCAACACACAAAGATCTCTTTTCTGCCCTAAATCAGATGCTAAACTTCTTGTGTTGACTTGAAATGAGTTTCTTCCGCTTCGTGACACATTTGTCCACTGCATATTTTGTCGTGATCCGTGCTCCGGGCGCAGTGGGCGCAGTGGGCGGTCCATCCGACGGTCATTGTCCCAGCAGTTTGAACTGGAGCAGGGAGAATGCGTTCAGAATTGTGCACTGAACTGTCAAACCTGCGCCAATCACGCAGTTCCTTTTCGATCCTGTACATGTTGGTGCTCCCGCTGTCCTGTAGACAAAGGACTGAGACTCCTTTCTGACGCAATGCGCGCGGCAGATATTTGCTGCGTTCAAAAGCTGAAACCTTCCAACAACACCGATGTGTTTAAAAAATTGAGATTCACTTCAAAAACACGCTGATACGTTCACAACTGAACGAAATGAAAGTGACTTGCGCCTTCCACACCTCATTTCTCAATCCGTGTCAGAAGCCTGAGCCTTGAAACACAAGAGTCAGGCAAAAAGATTTGTTTCGGCCACCCAGAAGTCCATACAAGGACACGGTTCGCCTGACACCTTGATCTGCATGTTCGAGTGATTTCTGTAGGTGACTGGAAGAACTGGCGGACTCCAGATTTCATGATTCCCAGCGGCCCAATCGACAGGACCAATAGCATGTGATTCCATCTATTTACATTACCATTGAAAACAGCGACTTAGCCGCTAAATGCGCACCATCCATTCGCCCGCGGTTTCCTGGGAACCAAGGCATTCCGCCCTCCACTACCTCAAAAGAGAGTTTCACGAGGCTTGCGTGGTTTGCGTAATGAAGCTGAAAAGTCAGGACACGAGAAAAACTCAATTTGTCACAAATATTTGACCACCAAGGACCTGAATGGGGCAGAACTTCTGGGGAGAGCTCATAAAAGTTGTTTCAGAGTTGTGGTTTCCTTTTCCTGTCACACTCCCAGACTTGTGTTTCGTTGTAAAATGTATTTTCCTCAATCTCAGTGGAGCCAGTGTTTCCAGACCTGAGTGAGCCCGAAGAACCAACTGAGCAACGAAGAAAAACTTTTCAAAGGCACATTTCCTCCACAGACTGTCGAACACCACACATGACCCAAATGTGCCTGGATATTCAGCATTGTTCGCTATAGCTGATCCCGAGGAATGCGAAACTGTTTGGTAGAAACAGGAATCCCAGTCCCGGCTGTGTTTGAGAGAGCAGCTCGGTGTTCACTGACCGTTGCCTGACCAGCCCCATGTGTGATTCAGACCGATGTCCATTCAGGGTCAAGCACAACCACTTAGACTCCCGCGGTAGATAAAGCTGTGATGCAGAGTACACTCCGAGAACGGGAGTCAAGGCTCTGTGGTGTGAGTCACAGAAGTCCAGTGCTTCTGTGATTTGGTTTGCTCCAACATATTTTGACCAGTTCTCGCACAACTTTCCTCTTTTTTTTTTTGCTTGCTTGCCAAAGTTGGAGTTCCACAACAGGGGAAAACAAAATGTTCCACTCAGCACGTGTGACAGACGGAGCCTGACTCTCGAGCCGTTTTTTTCCTTGGTCTTCTGAATCAGAAGTTTCGTCTGAAGTTTCACTCCGATTCCGATATCAACACTCTTTCGTGGTTTGGCTTGATTACCTACAATTTTCCTGTTTTTCTTCTGCTTTCCACCAAAAGAATCCAAGTCTTCCCCAAAGTTTGTGTTACACATTCTTTGGGGATTTCTTTTTTGAGGTTTCTGTTGGCCCCTGACCCAAACTTGTTATTTCCCTATTTTTGGTTCTCCAATGGTCAAAGACTGGCTTTGACCAAGGTTCTTTCCACGCCGACCTGGATCTGCAAGAACCGCACAGGTCTGTCCTTGAAAGAATAGAACGACCAGCATCTCAATGTTTGAGACGGTCACTTTGAGCGATCTCACAGCACAACACACAGGACAAACAGCGTTTTCGAGACCAGACAGGGGCAGCATCTCAGAATCAAGGACCCGATGCTTGTTGTGCAAAATGAACATTTTCGCACCACAGGGTCAACGACAGAAGGTATTCGACTCACAAAGAGGCCGCCCCCGGTGAATCTCCGAACCCAAACGACCCTTGCCAGTTTGAGAAATTTCAAACACACCATGGTAGAGCGCCTCAGTCAATGAAAAGTGTTCAGAGAGCCTGTGTCTCTCCGCATTTGGATTTCGCAATGTCTTTGTGTAACTCGAAACCAACAGTGTCCAGACGTCTTTGCAGTAGATACCACAGGATTAAACCCTGTCCAAACTGAATCTAGAAGACGACAATCCAACGCTGCAAAGGATGTCGATTTCTTGTGGCACTTTGCGCAAAGCGACCGTGCTGTGCATCACAGTCCTTTCCGGGGAGGGAACAGAGTAAAACACATTTGCCGAATTGAGGCCAATCGCAGAGTACAGAAAAGTCAAGAGGAGACAATCAAAATCGTCCTTGTGTCTTTTTTGCCCAAAGATTTTCTACTGTTGGCGCCAAAGATTTTCTACTGTTGGCGCTGGTGGCACGAAATTCTTGAATGTTTTGCGGCAGAAACCCAACTGCTCATGAGCCACGGATGATTTGTAACCAAGCAAGCTAAAGATTTGCAAAATGTTTCGCGGCTTTCATTTTGGTTCCAGTGTCCTTGTTTCGCAAGAACGTTCTTGTCTTGCTCCACAAATGTGTGAAGTACGAGCTGCCTTCAGCTGTACAACTTTACCTGACAGAATGTTGGAAGACATCGGGGAAACACGTGAAGCTGAACCCACTTTTCCTGCAGATGGACGCTATTTCACTACGGCTTCCTTCGAGACAGCCAGAAATGTCGCTGTGGTCCTGTGTATGTTCTGTCTCCCAGCCGGGCTCACAGCCTGGGCTTGTCATCTGCAAACCCGCTGTTAACTGTTGGGTTGTTCGCCCATAAAGGAGAGCAACCTGGTGAACGCAAAGTCCCTCTTGCTGCTAGATTCTCTGCTCGGATCACGAAAAAAAACGTACCAACAGGTCAACGTGTGGCCCATCTTGAGCGTTGCTGTGTTCGCTGGTTTGGTCCCTTCTCATTGGCCGACTCACCTGTGCTGCACCACGTGGTCCGTGGCCAGGTCGAGGCCGGCGCTGAGCAGGCGCACGACGACGCTGTCTTCTTCCGGGTGGAACATGGCGTCTCCCCAGCTCACGGCGCGAGGCATCGTGTGGTCACGGTTTTCCAACCTCACACCAACAAGACCAACCTGACCTCACCCTGTGGTGGTCAGCTATGGTGCGTCCAGCGGATTTGGCTGAGTCCAAACTCAATCTGAAGAGTTTTGATCACTGACAAACTGCAATCCGTCCCGCGGGGAGTTCGCCCGAGGGAACGATGGCCAATTCCAGTCAAATAATTCTGCGACAGCGCTCCTGTCCAGCAGAACTCATGAACTTGCAGCTGTGGGTCTCGCACTCCGTAGTCAACGCTTGAAAATCTCCTCAAAAGTCAACATTCCTGCGGACGTTCGAACGTTGCGTGAAAAAGGCAAAAGCATGACTCCAGCCATTTTCTTTCTCGATGTGTTTGTCCGCTTTCAAAAGTTCTTTCCCGACTGTTCTGACCAATTGATTCCTCTGTCAGCCGTTGATTTGTGCTCAAAGAACAAACACTGCACAACGCACGTGAAGACGCAACTTGGGAAACGTGACCGATGTGTAGGACTGGATGCTTCACGCACAAGTACACTCCACATTGATTCCGGTCACCGATGTTCGTCTTACGCTGTGAGAAAACAAAGCTTCAGAAAAAAATGTCCGGGAGAGAGTGCACCTAGAACAATCGACAAATGTACGCCTGAATTTCTTTGTCTGTGGTGACCAAAGTGCCCCTCACAAGAGCAAACGTGTGCGAAAACCAAGGCAACCCATAACAGTTTCGATTGGCAAAGAAACGTTTCTCAGTGTTCATCCACAAGCCAGGACCATATGACGTCCCCGTCATCAGACTGGCAAAGTCTGGTCACTGCCATGCCTCATGTTTGCCTCAGTGTGAAAACTTCTTCTGTTTTCCGATTCTGATGTGATGCAACGTGACACACCGCATACAATGTTTCTGCAGTGCAGTTACTCAGCGACATGTCCATCCTTGACGTTTCCCTCCAGGATAAACGTTTCGTCGAAGCAAGACGTTGTTGGCGGGTCAGAAGGGTAGGGTCTGAAAACGTAACTGTACACTTTTGACTTGACGATCGTCCGTGTGGAAACCACCCATGGGTGCTTTTGTCACTGAAATTGAC
>JAAUXT010011215.1_pt1 | contig 12331 bp, 10 predicted proteins | sample 7278171 | NCBI WGS metagenome assembly JAAUXT01 (sample SAMN14350112, study PRJNA611818) | marine sediment metagenome | isolation source: surface marine sediment (1.8m) | place: French Polynesia: Moorea | collected 2018-08
AAACAATCTCTTGCTGAAGGCTTCTGTGGGTCTGTCAATAGATTGCTGAGGCCAGTTCCAATACTTTGTAAATGGAGTGTGGTGTTGAATCAGCATGAAAATGTAAAAATAACTCTGCACCTCTGGAAGGTGGGAGGGATTCAACAAGCTGTAGTTGAAACAATGACAAGCAGACTGTCTCTTGAGGGCAGCTGGGCCACAGAAGGGCATGTTGAGTTTGGTTTCAAGAGAACACTCAGGAGCCCATATTCGATAACTTTTGAATTCAGAGAATGTGTCCTTGAAATGAGTGACTTTGATCTGAAAGGAGCCTTTTTTGTTCAATGTGTCACTGTGCAGGAACACATCAAATACCATCAGTCTGATGTAAAATGACATAGACACTGTGTCCCTCTTCAGAGAAAATGTGACTTCTACATTATCCAGGAACTCAGGGTTACAGAAAAAGCAACATCTCAAGGCATCATTGAAGGCTCGATATCGACACAAACACTTCCTTCGCATCTCAGTGGTAAATTCATTACTGTGAAATATTCTTTTAGATCTGACACTCACACCAGCAACAACCTGGAAATAGTTAAGAAAACAGAATTATCATGTCTTTCTTTGAACTCAGCCACAATTGTTTGACAGTTAGCACAAGTTTTTGTCCAACTCCAGATGCAGTGAGGGTCTATTTTCGACAATTTCAACTGTGTTTTTTTTTCAGAAAAAAATGTATTTTTAGGTGATTTAAAGAGGTTGTGCTGTTGTTAAAGGTCGCAAAAAGGTGATTGGGTTTGGTTGCCCTGTTTCAGTCACTTTTGTGGCAGTATCTACCAACAGTATATGTACACCAGTTTCATGCTGAAGATATATTTCAAATTTGGATCTTTTTGATCTTTCTGAATTTGTATTGGGTCAAGAATAATGTACCAGTAAGGAATTGGTAAAGTTGCATTGTTAGGTTTTTGAGGGCAACAAGTTAAATTTTTGGGGGTACAAAATTTTGGACTTCACAACACAAAGTAGGTGTTGTCTCAGAAAGTATAAATATTTGATGAAGTATGTATGTTGATGAAATGTGGTACATTGGTTGGGTGTTGAATTTGTGTTATTTGTTTTTTCATTTTCAAAAATTTGTGTGTAGCTGGGAAATTTGGGATTTTAGCAAAGTGTTCAAAACAGATATTTGGCAAAGATTTGGAGAAGCTTTATGTGCAATGAGGTGATATACTTCAATGTGCAGATATTTTTCATAGAATAAGATGCATTCTAAGTGATTGATCACTTGTACATCAACTTGTTTGTGTTTCGGTCACTGTGTTTTGGTCGCTGTGTTTCGGATGCTTCTCAAATCGCCGGGAGCTCCAGAGAAATATTTTTGCTTGCACGAAGGAAGACATGCATCTCAATGAAATTTGAAAAAATCATCCAGGATTTCGTTTGGTCAATTCTGTCTGAGGTCGAGTTTTCTCCAGATTTTTTTCAAAAACCTGGACACAGGTCTTTCTGTCGGTTGGTTGAACTTTTGAGTCTGAATCAACCTGACTGTTGCCACCACACACAAATCTGCACAACCAATCAAAATAACAACATACATCTCCAGATTAAAGCTGAACCTAATTGCTCACCTGGCCATCTTTTTTTGTCTTTGGTGAAGTCATCATAGACAACACCATGAAATGGTTGATGCCAAGGGATCTCACTGCTTTGCTTTGCTTTGTATGTGCTAACAGATATCCATGAGACAGAATGTCAAACATTTGATTGGCTTGTACTGGGTTGACCTTGAGGATGAGTGAAAGCCATGTAACTGGATGATTATCGAAGTTAAACTGAAAATCCACCACACCCATTGGAGTGGGGCTCAGAAAACCATATTTGAATTGAAAATGTATCCTTTCATGTTGTTTGTTGGTGGTGGAATTGAAGGATTTTATGAAGTACATGCGGTTCAGGTGTCATTTGTAAGGAATCAAGCAGGTCTCCTGTGTGATATTCTGGTTCCTGTTCCATTGCACACAGGCCGCAGTTTTTGCAACAGTACCAACCCCAAGAACTTCAGAGTCACAGCCTGTAAACAAAAACAAAGCAAAACACTAGTTAGTTCCACACTGGTTTCTTTGTTTCCAGTGGACTTGACCTCAAATATGCACAACTCACTCACAAAATTGGTGCAGGAAAACAGTTCCAACATGGTCATTCAGCTTGCCTGGGAGCAAAGGGCTGATATTTTAAACAAAACTTCAAAGGCACAGACTCCTCCCACCTTCCAATGGGACACAAGAACTTGTGTCTCAGTCTCATTCTGTCCCACTGTGGTGCTGAGGTACCTCAGAAACACACTCAGATTCCCAAAATAAAGCACTCACCTTTAAAAGATCCTGTTCCATATAAAGATATGAACTTCTTTTGTGGGGCTTTTTGATGAAATGTGAATGACATGTGGCAGTTAACATCTTCAGTTTTTCTGCTCCAATAGCTGCGGTGTATCTGGAAAATTTGACAACTAAACTTCTGGAGATTCTTGACAGACGGACTCAGACTTCTCTTGCATGAGCGAATGATGATGGTCCTACAGGTGGTGCTGGAGATAGATAAACCTGCACTAAATTTGCCATACTCATCAAAGGAATAAAACACCAAAAGCACAGAACCAGTTTCACTGTAATAGGAGATGTTATCTACAGGTTGAGGTGTTGTGTATTTGAACAATCTGTTCTGGAAATGCTGGAAGAAAACAAACTTCCGGCATTCATGTTTGAGGGAAGAGACCTCATGACGAAATACTGATCGTGAATATGTCTTGCCCAGGTGTGTTTTGACACATTCTGTTTTCAGATGTGTGAATGTTTGGTTTTGTGCTTGGTACACTGCCACACCTGCATACATGCAGCTCTGAGACACAGTTCCCTGGGTGTAGGTCAGAGCACTCAGAGTTATGTTCAGTGACCTCCCTCTCTTGTTCCTCAAGTGAAAAATACAAAATGTGCTGAGACACAGATCAGACTGTGGTAAAGAGAAGTTGAGAGGCTCATTGTCTTGTTCCATTTTCAATGTAATATTCCCCAGTTTTGATGAATAATGTATTGATGTGTTTGTGGAACAGTGAGAAAAATTCAGAAAGCCATAGTGATGAACTACTGCTTGAAATGTTGACAGGAGAACATTTCTTGGTTTCCCTGTTGTAATAATAACTTCAGATTTTTCTCCAGGACCATCAAAAATAGTCACTGATGGATATTTTGAAGTTCTTTTTGAGTTATGCCTCATATAAACCTGCCTGTAGTGTGCAACTTGAATGTGCAATATGTCTAATTTTATGCCACATTGCAATAAAGCAAACCCCAATTGAGGTGTACTGAATGAATAAGTTTCAGTCCATTCCAGCCTGCTTTCAATTCTATTTCTGTCAATGACACTGAAATTCATATCCATCTGTACAGTTTCCTTTGGTTTAATCTGTAATTGAATTTCTACTCTGTTTGATGCTGAGAAATAAGAAATTAAGGGATGGATTCCACAGAACTTTAGTATTTGTTTTGCAGTTGTGTTGAAAACACTGATAATCTGGATAAAATTCCAGTTGCATGGTGTGTCAAGGTTCTTGTATTTTAAAGTTTCTGATGAAAGGTACACATTTGAAAGTGTTATGTGTGATCTGAAATGCTTGAACAAGTCAAATTTGTATCTCCAAAAGTCTTGAGAATAAGAGACATAATTATTTTCACATTCTGGATTGCATAATCTTTCATCAGTTTGGTAGAATGACACAAGGGAAATATCAAAAGGCAAAACACCCACAGGTCGGGTTGCCAAGTATGTTCCATTAGTCACTTGAATTTTTCTGTTTCTCATTCTGCAAAAAGTAACAAATACCAGGAAAGGTAAGGATAGGATGCAACACTTGTGGTGCCACTCTTGGTGCTGCTTTTTCTGGACTTTCCAAATGGAGAAAGATCAGACTCTGGAAAATGAAGTTCAAAAGAATTTTTTCTCACAAAGAAAGAAGCCCAAGCTCCAGTTGTGAACTTTGAAAGCTGATTGGGTGACAAAACCTGCTTTTCAGGTGATTTGACGGATTGGCACTGTTCGGCTTTCCAAGCTGGACAGTGTCAAGCCGGACATATCACCTCAAGCCATCGTGGACAGAAATCCTGTGGGCAAGGGGTTTGGAATTAATGAAAGTACAGTTTCCGACTTTTTTGGTCCATTTGGACTGTTGTTGGTCCAAGACACAGTGTAAAATAAAAATGTTCCAAATCAAATATGGCTAGTTTTTTTAGGGCAAAAAAGTCATATTTGGGTCAGGGTTTTGGTTGGTTTTATTTTCAAAAATATGAAATTGGTCAGAAAGTACAAATATTTTTGATGAAGGATGTATATTGGGCAAATGTAGAGGATTAGTTTGTGCATCTTTTGGATGCATACAATCTATGATTTTCAAAAAAAATTACATGGTTTTTATGTACAGTAGTCCAAGATTGAGGTGTCAAGCCAGAAAAGTCATCTTCAGGCATAACCTGGGTAAATCCTGTCAACAGCTATTTTAAAATGAAAATCAAGTATAACTTTGGGCTTTTTTGTTGCATTTGGTCTATTCTGAGTTGAAAATGGTGTACAAAAAATAAAAGATCTAAATCAAGCATGCCCAGATTTTAAGTGCAAAAATGTAAATTTGGAGCATATTCTTTTCATTGGTTTTATTTCAGAAAATGCAAACTTGCTCAGAAAGTACAAGTATTTCACAAAAAAATGTAAATTTGGTAAATGTGGAGGATTGGTTGGTGCATCTTTTGGGTGCATTTGATTTGCAATTTTCCAAAATATTGACACAGTTTTTGAGTCACCAAAAGTGAGGACTCAATTTTTATACTTTTGAAAAGTTACAAATTGAACTTTTTGCACTCATCAGGAATGTCTTCTTCTTTTTCAATATGCAAGTCACATTGACATGTGAAAGAGATATCTAGACAAATGTTGAGTAAGTTTAATCCCAGTGGCCCAAGTTTTGCTCATATTCAATCAGTCAAATCACCTCGAGCCCCTGGAGCTATTTTTCCATGGATGGCAAACTTTAGTTCAGTCTGGATTCAGAAAGAAAGAAACACCATGACATGACAAGCAATCCAAGGTTTGTTTGCTGCTGGGTAAGTCCAGATGAAGCAACAAGAATGTAAGAGTGACACCACTTGGTCTGAAAACTTTGCCTGAAAAGGTGCAATTCTTCACCCACGTCTGTCAGATGCTCCCTTATTTGGGTACATTTGAGCTCAGTTTTTCCAGTTTTTCAGCATGGGATGGGCAGTGCACTGTCATTTAGAATGTGTCATTTTTTGCTTTTGCTGACCAAATTGTTGGATTTACTGAGCAGGTTGTGACACATGAACACCCTGAACCAAATGTCTTACCTGTCATAAAAGCTGAAATTGTGCCACAAAATTTTGCCACCTGGCAAAAGAGGCAGCAGATTTTGGTACTTTGCTGAAAGTTTTGTCATCAGTGGTAAATTTTGTGCAAGAAGCTTCTCTTCCATCATGCCAATTTCAGCAACAAAGGTGTCATGAACAATGGAGAACAAAAGTCCTTTGATGTAGGAGAACCAGAGTTTTGGAGCATCTTTCCAGGCATAATCACTCACAGCAGTTTGGTTAATTTGGAAACAACAGCCAAAATGAAATGTTTCTGATATTAAAAGCACTGACAAGGTAGTGCAGCATTCCACTGGTGCCACCATTTGAATGTGCACTGAAAGTGGCAAGTTTTGTTCAGAACAACAATTCCCACCAGCAAAATAGTTTTTGTTTTCATTCTTTGTTTCTGCAGGCTGAATTGTACATGTGAACTTTTCCTGAAGTGTAGTTTTCACAGATTATTTTCAACAATTTAAAACTTAAATGGTGTGTGAGAAAAAGGATCCTGGGATGAAACGAAAAAAAATCACACAAACCAGCAAAGTTAAAATGCTTTTCTCTGCTGTTCAATCAAACAGTCAGTTTGTTCAAGTAATCTGAAGTTTGACAAAAATGTTTGAAAATGATGAGGTGGATTCAGAAAGTGCTTCAGAGGAAGATACCAGAGCAGGAAAAAGCACCAACCTTCCACAAATTCCGCAATAAAAAAGCAAAACACTGCACGGTGAGTTCGAAGAACAAGTGCAGTGCATACAACTAGATTTTAAGCTCGTAATTGCTGTCATAAGATGGATATACAGTTCTGCTCCTCTTTGAGTATGTCGTGCGATCACATTCACTGAGAGTGCTGGGTCACACGATCCCCTTTGATTGCCGCCCAATGAAGTACCCTTGCAACCTAACTTGTGATGCCTGACATGTGGCCCCATAAAAGCCCCCTCAGCAGCCCCTGGTACCCCTCACCTGGAACCCCCACAGTTAGTTGAAGCACAGGAGTTGCAATGAATCTTCCTTTTGTTTCTTAAAACAAATGGAATCAACAGGATTTTTGCATCTGGTTTTGTTTGTTTTGACCTCTTTGCTTTCTGGTACGATATGAAGCAGTTGCAATTTCCCTTCTGAAATTGGGGTTGCAAGTGAAACTTCAAAGAGAGGCTGCCATATCAGATAATTCAGTACATGTTATGCGCAGGATCTTTGTTCCTGGTTGATCTCACAGTTTCTCTGAATTTTTCAAAGCCAGGCCAACAAGATGCCCACAACACGTACACATGGAACAATAAAAACACAAAAACCTGTACAAAATTTTGGGAAAGCTTTCATGGTGATCCAGTCATGCCAAATTTTCCAAGAGATACCGATATTTCTTGGCACAGCAACGGACTGTCCTTTCATCCACCCCAGACCCTCTGCTGTGCTTCGTCTAAAGCCTGTTTCAGTTTCAGCCCATTGTTCTCTGGCCACCAATAGTGGCTGATCCTTGGGTCAAGGCTCTATCATAGTGTGCTGGTTCCCCACAAAAGCTGCTTCAAGTGTGCATCACAGGTCTTTGTGTTGGGTGTCTGATGAAGTGTTCTTCTATTTCTGGGCTGAATCACTTAATCAGCTGGCTTTTGTGGGGAGGTGGAGAACACAGATCAAAGATGTCTCAGCTGATCCTCTGACCCAAGTTTGCTGCATTTGGTTTTGCTGACAAATCAGGCACACTACATTATGGGAGGGGTCAACACCACAGTTCCAGGTGTGCAACATGAGACTGCTCATTGTGGTGTAGTCAGTGTTTGGACACAAGAGAATGATATCATCAGGGCTGACTCCAACTGCAACATTGTCAAACGTGTCTATCATACAACATAATGCAAAAATAGGCCCACTGGCCTTGCAAGATTTGCAAACTCACACAAACGAAAAGATGCATACAAACCAGTGAACACCACTGAGCTGAATTGGCCCTTTTTCTTGGTATTTGTGATCATGTGTCACACTTATAGTAAACTCTAAAACCTTCTTCAAGCTTCTTCTGTAGAAGCTTTGGAGTCACAGGAACCTTGCTCTTAGGTTGCACCTGTCAGTTGGTTGTTCACAGGGACATTGGTTGGAGTTCAATTTCCTCAAAAACATGTATTTCACAGCCATGTTCCTTGGTCTGGAGCCGTGTGCCCATGTATACATGTCAGTGTCAAACATACATTACCATGCCAACTGTAAGAATCACCAAGGTGGTGCCTCCTGTTTTTTTGGCATTTTGGTATTTCTGATCAATGGGTTTCAGCAAGGCTGAGACATTATGCAGGTAAATTCCCAAAATTGAAGGGAGGGTATGGGCCAATTGATCAATTTCAGCTTTGGTCAGATGTTCCAAGGAAAATGTTTTGGTCAGAAAAAAGTTCTTGACTGAGGAATGTTCTCGGTCACAATTTTGGAACCAGTCTTGGCCCAAACTTTTATTGAGCTGTTCTTTGATTACATTTTTACTGGGTGTGATGAAGATTGGTGTGTAGGCCAGACATGCATTGTCAATTTCAACCAGCTTGAATGTGGAATCAGCTTTGGTCATGCCAGACAGGTCACAAGGGGTATGGTTGGCTACAAGACAGACAGGACCCAAAAATTTGACCCCAGGTCAATTGCCACATCACGGGTGAAGTCTGTGTCTTTGATTGTGTTCAAGTCATTTTGCTGAGACAGCAGACACAGAATATGGTTAATTTATGGGATACAGAGGTATATTTTGGTCACAAAAATGACCAGCTGAAATCTTGCATATCAAGATATCATCATGTTTTGGAATTGTAAGGTAATTTCCATCACATCACAGAGCAACACAGGGTTTGGTCAATTTCAGATTTATTTTGAGAAATTGTTTCCAGGTCAAGAATGCAGAATCTTTGCTTGTTGGCAATCTGAGCTTCAGGTTCTATTTCAGTCTTTCATCATGAACATTGTGCGCTCTGGACGCATTACACAGTCAACCCTGGGGCTGGGTGCATCACACCAGGTGCCTCACACAGTGTGTTGCACTGACCATGTCAGGCAGTGCAAATCAGGCTGGGTTCACACTATGCATGTCATGTGCTGCGTCTGGCGGATCCCAAGCCGCATGCACACTGGATACATGAACCGTGTGTCTGGAGCCAGGTTCACACCAACTCGGTTGGAGTTTCAGCATGCATGGGGCACATTAGCAATGCTTCAAGGAGGAAATGGTAAATTTCACGCTTGTGTTCAAACAAGACATCAATGCACTGTTTTATTCTCATTCAATCTGTGAGATTGGGGTATCAGAGTCTGGTCTTGATGAATCATTTGATGTCATGCCAATATCAGCAGGCAAACATGAAAATTTTATGTCTGTGTATGAAGTCAAAGAATCTTTCTTTTGTCCACAAAATTCTACTGAACTGCTCATTTTGCTTGCCCTCAATTTCCGAACTGTGGTGACAGCAAACACAACAGGAAGAATGAGTGAATTGACAGGATAGACTGCCACTGTGGTCCAGTGAACCAGTTCCATGGGATATTCCTTCATTACAATCAACATGATGTGAACTATGGAACTGGGCAACCAGCATGTCACATTGGAGATGGAAAATGCCACCAGCTGCACAATGATTGCAGCATTAGACGTGTCTTTTGACACAGATCCTTTGAGTTTTTCTTGATGCTCACTTAATGAGTGGATCAGTTCTATTTGAAATACAAAAATGAGAGTCAGGGATGAAATTTGAAGGAAAATGGAGGAGGCTGAAATAACAGGAATCATGACTCTGGTGTGAGTGGGGTCAACAAAGGGAGAACAGATTGTGGATGGAATTTCACTTGAAGAGACCAATTTAGCCTCCAGCCAAGAGGATACTGTAAAGAGGACTGACAAAATGAAAGAAAGTGAGACAAGCAGTGATAAGCACCTGACTACAAATTTGGTCTCCTTGAATCCAGATTTTATGGGATTCTTTACAAGCCTGAGTCTGGACAGTGAAAAGAAAGACAAGAGGACAGGAGAACACACACTAGAAAACATGAAGAAACCATACATTGTATAGCATACAGATCTTTGCCTCCACTTGAAAGAGATAAATGCAAAATCTTCATCAAACACCAGGTCAACAATCCAAAGTGCTAGCAACAAAATTGAGAATGTCAGATTTGTTCCATTGATTGAAGTTACAGAACTACCAAAAGCTCCTGTCCTTTCTAATCTTCTTGCAAATGATATCCTTTGAAGTATAATTGCAATAGAATTTAAAAAAGCTGCACCAATGGATACTGAAGCAAAGGCATATCTTATTTTATGAGTCAGGAGTAGATGAGAACAAGAAAAGTACCAGGGAAATGTTATTGTACAGGTAGACAAGATCTCATCCAGGCAGCATGTCTGCGAGCTATCAACTTCAAGAACTGTTAAACTCAACCCTGACAAAGCTTTGTCTGTTGTTTGTAAAGACACATTCATAATGGAAAGAACTCTTAGATTATTGTTTGATCCAAAGGCTCCATTCATAATGACAGAGAGTGGATTGGATGACAAATTTAGGCAGTTTAAAACATTCATATTGCTGAAAGTATTTCTTTCAATCCTTGACAGAAGATTGTGCTGAATATCAAGTGTTTTCAAGAACTGAGCATTTGCCAAACAAAAAGGCTGGAGTTGATGTATATTGTTGTTGGCAACATTTATATGTTCAGCATTGCTTGGCTTTGACAAGAGGTCACACAGTGTGGTGAGAGAACACTTTTTCAGGAGCACATAAAACACACCTGACAGATCCAGGTCCAAGGACAGATCTCTTCCAGCCGACTCAAGAATAAAAATAACCCTGAAGAAATTAAGGGATTTGAGATTGGTATGGGTTATTACTTTTTCACAGTGTAAAGCAAATGTCACACAGGTGCATTTTGGTGGGCAGATTGCATCCTTCAGTGAGCACAACAACTCATCATCTTTGTGTGGACAGTCCTCATTGGTGTCACAGACATGCTGAATGTCAATACATTTCTCAAAGTTCCAACATTTGAACAAATTTGAGCATTTTCTCTTTTCTTTGCAGAGCTGACTCTCATCTTCATCAACACCACCAACACAGTCCCACTTACCATCACATGTGTAGGACCATGGAATGCAATACATTATGGGGCATTTGAACATGCTGTTGCAATGAAATAGGGAACACTGCTGAAGGTGCTCACCTGTTCTGCAATTCTTCAAATGACCAAACAAGTCCAATTCAAGTATACAGATTTCAAAAACATTGAAACACTGTGAATGGCCATCTCTACATGGTACCATGTGGCTCTCTTGACATGTAAAGAAGTTGGTTTTGGTCAGAAGAGTTTGGAGCTTGAATTCATCATCCCCATATGAACTGCAATCAATGACCAAGTCATCCACTTTTTTCGTGTTTATGACTTTCCCACTGTTGCACATGAAACTTGGCTTGGTATGGTTTCCTTGTGTTGCACTGTTTGACCTACTTGTTCTGAAATCATATGTCACACAGACATTGCTTATTGCTTTGTTGTACAACAAGGAGCAGGTCCAGTTCTTAGATGTCCTATAGTAAAATGGGCAGTTCTTGCTGATTTTGGTTGTTGAACACTGACAGCCAACTTCATCTGTTCCATCTGGACAATTGTGTTTTCCATCACAAAGGCTCTTTGCTGATACTGATGTTCCATCATTGCACAAGAAAATATTCTCAGTGATCTTTCTCTGTCTCAGTTCTTCTTGAATAACACAGAATGCACCACTGCTTGGAGCATGCTTGAATATGTATTTGTGTTGACCAAAGTATCGGATTGGAATAGCAGCAAGAAGATTGTTGAGAGCTATGGGGGGAAACATAGGCATTGCTATTGCAGTGAACAAGAATTCAAAATATGTCACATTTCTGAAACAAACAAAACTTTCAAAAGAAAAATTAGTTTTCCACTGAAATGAATAACATTGACTTTCAAACAAGATCTGTCTTCTTGAACAGAAGGAGTACGGTGTGTTTGGCAACATATTTTTAGTGGATTCCTGTGCCTTCCTGGAAATATTCCTGTGCACAGCACAGAACATATTGACTGGAAAAGCTTGATTACATTCAATGCTGAACCATTCTGGGTCAGCAAGGTCTCTGAATGACAGTGCCACACACCTAGAGCATTGTCTTATCTGCAGAATCAGGGTGTGTTGTATTCTGGTTGCATACACAATAACATTGCCACTGGGTTTATACTGCATGTCTGTGTGATGTGTGGCGAGTCCACTGTTGTCACCATCCAGACATGTGTTGGTCTCATTGTATAATATTTCAATTTTGTTATTGAGAACCACTTCTTGATTGAAGACATATTTGTTGCTGAAACCTCTCCATGCTTGAAATGCTAATGGATCATTGTTTGTCCACTGCATAGGCTCCTGAAACATAAATATTTCATGACAAACAAAAGAAGCTAAAAACCCAGAGGCAGGCAAAGTGTTGAGGTGTTAGTTTCTCTGCAACAACCACAGATAGCTACATGTTTTTTTTCTGGGACAAAAGAAAAAATGAACCCCCTTGCTTTTCACGAAGAAACAATGAATGTGGTGAATGCTGCTTTGGAAAGACCAGCAAAGAAGTGTTTGCCATTTTGAGCTGAATGGTAGCTGAAGCAAAAGTTGACCAGATGGAAAAGTTGTTTACCTTGGAACCAATTCCAATATGTACAGGCAGGCTTGCCATCATTGGTGGTGAAAACTTCACAATGGACACAAGGTGATGCAGCTCATGTCTGCTTCTCAGAACAGGCAAATATCCTCCAATAGATAAGCAAGTGTTAGATGCTTGATTCCAGGACACAAACAATCTCTTGCTGAAGGCTTCTGTGGGTCTGTCAATAGATTGCTGAGGCCAGTTCCAATACTTTGTAAATGGAGTGTGGTGTTGAATCAGCATGAAAATGTAAAAATA
>JAAUXT010108356.1_pt1 | contig 12329 bp, 18 predicted proteins | sample 7278171 | NCBI WGS metagenome assembly JAAUXT01 (sample SAMN14350112, study PRJNA611818) | marine sediment metagenome | isolation source: surface marine sediment (1.8m) | place: French Polynesia: Moorea | collected 2018-08
TCTACAACGAGAGAAGGGACATGATCAGCGACAAACATCTTTGGCTTTGGTTTGTCAATCCGACTTGTAACAGAAACTGTTTGACAACGAGAAGATGTGTTGGGGGCCGCTTGTGTGTATTGCTATGGAAACCACACCCAGCCTCTCTCTCTCTCATTGTCATAGCAACCAATTAATTTGCTGGATCTCGTGAGAAGCACCCATATATATGCTTGTATACATTGATGGACCATGTGGACCAATTGTCCCAGCCCAGCACCAATAGCCACCAATTGACCCCTATACGGGGGGGGGGTGATGTACGGGACATGGGATGGGACAAAGGGGGACATCTTCGCCGAGTTGGCATATATACCAAAAAAATTTTTTGGCACTACCACTAAGTGCTCTTCCCTAAAGGGACTTCGCACAATTACATGCCGCCCCACGCGCGCACGCACGCACGCACGCAGATATACAAACACATACTCTTCGCGTGTTGCGCAGCCGCACATGGTAAGGACGCACAGTAAAAACCTAGCTGACACTGGCGTGTCCTCTCGTGTTTTCAGATATTTTACATGGGTCTTGTCATGTATTCTCCATCTACTTCATTGGAAACTGGTGAGTGAAAGTTCTTTTCGCGTCTGATTTCTGACAAACATTTTGCGCGAATCGTGTGTGACAAGTTTCAAAATTGAAATTCGTTTCAGCAACCGAGTTTCCGTTTTGGGCCTCAATAATCGTCTGCGGAGTCGTTTCGACTGTCTACACCACATTGGTATGCCAACTGTAGTTAGTCAATGAGTCAATGCAAAGAACGTTTCGTATGGGGGGATCAGGGACTGTGAACACAGGGGTGCTTGGAAGAAGACGACACATTGCTCCTGATGGCGCAGTAAAGGGAGGAACAAGTATTGTTGGGCCAGGTAACGGCAATCGCCCCCGGGTCCATTCCCAGGGTTCCATACGACCTGGCCACCCCAGTCAAGACTTTGCCGTCAATTCACATACAATTGAAAACCGACGTTTCGATCTCTCCTCTCAGGAAGAACGCATTCTTCTCCTTTCAGGGAGGGATGAAAGCCGTTGTCTGGACGGACGTCTTCCAGGCGGCTGTCATGATCATGGGAATGGTAGCAATTGTTGTTCAGGTGAGAATACTCTTCGTCTCAAGCAACAACTTCACCGCACCAAACCTTGTTCCTTTTGCGGAGCGAAAATGTATTTTGCCTCTTTGCAAGCCATGGCGGAATGACTTGTTGGTCAATTCCTTATCTGTGCCAACAGGGAGCTCTGCGGGTTGGTGGCTTCAGGAAGATTTGGAGCATCAGTGACGAAGGAGGAAGAATTGAATTTTTCAAGTGAGTTCTCGGATATCAGACAATTGTGCGGCGCTATATCCGAATCCTTTCGGACAATAACATTTTGAACACAAAGTGATTGTCCTCACATCTGCCCCGCTTGGTTCTTTCTTTGCAGTTTCAACCCAAATCCGACGCAGCGGTTGTCATTTTGGTCCTTGGTCATTGGGGGAACTTTTCAAACGCTCACAATCTTTGGTATTGGGCAAAGTAGTGTCCAGAGATATTGTGCCTTACCAACTCTTCGGCAAGCCAAACGGTGAGTAGCGTGTGCGCTGGTTCCGATGTTTGTTGTCACCTGCCTACAAGCTCTTTTACTCTTGCAACCGCGTGTTCTTTGTGTTTTGCAGGTCTGTCTTCCTGAATATTCCTGGCATTCTGTTGGTCAATGTGTTGGCTTCATTGGTGGGCCTCACTGTGTACGCGTACTACGCCACTGTGGGGTGCGATCCTCTTCGGGAGAAGGTTATCTCCAATGCAAATCAGGTCAGCTTCTGATTTGCATTGATCTGCTCAGAAGGATGCACAAAATCTGAGTCCTTTTCTGACAACAAGCGACAAATGTTTCCAGCTGGTGCCTTACTTTGTGATGGATGTACTCAACTATCCCGGGTTCCCTGGAGTTTTCCTGGCAGTGCTTTTCAGTGGCGCGTTGAGGTTTGTCAAGCTCCCAATTCTTTCCACTTGTGGTAGCATTTTGCAGTTTTTTTCATGTTTACACGTGAGACAGTCTTTCCCTTTCCAGCTCCATGTCGTCCTGCTTGAACTCGGTGACAGCAGTCACTTGGGAGGACATCTTGAAACCATGTTTCAAGAACCTTAGTGAGGTCAGGAAGACACTGATCACGAAGTGTTTAGGCAAGTGTTTTCCTGTTGCCCATTGCCTGAACGTTCTTCTGGTCATCGTGAATCACATGCCAAAGAAACCCGTCGCGTTTGCAGTGGTTGTTTACGGGGCGATCGCGATCGGAATGTCCTTCCTGACGGACGGGATCGGGGGTCACGTGCTGCAGGCGTCGCTCAGCTTCACGGGCGCCACCTCGGGGCCGATTCTTGGAATGTTCATCATGGGCGCTCTCTTCCCATTCGCCAACGCAGTGGCAAGTGGCATGCGCGTCGCATTCCCTCTCGACTCTCAGACATTTGTAGCTGTGGCTGGCACCAGCCATTTCGCTCGATATTCTTCATGGGGCAAGTTGAGTTTTGGTAGGTTCAAAAACTCAAAGCTGACTGTTTCTTTAATTACAGGGCGCCGTGGTCGGTTGTACCTGCTCTATCGTGGTGTCGCTGTGGATAGCCATTGGCACTTTCGTCACGAAGCCGTACAGCCGCACGACACTGCCCACATCAACAGAGAGCTGCACCAACAGCTCAGGGTGAACAAAGGGAAAATTGAAATGGACATGGGCGAGAATCTGTTTTTTCGCAGTCAGCGAACTTCACCACTTCGTGTTTGTCTTTCATTCTCAGTAACGTGTCCACAGAGCCGACACTTTTGTCGACTGCTGAAACCTTGACGACCTTCGCACCACTGGATGATCCGACACCAACGTATGTACAATTTGAGGCTGCAAACCAAAGTCCGCATGCCATTTGGTTGACTGTTAACGTCCTCCTCCCTGCCCCCCCCCCACCAAGGCAATTCAACCCATTTTCCCAGTATCAATTTGTTTTCACTGCTGTAAGTAGTTCGAGTGCACATCCAACGGGGGAAGAACAGGCCGAAATTCAAGACACTGCTCCATTTGACCTCTTCCACAAGTGGCAATGAAGAAAAAGACAAAGAATGAAGACCTCAGAAATGCAGTTTTCGTGTGCAGCGGTAAGCACAGCTTGACCCTTACAGGTTGGACATCACGGAAATTTACAAGCTGTCGTTTCTGTGGTACACATTTCTTGGAGTCGTCATCACTATCTCAATCGGACTTGTTGTCAGTGCCATCAGCAATCTCAAAGGTTGGTTCAACTTGGAATGTTGCAAACGGTTTCGTGTCAAACACGAACTGGACGAGAGAATTTGTAAATTTGATCGTCATTAAATAAATTTTGCAAATCATAAACTGAACAAGCAACATCGTAACAGCCTGCTATTCGGTCCAGCGCGCATATCCCTTGGTGTTTGCCCCACAATTCCTTGGATCTCGTTTCTTCTGAAGCTTTACGACACTTGACTACATGGAAACTAAAGCCTCACGCTAATTTCAGGAGAGAGGACACCAGTGGACCCCAGGCTGCTCGTTCCGGTCTTCGATCGTCTCTGCCCTTGTCTCCCCGCACATTGGAGAGAGGCGCTTCGATTTGGGATCATTTACGCAAAGGATGAAACATCGTCAAATCCAGAGTCAAAGGTGCGCGGAAATTAGTTTTGTGTTCTTGACGCAGCAATGTGCTCAGGTCTACCGAGTTCACTTCATCACTTTTGTGTCGTGATTAATTGGTCTTTCCTGATGTGTCGTCACAGGACTCTGAGCCAGAAGCGAACATCCCATTGAATGAGAAGCCAGAACGGGACGAATTGAAACGTGCGATGGAAACATGCAAAAAGGACGATGCGGTATGACCCTCGTGGTCCGTCCGCAAATTCTGACCAGAAAACAAGCAAAGCATTTAACAAATGACGCACTGTGGTCTCCCAGACATTGATAGAGAGGTGCTCAAGGAAAGGGTTATACTCCAAAATATGTAGCTAGTGTGTGTTATGTGTGATTGGATTGCTGTGCAAACAAGAAGCAGTGCTCAAGGCAACTGCAGTGCGAAGTCCCTTGTGGCGTTGGTAATGTCATCAATTCTTCCTTGTTCATCAATTCTTCCTTGTCCTCCTTGTCTTCCACCAGTTATGCTGTCCATGGGGGGGGTCCAGCAGCAGGGGGAGGGGGGGTTTGGTGGGGGAGGGGGGTCCAGTGGGGGGATGGGGGTCTGGCAGGGGGGAGGGGGTAGTGGATATTTCAGTCCAGCTGCCATATACTGCACTACCACATGGTGCTTCGCCCTAAAGGGACTTCGCACATTCAATAAACCCTTGCATCAAGTGAGCGTCGGAATGGCTACAACCCTCCAGGTGGAATGTTCGTCCTCAGAATGGAGCAGTGAGTGATGACCCTCCCCTCTCCTCAAGTTGAATATTTTGGCTGGTTTTGTGGACACCATGTCTTTCTGATCTTTTGATGAAAATATGGTTGGGTCATCTGGTCTCTTGTATGCAGTTATCAAACAGATTGAACCGGTTTCAAACCCAAGTCATTGAAAACGAATTGGGGATGTTTCCGAGTGTTTTTGTCGAACCGCGTGGCCGAACCCGGCTGGGTTTGGTTTGAGCTTCTGTGCTTGCCAGTTTCACTGGGTCCCTGTTGGCCTTCTGGAAAACCTACTTGTACGTGAGGAATGATCAAATATCAACAATCGGTGCTGCGCTCTTTGCCTGGAAGAAACGGGCAGACAGCTATGTCCACCATTGTGGCGAGGTGTGTCTTTGAAACCGTCTTGCAGAGTTCTTTTTCGATCGTATTGTGTACTTTTTTCACGAACCGCTCGTCCATGTTTCACCGTCCGTTTGTAGTACTTAGCTCATCTTGTGTGCAAGATGTGCAGCGCACCATTGATGGCGCTGGCAAAGATCTGCAATTTGTTTTTGTTGAGTGCCTTGAACATGACTTTTGCTCAGCAGCGGCGCCAGCATCAATTTTTGGCATTGTCGCCCACGGACAGAATGGTCCAATGAATGTCCGGACGTTTGTCAAAGGCTCTTTTTTTCGAGAAATAAAAGTTTGTGAATTGCTTCCTTCAATACTCGTACTGTGTAGCTCAACAAGAATGCACTGTCGTTTGCCATAAAAAAAACAAACAACGCACGATGGTATCAATACATGCGGTTCTTTTTACTCCTGTCCCCCCCCCGCCGAAAACTTCCAGGCTCTTCCGACAAAGCAGAGGAACTTCTCCCCCCCCCCCACACACACACCCAACAATTCTGTTTTCATGAGAGGCTGTCCATTAGATCTTGCTGCTGCAGTGAGTGAACGCTCACGAGAGGTACAGGTAACAAATCTGTAATCTCAACTGCATACTACAGGGAAGAGCAAAAAGGAACAAAATTTCAAGCTGAACATCAGCAAATGTTTATTTCTCTTGTTTTCTTCAAAAAAATGTCAAGTGCAGTTAACAATCGATTTCGAAGGAAAGGCTCGACCGGCGAGAATCTGCAAAAGCCCGTTTCCCAACAGAAAGCATGCAAGTCAACAATAATTTGTGCAAGGCACAAAGGTACGTCGCACGATGCTGAAGAGATACGTTTGAAAGACAACGTAAAGAATAATCACGTTTTGTGCCCTTGTGTACAGTGGCCTCTCAACAAAAAAAATCTATTTCCATAACAAAGAATGCTTGGTGAACAGAGGTGATGATTCAAAGACAAGAATGATTGTCAAGATAAAAATCCCTTTTGCTCAGCAAAACTATCGTGCAACTAATTCTTTTTCACGTGAACAAGTCAACAATTAGAGAGCACAACAAAAGAGAAAGTCAAAACAAAACAGAACAGATCGTGATGTCTTGAGCTCTTTCCAAAGAAACAGCAATGAAGGCTTCTTTTTTGTTTGTTTGCACAGAACACCTAAAAAGTGTTCACAAGATGAGGTAAATCAGGTGCTGACAAGGCACGACATTTTTCTACATCACACAAAGCAACACTGACAACTGCTGAGAACAATCATGCGAGGCTTGACCGACTGAGAACACGTTCTGTAGAGAACGGCACATTGGTGGCACTCAAGCAGTATCACAGATGTTTCATTTTGCTCCCAAGCGGCGAAGCATGCTACAAAACTATTGACCCCTCGGCCACACCCCGTGCGCCAGCGCATCACGCACAGCTTTTGCGACATTCCACACCATGCGCCTGTACACAATTGGGGTTGTAACCCTTCCACAATCATGGTGGTACACACATACTTCAGTGTGAACACAATCAGACATGTGAGACCAATTTTGGTGCGCTGTGACCTTGGTGTGCGTGTGCGCTGGCGCACTCGGTTTGGCCGAGGGGTCACGATGTGAAAATGTCGTTGGGCAAGTGCACCGTGACCAAACACCAGAGTTTGGACTTCTTCGGGCGACTATTGAAACTTGGCTTCTGTCCCACTTCCGACTTCAGATCGGCCAAGATGGGCTTCTCTTGCAATTCCGAACAGCCTTCCGGCCTCCTGTTTGCCGGTCTGTTCGACCATCTGACTGAAGTAACTTTCCTTTTTCTGCAGCAGTAAATAGGGAGCCTCGAATTCAACAATCCGCCCGTCACTTAGCACCTGGAAACAACACGGACTCTTTGAACAAGTTGCAGAATATTTCCTTTGTGCGAGGACAAAATTTGAGAGGTGGCGAGTCACACATACCATGATTCTGTCTGAGTCCATGATGGTGTGCAGCCGGTGCGCTATCGTCAGCACAGTACTGTCCCTGAACTTGCTTCGTATGGTCTCTTGTATCATGGAATCAGTTCTGCAAAAGAAATAAAGCGCTTATCATCAATATCCAAGAAAGTTGCTGCTGTTTTTGGGCGCTGCATTCACAAGACGACACCTGACACAACCTGAATCGAATTCCCTTCTCAACCAGTGCAGCTCCAAGATCAGCCAACTTTCCCAACGAAAACATGTTTCAGTCGGACGAATTTTTACCTCGGATCCACGTTTGCAGTGGCTTCGTCCATGATGAGTATTTTGTTCTTTCTCAGCAAAGCTCTGGCCAAGCAAACCAACTGCCTTTGTCCCACGCTGAAGTTGCTCCCGCCCTCGGACACTCGGGCCTGCAGCCCCATGGGCAGGTCACTGACGGCTGCCTTCAGCTGAACCTACACAACTCATGTTCTGTTCATTCACATTTGACGCTCTGGAAAGAACATTACGCGCAACATTTTCTGACTTTTCGCACACGAAAATCTTGAAAGAAGATACCTCCTCGAGGGCTGTCCACACTTGAACGTCAGCGTGTCTGTTGAAAGGGTCCAAGTTGTCTCTCACAGTTCCCGTGAACAACACCGGATCCTGGGCAACAACAACAACAGCAACAGTGTTCTTCTCGGTGTCTCTATCTTTGCTTTGAACAATCCCAGGCTTTTTCATTCAAAGTTTGTTCACCTGAGGGATGATGGACAGGGCGCTCCGCAGATCGTGCAGTCCGAGCGTTTTGATGTTGACCCCGTCGATGGCGACCATGCCCTCCGGCTCAGCGAGGCGGAACAGCATCGAGATCAGAGAACTCTTCCCAGCTCCCGTTCGTCCAGCAATTCCAACCTGAGGGAAACACGCACAAGTTCGACTTTTGTGACACAACGCAAAAACGAATGCGTGAAGCAAATATTCATCACAACAACGATCACTCAAGCGACAAGATGTCGGATCTCCCACACGAACCTTTTCTCCCGATCGAACGCAAAAGTTGATGTTCTTGAGGACCTTGGGTCCATCTTCGGTGTAGCCAAACGAAGCTTGCTCTCCCGTGACAATTCCGTGCTTCGGCCATTCCTTTGGGGGTTTGTTTTCGTCTGTTGATTCAAGAGCAGCTTCTCGAGGCAGGGACGCGTACTCCACAATGCGCTCCACAGACGTCATCTGCAAACCAGTTCAGTACGCGCAAACTTCAGAAAGGGTCACAAGTGGGTTGGTGTGGGGATACGTGAATGGAACCAGACTGACCTGATTCTCGACCTCAGTGCTCTGTCTCACACCCCACTGGAAGATACTCATGAGGTTTATGGCATAAGTCAAAGCCAGACCGACAAGTCCACCATTCAAAACTGCAAAGAAAATACCCGTCTGACTGTTCCTTTGCCGAAGCGAAACAAACACAAGAACAATCAGAAGATCAGGTTCACACATTCAGTGCAGAATCTTTGGAAATTCTCAGTGTGATAAAAACAACCAGTCAGTCAAACGCGTAGAATTGGAACCGGAACCGTGCAAGAATGGCTCCCTCAGTCATGCGCGCTAATGTCACGACGGAATGCTCCCTGTCACCTGACCAGCAGTCGTGAATTAGCTGAGCTGTGAGACACCCGCCCACCCACCCTTGTCATTGTAATTTTGGTTTCTGTGCATGCTTCTGTTGTGCATTAAGGCGGCATTCACATGTTCTGTGTTAGAAAAGTTCTGAGTTGAAATGTTTGATTTGCTCTCCGAACTGTTTGCAAGTTGTGTGAGTTTGAGTTGTGAATAAATTGTGCCAAACGACATTCTGGGTTGGGTCATTCAACTACACCACAGGGCTCAAAGTCGGAGATACCGAGTGGAAGTTGAACAGTCAACACCTCAACGAAAGGAAACGCAAATCAATTCTCACCACCTGCCGCAAAGACACTGCAGAAGGCAACAGATGTCAAAAAAACAGTGCACAGAGCATCGAGTCTGGCGCCAAACCATCTGCTGATTCCGAGAAACAAGATCCACGCCTCAGAATGTTGGTCCAGGTGTTTGAGAAAATCTTCGGTGCAAGCGGCTTCATTTCTAAGAGCTCGAATAGTATGTAGGCCGTGCAGGCTGGAGCCCAAGTGGGAATACACCGGGCTACGAGCTACAATATTTACAAATTTATGCAAAATGCAGGAAAACAAGACTTGATGAGTAAATCTTTGGATCACCGCAATAAAATACAGCAAACTCGGAACTCACTTGTGCCTTCCAACCGCTTGATGTCTCTCGATGTTCGCAGGAAATAGCGACGCAGCAGGAAGAACACAATGACGAGAGGAACCATTGGAATGAACACCCAGGGAATCAGCGCACCCACCATCACAACAATTCCAACGATCATCAATGCGTTCTGGAAGATGAGGCGTTGAGTGTCAGTTGCGCAGCTAAGACGTGGTTCGCCCAACAACAAACAACTGATACAACTCGAAGGCCGGAAGACAGAGTGAATAAGACCAGCGCGCATGGCCATTCATACCTGAATAAAGTCATACATGGTCATTGTGATTCCCTCGTCGCAAATGCCTTGGTCCTTGGAAAATCTGTTCAGTATTCTTCCTGTGGAAAACACAAGAACAATTCAGTTCCTTCGACGCGACGAGCGGGGAGGAAGCACAAGACATTTTGCTCGAGAGCGGAAGAAAACCAATCGAGAATGCTGATTTTTAGTGAAAACAAAACAATGACATTTTGTCCGGTGGAAACCTACCAGCTGGGTTCGTGTCAAAGAAGAGAATGGGGCATCTGACGATGGTGGAGAACATGCGCTGATGGAGAGACTTGGCGGACATGGCAAGACAGTAAAAGGTGAAGAGCGCCCGCGTCATGCCGAACACAACCACACTGGCCGTGATCACCGAATACACCATGATATAGAAATGCTTGTCAAGAACCTGAAAAGAATACCACCAAAATCAGGAGATGCATGGACGAGCGACATTGTGTGCAATCAATGGAATCTTCGTCCTGCACCACCCGTCTCAACAATCGAGAACAGACACGTCGGGATGTCCTTCTCTTGCTCTGCAAAATCGCAAATTTTCACACAACAGTTTGTGGTCGTCGTGTTCGTACCCCTCCCCCCCCCGCTACTCCAGAAATTCTCTGAGATTTTGTGGCGCTTATCCCAATGCTCAGCACATCTGAAAAGCTCGTCACATTTTGTCTTTCAGCGTGCGGAGCCCCAATAACCAATTTGCAAAACCTCACGTGCGACTCGTCCAGACCGCGTGAGGGAGAACTCGTCCTTCACAAAGTGCTTTCACGTACCAGCATGCTCGTTTCGTAATTGGCAGGAGTCGACGTGTTTGAACTGTCGTGCGACGAGGACAATTCATCCAGATGTTCATTCTGTGCGTCAGTGTTTTCCTGTTTGGCCGCCCTGAAATTGAAGATTCGTGTTTTGTAAACGAAAAACCATTCATATGTGCACAAGATTCTCTCATCAAACAGTGAAGTCGAATCGAGCTCCAGTCCTGTCAACGGAAACCTACCAATACGCCAACCACCAGTCAGCCAACATGTAAGTCACTTGTGCGATGAGATTCAGCAGAACCAACAAAAGCAGACTACAGCAGTTGGAGCCTGCCGTGAAGTATTTACAGTAGAGCCGCCAGCCCACTTCGCCCTGTTCTCGGTGTTCCTCTTTCTGCACAGGCGCGACAAAGTCTGGCTGAAAAGCAGATGAGCAAACAGACAACACGTCCTTCTCTGTCGGTTGGTCTGTCTGCAAAACAGAGTTCGCATTCAACTCACCGTGATGTGATCATCCAGCGTCAGAGTGGACACCGCACCATTTATCACATTTTCCACGGACGTCAGCATGGACACCTGAGAACGACCCTCCCCAACTCTTTTCGCACCCTGTCTGTCCACCAAGGAATGTAGAGATTTCGACAGCCTCCGGTTGATCGTCTTCACCGTCACCGGAGGGTTCAGAAGAGGGGCGCTGTCCTCCTCTTCTGGGTCCACCCCGAACAACAGTTTACTTGGATCGAGCGACCGCGACAGTTGCTGTGCAACTTGGGCTTCACCGTTCTCTTCTTTTTCACTCATTGCTTCGATTATGTCTTCGATTCTTTTTGTCTTCTCATCATCTTTATTTTCGTCCCTTTTCAGGAGGACTGAGAAGTCGACTCCACTGCGAAGCAGTTCATCGTAAGTTCCCATTCCCAGCACTTCACCCTGACAAGCGAACGCAAGAGTTACTCTTGTATCTTGTAATCACCACGCAGCGAAAACAATATTGTATGCTCTCTGCAGCTATTTTACCTCCTTCAGGATGAGTATTTTGTCAGCCCCTTGTAAGTATTGCAGTTGATGAGTGATCAAAATGCGCGGTTTGTTCTTCAACAGACCACAAATGCACCTGAAATCGAACCATTGCGTCATGCAAGACAGTGTTGCGTGGAAAACCAAAAGTAGCCAAGACCCCAGCAAAAGTACCCAGTGACTGATTGAAGTTAAGACATACTTCTCGAAGAGATGTTTTCCCACGGCGGCATCCACAGCGCTGAGTGGATCGTCGAGCAAGTAGATGTCGGCGTCGACGTACAGAGCGCGGGCCAGGCTAACGCGCGCCTTCTGACCTCCACTCAAACTCACACCTTTCTCCCCGATCAGCGTCTGGTCATGGTCCGGCATCGCCTGCAGGTCCTGTGGAGAATGGATTGTTTCTGTTTCGTTTCGGTCGCATCACCAGTGTAACGAAACAAACATGCCTCTGAAACTGAGAGGCCTCAGCCTGTCATACAACAACACAACACAAAACAATGCCAAGAAAGCGCGCGGTCCACCCGAGGCCAACCGTGCAGACAGCACAGGTCCCAGCACGAGACATACCTCCTTCCTCCTGCCTCACTAGGGGGCAGCAGTAGCATTCCCAGGGTGACACTTAACCTCTTGCCACTGCCTCACCAGGCAGGGGGTCTGGCAATGACAGCATCAGCTCAGGCCTTACTCTAGGACATGGTTGTTGCTACTGCCTGACCCCTACCTTCACCTGTGGCAGCACTGCACACAGACAAATGTGTACAGATGGTGATTGCACCAAGCGCGCCGAATGCAAAAATACGTCCAAAATGGACGCCGCAGTTGATTTGAACTTCATGGCGCCCGAGGCTTGGGCGCCATGAAGTTCAAAAGTAGATCTAGGTTGCGAGCGCTAATGTGCCGATAGGCAGGAGTCAATCTCCAAGATGCTCCAAACATGAAAAAAAAAATGTCTCAGATAATCTCCAAAACTACATCACAAAGAATCCCCCAGTGATACCCTCCAAGAATATATTATCAAAGTTGAAATCGGTTGAGAAACAAAAAAGTTGAAAATGCACTTTTTGCAATTCGAAAAATTTTAAACACGATCGATCCACAAACGAACCTCACCAATAAAGTTGTAAATGCAATGCCAAATGACCATTAAAAGGAATTAGCGATCCGTCGAAAAAAATTTCCAACTTTTCACAACCCATCAGATCAGCAAAATCCATTTTTCAGCCAATTTGAGCCATCTTTGGAGGCCATCACA